>JACCDX011257160.1_pt1 | contig 14631 bp, 14 predicted proteins | sample 7449681 | NCBI WGS metagenome assembly JACCDX01 (sample SAMN15323450, study PRJNA562643) | freshwater metagenome | isolation source: river surface water | place: USA:Blue River Watershed | collected 2017-08-18
AAATGTATTGATTATATTTATTTACGTTACCATAATTCATAATAAATATTTTGTAATAATATCAATTTTAAAAATATGGTAACAAATATTTTAAAAAATTGAAAATAAAAAATAATAGAAACAATTAATTATACTTAATAATCAATGGAATACGTATTTAAATTATTTGAATTTAATGTTTATAATGATCGAGGAACAACTGAATCATCCAGTGATGATGAGGAAATATTTAAGGCTCGCAAAGATACTAGCAAATTTATGATACAAGCATTTGGAATAAATGAAGAAGGCAAAACTGCCGCCATATTTATTGAAGATTATTTACCATTCTTTTACGTTAAAGTTGATAATTCATGGGGACAAACTAAAAAAACATCATTCTTCAATCACATTAAAACAAAAGTTGGTAATTATTTTGCAGATGGAATTATTGATTGTAAACTTATTGAACGCAAAAAATTATATGGATTTGATGCAGGCAAAAAACATCGTTTTATTGAAATTAAATTTGCAAATGATAAGGTTTTTAATAAAGTTAAAAATTTATGGTATCAACAAGGCGTTGATGAGGATGGACAATATGAACGTAAACTTTTACCTAATGGTTATCCTTTTGATAATTCATTTGTTGAATTATATGAAGCAAATATTCCACCATTATTGCGTTTCTTTCATATTCGTGAAGTTAGTCCATCAGGATGGATTGCTTTACCTCATAAAAAGACCGTTGAAATAACTGGATTAAATAAAACTACAACATGTGATCATGAATTTGTTATTAATTATAAAAGTGTTTTACCTTTAAATAATAAAGAAAGCAGAGTACCTTATAAAATTCTAAGTTTTGATATTGAAGCATCCAGTAGTCACGGTGATTTTCCTGTTCCAATTAAATCCTATAAAAAACTTGCAACTAACATTGTTGATTATATTTCTAAAAATGGACAATGTAATAAAAATATATTATATGATATAATTAAAACCGCATTTGGATTTAGTAAACTTGAAGATATAGACATAGTTTATCCTAAACAAAAAATTGTATCTGAGGAAGATTTACTTAATCGATTTAACAATTGGATAAAAACAAAAGTCAGGGATAGAAAGTTAGATGATGCTGATGAACATGCTATTGAAGCAATGTTTGAAAAGGCAAATGCAACCATTATTAAATCAATAAAAGAAGATAACAATAATGACGATAATGATGAAGAAAATAATGACGATAATGATGAAGAAAATAATGACGATAATTCTGATGATGAAAATAATGATGATGAAGCTAATTTTGAAGAAAAAGAATTTTCCTTTATGAAACAAATTAATACAAAAGAATATAATAATAAAGAATCAACTATTTTAGATATATTAAATGATAATAAATTTGAAAGAGAAGGTAAAATATCAGAATTAATACGCTCATTACGAAATAATTTTCCTCCATTAGAAGGAGATAAAGTCACATTTATTGGTTCTACATTCTTACGTTACGGTGAAACAGAACCATATTTAAATCATTGTATTGCATTAAATAGTTGTGATAATTTATTAGCAAAGAATTCACAAATTGAATCATATAATTCAGAAAAAGATGTGCTTTTAGCTTGGACAAATTTAATTCAAAGAGAAAATCCAGACATTATTATTGGTTATAATATATTTAGTTTTGATTATGAGTTTATGTTTCGACGTTCTCAAGAATTAAATTGTGCTGAAGAATTCTTAAAATTATCTCGTAATAAAGATGAATTATGCTCTACATATGATTATAAAAATCCAACTAAAATTGATATTGATCGTAGTTCTATTACACTTGCATCTGGAACATATGATTTAGCTATTATTAAAATGAATGGTCGTTTACAAATTGATATGTTAAATTGGTTTCGTCGCACTGAAAATTTGACATCATATAAGCTAGATTATGTAGCCGGCCATTTTATTGGAGATGATGTGAAATCGCTCCTACATCAATGTAGAGAAAAAAAATCAACCCGTATTTTAACAGCAAATATGACTGGTTTACAAGTAGATAGTTATATTCATTTTGAAGAAATAAATCACAGCAGTGATTATTATAAAGATGGAGCAAAATTTAAGGTAACTGAAGTAAATCGAGATGAAGGATGGTTTGAAATAGAAGGGGAAGAAAATCCTTATGCAAAGAAGGTAAAATGGGGTTTAGCAAAGGATGACGTAAGTCCAAAAGATATATTTCGTTTAACTAATGAAGGTTCTGCATCACGTGCAATTGTTGCAAAATACTGTATACAAGATTGTAATTTAGTTCATCATTTATTTACTAAAGTAGATGTGGTTACAGACTTGGTAGAAATGGCAAAATTATGTAGTGTTCCAATGAGTTTCTTGGTGTTTAGAGGACAAGGCATTAAACTAACAAGTTATGTTGCGAAAAAATGCAGAGAAAAAGGTGTATTAATGCCTGTAATTAATAAAGGAAATAAAAATGATGGTTATGAAGGTGCAATAGTTTTAGTTCCAAAATGTGGATTATATTTAGAAGATCCAGTTTGTGTTGGAGATTTTGCATCATTGTATCCTAGTTCAATGTTGTCGGAAAATTTGTGTCCAAGTAGTAAAGTTTGGACAAAAATTTATGATTTAGCAAATAATTTAATTCAAGAAACTGGCGAAAAAGATAATAATGGAAATTATATTTATGATAATTTGCCCGGAATAGAATATGTTGATATTAAATTTGATACTTATAGATGGGTAAGACTTAAAGGGCCAAAATCTAGACCACAAAAAATTAAATCCGGTTATAAATTATGTCGTTTTGCACAACCAACTTTGGACGCTGAAGGTAAAGAAGAGAAAGCAATTATGCCTTCTATTCTTCAAGAATTATTAAAAGCCAGAAAAGATACCAGAAAATTAATTCCTCAAACTGAAGATGAATTTATGAAAAATGTTCTTGATAAACGTCAGCTTGCTTATAAAGTTACTGCAAATTCATTATATGGACAATTAGGTGCAAAAACCAGTACATTTTATGAACCTGACATTGCTGCATCTACTACTGCAACTGGACGACTTTTGTTAACTTATGCAAAGAAGGTAGTTGAAGAATGTTATGCGGATGCAGATGTCGAAACGAAACAAGGTTTTGTAAATACTAAAGCAGAATATGTATATGGTGATAGTGTAGCGAATTATACTCCGGTTTATATAAAAGTAAATAATAAGGTTCATATTCTTACGATAGAACAATTAGCAGAACAATATGGAAATAATAATTGGAAACCATTTAGAGAATTAGGAAAACAAGATAAGGAATATTGTAATCTATATTATAATAGTGAAGAAAATAATGAAATAAATATTGTAAATAATATAGAAACATGGACTGAAAAAGGATGGACTAAATTATATAGAGTTATAAGACATAAATTAGCTTCGCATAAAAAAATGGTAAGAGTATGTACTCGTTCAGGATGCGTTGATGTTACAGACGACCATTCATTAGTAAGAGCCGACGGAACTGAAGTTTCACCAAAGGATGTTAAAATTGGTGAACATTTATTACATTCTATAATGCCACGTTTAGCGGAGGAAACAATATTAGCGGATCAATCTGGTAAATTTAGACACTTAAATGAAATGGGAGATGTTCATTTAGGGTGGACAGGAAGTTTTGAAACAAGTACAATGATAGAAGCAGCAATTATTATGAATAGACTTAATTATGAGGGAATATCTGTTGATATTGTTCCTATTGAAAAAAAAATTATGTTAAGAAAATCCACATATTATCCTTTATTAGAAAATAAAATTACATCAATGTATCAAATAGATTACTCCGGATATGTTTATGATTTAACTACTGAAAATCATCATTTTGCTGCAGGTGTTGGAAATATGATAGTTCATAATACCGACAGTGTATTCTTTACATTTCATTTGACGGATAAAGAAACTGGCGAAAAAATAGTAGGCGATAAAGCATTAGAATTATCAATTGAAATAGCACAAGAAGCAACACATAATGTGTCAAAATTCTTAAAACAACCGCATGATTTTGAATATGAGAAAACATTTATGCCATTTTGTTTGCTTTCAAAGAAAAGATATGTATCAAATAAATATGAATTTGATCCTAAAAAAGGTAAAAGAAATGAAATGGGAATAGTATTAAAACGTCGAGATAATGCTCCAATAGTTAAAGATGTATATGGAGGTGTAATAGATATTTTGATGAAAGAGAAAAATATTCATAAGGCAATTGATTATGTGCATAAATGCTTACAAGAATTAGTAGATGGCAAAGTTCCAATTGAGAAGCTAATTATAACTAAATCACTGCGTTCATTTTATAAAAATCCTCAAGGTGTAGCACATAAAGTTTTAGCAGATAGAATTGGTTTAAGAGAACCAGGTAATAAACCGACATCAGGAGATAGAGTTCCCTTTGTGTATATAGTAACAAAACCTCCAGCAAAGGGAAAAAAAGTGTTACAAGGAGATAAAATAGAAACACCATCATTTATTAAGGAAAATAATTTACAAATAGATTATTCATTTTATATTACAAATCAAATAATGAAGCCATTATTGCAGCTATTTGGATTAGTAATTGAAGATATGTTATTAAGTCAAAAGCCACCAAGAAGAGCAAAGGCAACGGCAATTAGAAATGAAAATGCGAGATTTAGAAAAATAATAGAAGATAATGGTGAATTAAATGAAGCAGAAAAAAAAGAAGAAAAGGCTTTTATAAAGGAAAAGGATAAATTAGTTACAGAATTAATATTTAGTAAGTATTTAAGAGAAACGGATAATAAAAAGGCAGGAAACCAAAGTATTACTGGGTTCTTTAATAAAAAAGTATAATTTATAAAAATATTTAATTATTATAATATAAACATAGCCGTTTATAATATCATAAGATGAATAATCATAGCGATATATTTTACTCTCGTAAAAAATTAATGTGTTTAACCAGAAAATTTAATAAAATTCAAAATGAAAATACTAGAAAATATAAGAAGGCAAAATTACGAATTAATACTTTAATTAATAGAATTATTCATTCTTTTTTTTCAGAAACTACTGAAAAATTATTTAAACCAACAGATAATATTGAAATTAATTGTTTATTTATGTCCAATTTTGATTATAATAGTACTCAAGATTTTATAGGTCACATTGAAAAATATATTGATAATGAAAACAATTTTATATTTAATAATATTTATGAAAAATTTAAAAATGATGTTAATGTTGTATCCGAAACAAAACATATTATTCGGTTCAAGGATTATTTTCGTTTTTTTAGCCGCAATTTTGTTGCAGATGAAAATATAGATTTACATGAAGAAATATTTGGCAATTTTGTAAAAGAATATAATATTGTATTAGATCAAAATATAGATTATCTATTTGAAACACCAAGAACAAAATTTCATAATCCATATATTTTATTTTCAATATTTAAACAATTTATTGCGAATCTTGAAAAAGAAAATAAAACCTTTAGAGGATTATTAGAAAGTAAAATAAATACAATAAATTACAATTTTTCCGATGTTGATAAATTTCTATTTCGTGCATATTATTTTATGACAGAAACTATATGCAAACCTTTAAATGTTAACACTAATATGTGTTTATTAGATTTAGATAATGATAATTGTTTTGGAAAATTACAAGATTTACCAATTATAGGTTTTTTCATTAAATTTGCACTAGATCCAGATTTTATGTCTAATCAAATAAGTAATGAACTTTTAAATTTCAAAGAAAATATGTCTGATCCTGATGCCGATATTATAAAATTTAATGAAGCAATAAAATATTTAACAAATTATATTCATAAGGAAAAAAATAAATTATTGTTAAATAATATACCATTTGGTATCATTAATGATGATGATGATGAAATAGATTTTGATATTTTATGTGAATATAATGAAACACATAATTAATTATTTTATAATATAAGATAAATTATATTATATTATAAAAATTTTTTATTTAGCGAAATGCTTTACGATTGTATCCGGGATATTCTTCAAGATATTTACCTTTTGGACCTCTATTTGATTCTGGAGCTTTAGTAGTTTTCTTTTTATTTAATCCTAATTGGCTCTCTAAAAATTTAACATATTCACGCAAATTATCATATGTAATATCTTCATCTAAATCCGTATCAGAATCATTAGTATCAACTAAACATTCATTTATTTCTAATACTACATTACCACTTAGATCTGTTGTAGTTGGAATACGTTGATTTAGATCATTATAATTACTATATAATACATTATAATCAGCAAATCCTTCATAATCTAATTTATGCATAATTGCATTAGGAGTACGCTGATGCTTCTCAGCAATTTGATCAATAGACCAACCAAGTAATTCGTATTCACGTTGTAATGATAATAGTTCATTAACAGTCCATTTATTATTATGTCTAGTATACATTTATATTATTAATTATAGTATTATCTTTAAATAGTTTATTATATATTATTATTATTGTTACTGTTATTATTTCTCATATATGATAATGCTGTATTAAATAATGAGAAAGGAATTTCTGTTTCATATATTATAAAATCTCCATTATCTGTTGAAATTACATTTTCATTTATTCTTGATGAATTTATAACATCGGTTAATTCATTTATTTGTTGTCTTGTTGTTGATCTTACTAGTGCACTAGTGTTAGAATTGGATGTATTTGTTCTATTAGATACTTGTGCATTTGCATTTGATGTTGTATTTGCATTTGATGTTGTATTTGCATTTGATGTTGTATTTGCATTTGATGTTGTATTTGCATTTGATGTTGTATTTGTATTTGATGTTGTATTTGATGCTGTATTTGATGTTGTATTTGATTGTCTTCTAAATTCTCTGATATCATATCGACATACTGGACAACGCACATTAGTTCTAAACCAATTATTTAATTCAGAAGTACAAAATATGTGACCACAGTGAATAATTTGAGTTACCATTTGATCATCTTGAAATGGTTCTAATGAAATTGGACAAGATATAGATAATGGAGTTATAATACTACCATATCTAACTAATCTAGTTGCATTTGTAATTTGTTCTTCAGTTGGTCGAACTAACACATTAGTAGATAAAAATTCACTTAAAATATCTCTAAAATTTGCATTTGCATTTGTTCTTCTTTGTTGTAATTGTGGTTGTGATTGTCTTAATAAATTAGAATACAATAAATTATCTAATGATAATGGTTCTGTATTATAATATCTATTAGAATTAGAATTAGGTCTTATAAGTTGCTGAATATTATTTTGTATATCTCTAAGCATAATAGTTAGACGTTCAATATGTGCACTTGTTTGATCATATTGACTAATATACATATTTAAAAGACGACGTTGATCATTAGATAAATTATATGACATAATATATATTATATAAAATATGTTTAAATATAAACTAATAAATATTTAAATAATAGAAAAGATGTTTAAAAATTATGAAAATAAAGGATTATCAGGATTAGCAAATTTAGGAAATACATGTTTTTTAAATTCAACTATGCAAATTTTATCTCATACATATGAATTAAATGATTTCTTAAATAAAGAAACATATAAACAACGATTAAATCATAAGATTGATTCACTTTTACTTATTGAGTGGGATAATTTAAGAAAAACACTTTGGGAAAATAATAATATTATTGCACCAAATAAATTTGTACAAATTGTTCAAAAAATAGCATATAATAAAAATCAAGAAACTTTTACAGGTTATAATCAAAATGATATGCCAGAATTTCTAATTTTTGTTATAGATTGTTTTCACAATGCAATTTCTCGACATGTTTCTATGACTATTGCTGGTGAAGTAAAAGATGGTCGAGATAAAATTGCATTAAAATGTTTTGAAACTATTAAACAAATGTATGAAAAAGATTATTCTGAATTTTGGTCAATGTTTTATGGAATACAAGTGTCACAATTAATTGATAATAATACTGATCAACTTTTGAGCATGACCCCTGAACCATATTTTATAATTAATTTACCTATTCCAACTAACAATAAGGCTCCAAATATTTTTGATTGTTTTGATTTATATGTTGAACATGAATTGTTAGATGGAGATAATCAAGTTCTTAATGAACAAACTGGAGAAAAAGTTGATGTAAAAAAAAATTTAATGTTTTGGAGTTTTCCTTCTATTCTTGTAATTGATATTAAACGTTTTAATTCTTCTAATAGAAAAAATCAAATATTGCTTGATTTTCCATTAGATAATTTAGATTTATCTAAATATGTTGTTGGATATAATAAAGAAACATATGTTTATGATTTGTATGCTGTTTGTAATCATAGTGGTTCTGTTATGGGTGGTCATTATACTTCATTTGTTAAAAATGCAAATGGAAAATGGTATCATTTTAATGATACTAATGTGTCTGAAGTTGCTAATTTAGAATATATTGTTTCTTCTAAAGCATACTGTTTTTTTTATAGAAAACGTACTTAATGTACTACAGAATAATTAATAACTAAATCTTTATCATCTTTAGGATTTCTTAGAATATTATTATATATTTTTAAAAAACATCTTGATGCATCAACCACTTCTCCAACAGGGTCAGTTTCTTTATCATAATTTAATATGTCATGATATACTTTATTGTCATATGATATATAATGTGTATAGTGTCCGGGTTGTTGTTCAACCCAAACTTCTTCAAAAGCTAATTCTTTTGGTTTTTCATTTGTTTCATTTTTTTCATTTGTTTCATTTTTTTCATTTGTGTCAGGGTTCATTTCTTTTTCATATTGATTATCAAATGCTTCTGCATTATATTTTCCATTATAAATTACCTGTTTTATCATAACTGGTATAAAATTATATTCTAGTACTTTTATTGTAATTGGGTCTGGTCTATAATCATTTAATCCTTCTAACCAAGTAGTTCTATATTCTTCAGAAATATGGTTATTTGGATCATTTGGATCAGCATTGTCATAGTCATAATATAAAATTTCGTGGATTTCTTTTTTAGCTGTTATAAAATCTATACGTTTATCATTTAATTTCTTTATAACTCTTTGAATAGACATTTGTATTTCTTCTTTAAGACTAATATTTACTACAACTCCATCTATGTAACCAACTAACACATTAACTAATCTATTCATTCGTCCCGTAAAACACATATCTATGGAATCGTGAATTTCGGTATAAAATCGTTCAACTAAATTATTTTTTTCCGGATGATTTAATACTATTAGCCAAACTTGGAAAAAAAGATCTTTATATGTAATTCCTAATACACTATGCTTTTCCACAGAATTTACAAATACCCTATCATCCACATATTTTTGTATATTTTTTATATTTTTTGTTAGTTTAAGTTCTATAAATAAGTCCAACATTTTTTCTATTATTTTATCTTCATCAGGTTTACAAAACATATTTGACAATTTTTCGACAATTGAATTGTTTGTATTATAATTCAAATTATTGTCCTTAATATATTTTAGTATAGCTTTATGTGCTCTAACTATTGATTTATTAATTGAAGTTAAGTGAACAGTTTGGCCATTTCCTTCTAAAGCATTTCTTATTGGAGCTGGTTCTTGAGTCGGAGGTTGTGCTAATCGTGCAGCTGCTCTTTCTCTTTCTTGTCTTTGTCTATCCTCTCTTTCCTGTTGTCTCATATTATCTAATAAAATTCGAATATCAATAACATTTAAATTATCCATTGTAATTGGTTTATATGTATATTGACCTTGTAGCTTTAAATCTGCACGTGGTAAAATGAGACGTATGTTAAACATAGTATCTTCATTTAATTTGTTACAAGACATATTTAATTTTAAATGTGGATGTGTTTTAAATACCATATGATCTACATCAGAAATATTATTAAAACGTAAATTAAGTATTTGTAATTTAGGCGGAAGTGTATATCCCGGACGAAACATTTGCAAATTAGAGTGATTAATTGTAAGTTCTTTTAAATTAATACATTTAGAAATATCTGGAAATTCATCTAAGTTAGTAAAATCAAATGTTAAACTTTCTAAAACAAGTGCAGTAGTATCATTAATGATAATATTACTAGCAACCGCAGATTGAATGTGTGCTTTTTTACAAGAATTAGGTAAAATAATATTTCTATTATAATTTTTAAATAAAATAATGGAAGTAATATCATTATAATTTACTTGTTCTCTAATTTCTTCTTCATATTTAGATAAATAAATATTTGCTAAATCCTGATTAAAAAAATCTGTAGCATTTTCTCCTTCTAATTTATCAACGTAGTTTTGTCCATTTTTAGTAAATGTTATAAAAGACATGTATTTATCTAAATTATTAAATACTTTTTATATTTGTTAGTTAATAATTATATTATTTTATTGAAAAATATTTGTAATATATATGAATGATATTTCTTATAATGATGTTAATATTGGTTTAGGAAATGTAGTAGAAGATACCTATTCATATATAAATAACATACTAACAAATCCTACCATTATTGTTATTTTGTTAGTTGTATTAATAATTTATATTGTTGAATTTATGTCTTTAGGAAGTGAACAACAAGAAAATCCAGCAAGTTCAATTATGTCTTCAATCGCATCAGTTGCTTCTAATAATAATAGTTCATCCGATGGTAAAAGCACCTTAATATGGGGCATATTATTTGTTATTATTGTTTTGGTTATTATGAATAGTTATCAGGCAATTTTTGGATTAAGCATAAGTGCAAGTATTAGTAAATTATTTGGTCCAAACCCACAAGTAGATATAAGTGTACAAGAACCATCATCATCTCCCGTTCCAGAAATTAAATTAATGCCTCAGGTTTTTAATATTCCTGGCAACACATATGGATACAATGATGCAAAAGCATTATGTAAAGCATATGGTTCTCGTTTAGCAACATATGATGAAGTAGAAAATGCTTATAATTCTGGCGGAGAATGGTGTAATTATGGTTGGTCTGAAGGTCAAATGGCATTATTTCCTACCCAAAAGAAAACATGGGATAAATTGCAAACAATAGAAGGTCATGAAAATGATTGTGGACGTCCAGGAGTAAATGGTGGATATATAGCAAATCCTAAAGTACAATTTGGTGTAAATTGTTATGGTTATAAGCCAAGAATGACACCAGAAGAAGAAGATATAATGGCAACCCAACCAGTTTATCCTTTAACAATGAAAGATATAATGATGGAAAAACGTGTAGATTATTGGAAAAATAAATTGGATGAAATATTAGTGTCACCATTTAATCATAACAGTTGGTCTAAAATATAGTGACCTTACAAACTTTTACATATGAGAGTGTTAATTATTTATAATATTTATATAATATAAAATGACCGAACCAACATTTAAAGGTAAAAAATTATATTTAGGTGAAGAATATAAGGTTAAATATATAAGTGGAAATTGGGTTCCTGATGTAAAAGATTATGGAACATTTATTGGAGAATTATCTGATGTTAGTAAATTGCCAGAAAATAAACAAACAAAATATACATTTGTTAAAATTAGAAATAATGAATATGCAGCAACTATGCCAGAAGATCAAAAAATATACTTTACCGAAAATTTACCATCAAAAAGAACAATGTTAAATTGGGCTATTGAAAGTATGGAACCTATTGAACCAGATGATGTTGTTTTATATAAACCTCGCCAAAATGCATCTGATGAACCAGATGATATTGTTCTTTATAAACCTCGTAAAAATATGGAAAAAGGTGGGAGAAGTAGAACAAATAAAAAAAAAAGTAGAAGAAATAAGGTAAGAAGCAGAAAAAATAAAAGAAAAAAATTCAATTAAAATTATAATATAAAGTTATTAGAATATATTATAATTATGGAAAAGCAAGAAATTCGTAAAACGTGTATAAGTCCGAAAGAAAATTTTTGTCCACTATTTTCAAAAATTATAAATAAATTTACTTTTATTAGAGAATATGTAACAGATGAATATGAACAAACTAACAATAAAAAATTAATTTATAAAGATGATATTTATAGATTATCAATTACTGGTCCAGAAGAATTTATAAATTTATTTACAAATATTTATGCAGTGCATGATAAAAGTACAATAAATAAATATCTTGTTTGTTTTACAATGTATAAATTATATACCGATTATTGTATTTATGGTATGTTTTTATATTTTGATATAAATGAGATTGGTAAAGTAGCTGAAAAAATAATAAAAGAGGTTGTATTATGTGATTTTGATGGAAGAAATCAACGTATTAATGAAAAAAATACTATTTTGTATAGGCAAACATTACTATTTCATCAGGAACATAGGGATACACGTAAAGTGACATTTTTCATTAAACACTTATCATATGATGATGATATTCATGAACAAATAAAATTATATTTTGATGACATATATTTGGTAAAGGGGCAGCCAGAATTAACTCCAAGATTATTGAAGTTGACAAATGAAGCCCAAGATGAACATATTTTATTTGATTTAGGTTCATTATATTATGACAATGATACAATTTGTACCGGTACTCATTATGATCCAGATGACGAAAAATTATGTATTACAAAGTATACATTTACAAAAGAATTAAAAGAAGAAATGGATAATTTTATAAAATGGGGAATAAATGATATTGAACAAGAAGATTATTCTGATGATTATCCTGATTATTGTATTAAGTGTTCTGTATTAACAAATATTGTATCTTACGGATACGATTATTATCATATTAATTTAGGCAAAAGTTATTGTCATAATTGTGAAATAAGATATAGTGCATCAGAAGGTGTTTGGAAATGTTGTAAACTAACAAATAATGGATGGATATGTGGTTCAACTTTAGATGAAAAATATAATTGTTATAAAGATCATAATCAAGAATTAGTTGTAACAAAATATTTAATTCACGGTAGACCTAAAGAAACACGTCATTTTAAGCCACCTTATAAACAAGATATGCAGTTAACAGCGGTTCCTAAACCGAAGGATGACTGCTCTAAACCGAAGGATGACTGCTCTAAACCGAAGGATGACTGCTCTAAACCGAAGGATGACTGCGTTTAGTTTTACGTTTTCCGGTAATGGCCTTAATGGTTGTATCCTTTAGGATACGATGTTTGCGGGTTTTTTTTGGTGATTTTTTATGACCATCAACAAGTGCAAATAATTTGTCAAATAAATCATCTGGAACTACTTTATGTGGTTCATAATGTACATCGTTCATTTTTGGTACTTTTTGATTAATATAATATAAGCCGGCAGGAACTGCTAAATTTTCAAATGGAGTAGATACTTTTTTTCCACCATCTTGAATACTATCAAAAGTAGAAGGACTTGTGGAATTTATTGGCATACCAGCTTTTAAAAAAAAAGAATTAACTTTATATCCACCTCCAACTATTTCAACACTTCCATCATCTCCTGTAACCTGCGTATATACAAAATCTTCATCATCTAATCCACTATTTATTTGTTCTAAATCAATATTATTTGTTTTTTCTATATCTGTCATATAGAATAAACTAACAAAATTTAATTGTCATAAAAGCGCTTTATTTCTGGAACATATTTACTTTCACGTTTATTTTTAATATAATCTATTATTTTTGCAACTTGCTCTTCATTTTTTATAATTTCATTAAGGCATGTTTCTAAATATTTAAATGTTAATGGTTGTGTTTCCTTAACTTTACTAAATTTTAGTTGACCATCCGCTAATTTAACAGTTTTATTTGTTAGTTCATTTGTTTCAACATATTCATTTATTTCTTCAGAAATAATATTTTTTTTATCTCTTAATTCTTTCATTTTATCTCCAAGTGTTTTCATTTGATTATCAATATGAACCCATTGTTGTAATTGTTGTTCAAAACTCATTATTACATATATTTTTCAAAAAAATATATGTAAACAAACTAATTTTTAGGCATTAACTCCAACTAATAATGCAATAGTGCCATTTACAAGTTTATGAATAACACGAGAAGATAACATATAATCAATAGAATAATAATTATAAGCCATTAAATAAAGTGCGGCAGCTAACATATAAAAAGCATAGCAACTAACACGTTTATTAATATTCATTAAATGATATAATTGTGTAAATAAGGCTAAACTAACAATCCAAGAATAAATACTAGATGAAAAAATATCCATTTATACATAAATATAATATTTTATTTTGTTTTATTGTATTTACGTTTATAAGTTCTTTTTTTGGGTTTCCTTAGACCTCCTTTTTGTTGTTTCTGTGCTATCGGTGTTTGACCAACTGGAACAACAGGTGTCTGATTTACTGATCCCGTAATAAATTGTTGCCATCCATCTCCTGAAGCAGTTATTAACCCTCCAATCATATATTTACTAAAGAATATTTATTACGTAATATAGTAACAAGTATAATTAAAATTGCTAAAATCATTACAAATATTAAGAATACGAGAAATATGATGATATAAATATAGGGATAAATTTCATATAGTATTAAATCTGTTACTGGAGAAAAAAGTATTTTAATTTCTTGTCGTACATCATCTGTTTTTAATATATCTAAACATTGTTTCATTAAAGTTTCTTTCATAGATTTAATATTTTAGGATATAAATAAACTA
>JACCDX010040332.1_pt1 | contig 14628 bp, 15 predicted proteins | sample 7449681 | NCBI WGS metagenome assembly JACCDX01 (sample SAMN15323450, study PRJNA562643) | freshwater metagenome | isolation source: river surface water | place: USA:Blue River Watershed | collected 2017-08-18
GCCATGAAACGGTCGTAACCCTTGTCCTCAACCAGTAGTCGAGTGGCAGCTGTGCAGTCTTGACCTGCGTTGAAGAAACCAGCAGCAACAATTCCTGCAGCTGCCCTCTCCATGTCGGCATCGGCAAAAACAATTACTGGTGCCTTGCCACCGAGTTCTAGGTGAACGCGCTTCAAATCCAACGCGGCAGTCTTGGCAACTTCCATACCAGCTCGCACAGAACCTGTGATGGAAACCATTTGTGGAATTCGGTTTTCAACCATCATGCGACCGGTGTCGCGGTCTCCAGTGATCACGTTGAATACACCAGCTGGCAGATACTTGTTCGCAATTTCAGCTAGCAAAAGTGTGGACACGGGTGTTGTATCAGAAGGCTTAAGAACAATTGTGTTTCCAGCAGCAATTGCAGGAGCGAACTTCCACACCGCCATGTTTAGTGGGTAGTTCCAAGGAGTTACCTGGCCAATGACACCGATTGGTTCACGTCTAATTGATGAGGTGTGATCCTTAGCGTATTCAGCAGTAGCGCGACCTTCTAGATTTCTTGCCGCACCGGCAAAGAAACGAATTTGGTCAACTGATGGGACCATTTCAAAGTCAACCAGGGTTGCACGTGGCTTACCGGTATTTTCACTTTCAAGATCTGCCGCTTCACCGGATCTTTTTTCGAGTTCGTCAGCGATTCTGAAAAGAGCAAGCTGTCTTTCGCTTGGAGTGGTTTGACTCCACTCCTTAAATGCTTCATGTGCAACCTGAAAAGCGTTTTGCACATCTTCCGCACCTGAAATTGGTGCATTGGCATAGACCTCTTCGGTCGAAGGATTGATTACGTCGCTGTATTTGCCAGAGGCAGGGTCAACGTACTTACCACCAACAAAGTTTTGTAGCTTCTTGGCCACTATTACTCCTCATCGAGTTGTTCTAGAAGATGCTAAACCTCAATGGCCTTCTCGGCAAAATTGAGCAGAAAACCTGCTGAATTCGTAACTTCTTGGTAAATAAACTGCGGAATTGGGGGCCTTAGGCCGCTTCCCCTGTGATACTCATTGCATGTCTCGCATGGCCCGTGCCCGCCAGTCTCACCTCGATGAGGTCTCGAAGCTGATCATTGAACAGCTTCAGAAGGACGGTAGAAAATCCTATGCCGAAATTGGCAAGGTGGTTGGGCTCAGCGAAGCAGCCGTAAGACAAAGAGTCCAAAAACTGACCGAATCTGGTGTTTTGCAGATTGTCGCTGTGACCGACCCCCTAAAACTCGGGTTTTCCCGTCAGGCAATGATTGGAATTCGCTGCGTGGGAGATTCGATGCAGGTGGCAGATGCTATCGCCAAGATTCCATCAGTTGACTATGTAGTTCTAACGGCTGGTAGTTTTGACGTCATGGCGGAAGTTGTCTGTGAGGACGACGACCAACTGATTGAGCTTCTGAACGATAAAATTAGGTCGTTGCCGGGAGTAGTTAGCTCGGAGACGTTTGTTTATCTTCGTTTGCACAAGCAGTTCTACAACTGGGGAACCAGATAGAAAGTTACAAGTGATAATCAATGGCGATTTCAGAGAGCAAGAAAACCAATCCGTTAGCTAATCTGCTCAAACCACTGCTCAAGCGCGACAAAGCAGGTCCGCGACTAGAGCTGCTTGAAGCCATGGAGGCCGGCAGAGAAGTCGGCGATAAAGAATGGCAAAAGTCCGGCAAAGAACACAGCTGGTTGCACTTCACTCGCCACTCCCCCTTTAGCAAGGGTGATATGAACATTATTGTTCGTGGTGAAGGCCACTTCATTTACGATTCCAAGGGCACCAAGCTGATTGACGGTCTTTCAGGTTTGTTCACGTGTAACGCAGGCCACGGCAGACCTGAATTAGCCGCCGCCGCTCAAAAGCAGATGCTGGAGTTGGATTTCATGCCTTTGTGGTCATACGGCCACCCTAGAGCGATTGAACTCGCTGAGAAATTGCTCTCGATTGGCCCTGAGGGCATGAATCGTATTTTCTTTACTACTGGCGGCACTGAGGGTGTGGAATCAGCCTGGAAGATTGCAAAGCAGTATTTCAAGATGACTGGAAAGCCACTAAAGCACAAAGTTATCTCACGCATGACTGCCTATCACGGCACTAGCCACGGCGCACTCTCAATCACTGGCATTCCTGCCTTCAAGCAAATGTTTGAACCGCTGGTTCCATCAGCATTCAGAGTTCCAAACACAAACTACTATCGTGCACCACAAGAATTTGCAAACGAGGACGAGTTTGGAATCTGGGCAGCCAATCGCCTTGAAGAGGCAATTCTGTTTGAAGGCCCAGATACTGTGGCTGCATTCTTTGTTGAGCCAATTCAAAATGCCGGTGGCTGCTTCACAGCGACAAAGGCCTACTTCAAGCGAATCCGCGAAATTTGCACAAAGTACGACGTGGTTTTGGTAGCCGACGAAACCATCACCGGCTACGGAAGAACTGGCGAATGGTTTGGATCCATTCGTTATGACATCCAGCCAGACATGATGATTACGGCCAAGGCAATTACCTCCGGCGCTCAGCCGCTGGGTGCTCTTTTCTTAAAGGAAAAGTTCTTCGAGCCATTTAAGGATGGCACCTCAACTCTTGCGCATGGTTACACTTTTGGCGGCCACCCAGTAGCTTGCGCGGTTGCACTGGCAAACTTAGAGATCTTCGAACGCGAAAACCTTATTGAACACGCCAGAAATAACTCTCCAATTTTCCGCAAGACCCTAGAGCGTCTCTACGATCTTCCAATCGTTGGTGATGTTCGCGGTGATGGCTACTTCTTCGCAGTCGAGATCGTCAAGAACAAAAAGACCAAAGAAACCCTCTCCAGAGAAGAGTCTGAGAAACTACTTCGCGGCTTTTTGAATAATGCACTGTTGGAGGCAGGCATTTACTGTCGCGCCGATGACAGAGGAGACCCAGTCATCCAGCTTGCTCCCCCGCTGACCTGCGGACCGAAGGAGTTCGACGAGATCGAGGCCATTCTCCGCAAGGTCCTAACGGAGGCCTGGAAGAGACTAAACGGATAGTTTTGTCTGCCTATCGCTCACTGAGCTTTTGGCACGACTCGCTGTCAGAGTCGTTAGAGCCCAGGCTGCCCAGTAACAATCGCCAATTCGATGTTGTCATTATGGGGGCGGGTTTTACTGGACTTTGGACAGGTGTCTACTTACTTCGACTGCAGCCTTCTCTGAGGGTTGCAGTAATCGAAAAAGAGATTGCTGGGTTTGGCGCCTCGGGCCGAAACGGCGGTTGGTGCTCAGCTCTTTTTCCCTGGTCTGCTGAAGTTCTGAGTGAAAAATTCGGTTTAGAAGCTGCCAAAGAGTTGCGAGCAGCGATGGTTTCAACTGTGGATGATATTGGTGCGATAGTTGCCGAGTTGAACATTGACTGCGACTACCAAAAGTCCGGCACATTTAATTTGATCCGCTCAGAGGCTCAGAAAGAGAAGGCCCTGGCCGAGCTTAGGCAAGCCTCAGAATTTGGTGTCGACAAATTGCAACTCCTGGAATCCTTGGATGCACCAAAAGCCACCAACAGCCTTGGAGCGGTTTATGACCCTGCCTGCGCAAGCATTCATCCCGCCAAGCTCGTTCGTGGACTGGCTAAATCTTTCATTGCGCTAGGCGGAGAGCTGTTTGAAAAAACCGAGGTGAATGACTTTGGTCCTGGCAGAGTTGAAACCAGCCGCGGCGTATTCAACGGCGAATACGTCGTCGATGCCCTCGAGGGCTATCGCCCAACAGTTAGGAATGGAAAGCGCAAATCGCTGCCGCTTTACTCGCTAATGATTGCAACAGAGCCGATACCAGCTGCTGTATTAGACGAACTGGCAATTCCCGCCGGGGCAACATTTGCCGACTTTAGAAATTTGATTATTTACGGCCAGAGAACCAAAGATAATCGCATAGCTTTTGGTGGGAGGGGTGCTCCCTATCACTTCGGCTCGCGCATCAAAGCCGAGTATGACATCGTTCCGAGAATTCACAATCATCTGGAGACAGAGCTAAAAGCTATGTTTCCCCAGCTAGCCGAATACAAAATCACCCATCGCTGGGGCGGCGCACTTGGAGTCGCAAGAGATTGGATGGCATCTGTTCAATTAGATCCCGTGACCAAGTTGGCGCAGGCGGGTGGTTATGTCGGAGATGGCGTCGGAACGTCCCACTTGTTTGGAAAGACCCTCGCTCACTTGATTCTGGGTCGTCAATCTCCTGAAACTGGGCTTTGCTTTGTTAATCACGTTTCGCCGAAGTGGGAAATTGAACCCCTTAGATTTATCGCGGCTCGAGGCGCGATGTTTGCCGCTGCTATTGCCGATCAAGTTGAGGGAACTACCGGAAGGCGCTCTGTAATCTCCAAAATCATTGGCTGGCTGACAGGTAAGTGAGTTTTCACTAAGGATTAGGCTTTGCTGAATCCCTTTTACCTCTGCCAATACCCGAGCGGGCAATGCACTATCCAAAATCAGAAATTTGCTCGAAGAGGTTGGCAGAGCAAACCCCAAAGTGATAAGCCGAAAGGGTCGATCTCTTAATCGAGCAATTGCGTCCTCAAGATCGCCCTGAAGCTGACCCTCTAGAACGACGCTGAAGGGCATAGGGACCCCTGCTCTGTTTTCCAGTCGGGAAATGAACTCTGAAATTGATTCACGCGAATCATGAAAAGTCTCGAAGCACTCCAGGCAATCGGATAGACACCAGAGCTCGTCTTTGCTCTCCCGAAAAAGCTGTTTCACAAAACTCTGGCAAAGCTCTACGGGTCCTTCAACAGCCACGTCTGCAGTTATTGAAATATCAGGCAACGAATAGTCCACACATTCCTGGAGACCCTCTGAGGGCTCCGGATCCCTCTGCTTGGTCAATTGCTCAAACCGTGCAAAGGCATTAGGCACAAACGCAATTAGAAAGCTCGCTGTTGTTATCAACAGCAAAAACAAGTCCCCGGCTAGAGCCAAGTGAACCCCATAAACAAGCAGTGGAAGAAAGAACATGTAGGTCACTTCCTAATCCTCGTATTAATCGACTAACTGGGGCACTTTTGTAATCGCTTGTGGATAACTCAGTGGGTGCGGAATATTCGCTAGCGTTATCCCATGCCTGAGATCTCAGCCAGAACAGTCATTCAGACTCCCCTGGGGAAAATTGCAATCTCCGCCACAGAACTGGCGGTTGTGGCACTGGAATTCCTGCCGGCCAAAAGCAAACTTCAGGATTTTGCTGATAGCAAATATGCTGAGCAGCTGGTTCAGGATGCGAAGAAACAGCTCGTTGAATACTTAGCTGGCAAGCGCACAACGTTTGATTTGAAGCTATCCCCCCAGGGAACAAAGTTTCAGCAACAGGTCTGGAAACAAATTGAAAAGATTCCTTTTGGCTCTGTCACAACCTATGGTGCAATTGCAAAAGCAATCAAGCGCCCACTTGCTGCCAGAGCCGTGGGTGGAGCGGTTGGAGCGAACCCCATTGCGATTTTTATCGGCTGCCACCGCGTGATGGGATCAACTGGTGCACTAACAGGGTATTCAGGGGGTAATGGGCTCCCCACCAAACGCAGGCTCCTTGAGCTTGAGGGAATCGAATACCGATGAAAACTCGAAAACTTGCCGATGGCATCACTCGCTGTGTTTGGGTAAGCGACGACCAAATTTATATTGACTACCACGACCAAGAGTGGGGACAGCCGACTAAGAATCAACGGGACCTCTTTGAAGCAATTTGTCTGGAAGGATTCCAGGCAGGACTGAGCTGGTTGACTATCCTCAAAAGGCGCCAGGGTTTTAGAGATGCCTTCGACAATTTTGACAGTGCAAAGCTCGCCAAGTATGGAAAACGAGAAGTCAATCGACTGCTAAAGGATGAAGGAATCATTAGGAATCTGGCGAAAATCAATTCAGCCATCAATAACGCAAAAGTCGTTGAGGACAATGGTATTGATCTTGTTGAGACGCTGTGGTCTTTTGCCCCCGCTAAACGAGTAACCAGAAGAACAAACTTTGAATGGGTGGCAACGAGCAAAGATGCAGAGGCCATGAGTAAGCACCTCAAGAAGCTGGGGTTTTCATTTGTCGGCCCAACCACCATGTATGCGCTTATGCAGTCAACCGGGATGATTTTTGACCACGCACCAGGCTGTTTCAAAAAACCCTGAAAAACTATGCCACCCCACTACATTGTCTAGTTGGGAGAGAAATGACTGCTGAAGAATTTGGAGCCCTGTTCAGGGCTCATATTGTTGAAATCAGTCGTTTCCTGGCCAGGCGAGTGCCTGAAAGCCAGGTGGAGGACATTGCCTCCGACCTATTTGAAATTGCCTGGACCAAGCGCAAGAGCATCCCGCAAGGGCTCGAGCTCCCTTGGCTCTATAAGACCGCTCGTTACCTAATCAGCAATCACCGGCGCAAAGAGTCTGGCCGAGCAGCCATTTTTGCCACTCTGTCTGAGCCAGTTGCTGCTCCATCTGCGGAATCTCTGGCTCTGGCGGATCTAGAACTTTCACAGGCTTGGTCAAAGCTCAATGAAAAAGAGCGGGAGGCTCTTGCTCTTTGGGCACTCGATGGGCTCGAGCCTAAGGAAATTGCAGTTGCCTTGGGCCTATCAGTAAATGCTGTCAACATCCGACTCAGCCGAGCAAAAAAGAATTTATTAGCAGAGCTAGAAAATTCCGAGACCTCTACTACATAACCTAACTATGAACGATGAATTTCTAAGAAACCGCCTACAGTCTGCTGATCCGGCAAAAACTGCAGCCGCCCTTTCAGAGTCGCTGGTTGTAGAGGCGACTATGAAAGCTCGCAAGTCGCCAATCAGCTATCGGCTAGCTCGCTTCTCCTTTGCCGGCGCTGCCGCTGCAGTTCTAGCCATTGGTATAACTTTGCCAAGCGCTCTTGCACCGCAGCCACTCTTTACTCTCGCTGGTGCCAATCCAGGTGGAAACCAACCGAGTTCATTGGCAGCTGGAGCGGAAATGGCAGATGCCAAGATGATTTGGCCGGGCTGGATTCAGAACAACTATGTTGCCGAAGGCCTCAGTCAAGAAGGTTCCAGAGGAAAAATCTACGAGATTAGAAAAGTTGGCGATCCAAAACAGCTTCTTTGGAAGGCAGCCGCGGTATTTGGAATCAGTGGTGAGCCAAAAGAGGACGAGTGGTCAACCAAGGAGTACCCCAGCTATTCAATTTCTGGGCAGAACTTTTATCTGAGCGTTTACTGGTCAGGCGCTGGCTACTGGAGCTTTGGTCGCTGGACTGAGCAGGTTGCATGCGTGGAACCGGCAGAGGGCGAGTCGGCACCAAGTGAGTGTCTAGCCCCAACGCCAACCCCAGAGCTAATTCCTGAAAAATCGGAACTGGTTACGCAGACTATTGAGACTTTTGGTCAGTTTGGTATTGAAGTGAGTGAAGATCAGTTGGCTGTCCAGCGCGATGACTGGGGCGCTTATGTCACTGTTAGCAACTCTTTTGCGGGTCAACCCATACCAATTGATTTCTACATCGCCTGGGACTCAAAGGGAGAAATCTCTTCAGTTTCTGCTGCCAGTTTTGAAATTGTGGAGCGCGGAGAGTACGACACAGTTTCCCCAGCTGCAGCGGTCGAAAGAATCAAAGATGGTCGCTGGTATGGCGGGGTTGCATCGAAGTACTACGAGCAGTTCTATCGTCCAATTGGCATCGCTAGGTCCGAAGATTCAGCTGCCAGCCTCCCAGCACCAGAAGAGGGAGCCGATGAGCCAGTTGAACAAGTGGAGCCAGAGATTGTGAATCTTGTGATCAACCGATCGGAATCGGTGCTGGTTTCGGTATTCGATAGTGCTGGAAACATGTGGCTCGTACCCGGTTACCTGTTATTCAACGATCAAGGCTGGTTTGACAGCATTGTTTCGGTAGTCGATGGAGTTATTCAACTGCCAGAGCCTTACGACGTAATGCCTCTAAAGGAAGAGCCCGCAAACTAGAGAGATGGGGTAAACAGCTTGACTGTTTGCCCCTCAATCTCAGCTCTTAGGCCCGCCAATTTGGCGACTTTTGGAATATCAGACGCTGATTCCAATCCATTTTCCAGCGCCGAGCGAACAAATAGCCCCTTGGCTTTTTTGTTGAAGTGATTCAGCGCTCTTCCTTCTCCTGAAAACACTTCCATCACAAAGCTCTTCTTGTCTTCTGGGACAGGATTGATGAACCGATAATCAGAGGATCTCAGATCAACGATCTCCCCCACCATTCGCGGCCAGACTGCCTGGTGAGCTTCCATCCACAATTCCCGCAGGTTGATTCCTGGCAGCTTTGAGCTGGCACTGAAACGGTAATTGGGAATCGGCCCCATTGCCGGCAGCAGCCCGAACAGCGCAGACTGGATGAAGAGATTCTCGTTTGCTCTCTTCACCGCAGCGCTAGAGAGGCTTTCATACGAAAGTGCCTCGTATAAAACGCCGCTGTATCGCTCAAGCGCAGGCATCGTCGGTGACTTATAGAGTTGCTGATTATGTGCAAGCTCACCCAAGCTCTTTCTACCAAGCTTGAGAGCCTTGGAGGCTAGATCAGGGTTTTCCGAAAGTCTTTCAAGAGCAGCAATCAATTTGTCTCGAGCGGGATCTAAAGCTGCCCAAATGATTGCAGCTTTGTCGATAGAAATGCCAACGCCGCCGGAGCGTTTAGTCTCCGACGGCGGAAGCAGTATAAGCATTAGCTAACTAGTTGAGCGTCTCGCACAACTACCGTGACAACATCCGACTCCATGGAAATGAATCCACCTTCTTGAGTTTCAACGGTAACGTTGCCGGCAGTCGAGCTGATTCTGATCTGACCGCCAACCAACACGGCCAAAATCGGCTCGTGACCAGCCAGCAATCCAATTTCACCAACTGCTGTCTTTGCGACCAGCATGTCGGCTTCACCAGACCAAATTTCTCGCTCGGCAGATACGAGATTTACAACCATTTGTCTAGCCACTAGCCAAGGTCTTTCTTGATCTTCTCGTAGGCGCGCATTACATCGTCAATGCCACCACAGTTGAAGAAGGCCTGCTCGGGAACGTGGTCCAGTTCACCATCAGCAATCATCTTGAAGCTCTCAACAGTCTCCTTCAGAGGAACGGTTGAACCTGCGACGCCGGTGAACTTGGTTGCCATGTAGGTGTTTTGGCTGAGGAACTGCTGTATGCGACGAGCACGAGAAACTGTGATCTTGTCCTCTTCAGATAATTCTTCAACACCCAAAATTGCAATGATTTCCTGAAGCTCCTTGTTCTTCTGCAGAATCGCCTTTACGCGAATTGCAGTTTCGTAGTGCTCTGGGGAAATGTAAGCAGGGTTCAAGATACGAGATGTGGAGGTTAGTGGGTCCACAGCTGGGTATAGACCCTTTGCAGCAATCTCACGGCTTAGCTCAGTGGTTGCATCAAGGTGAGCGAAGGTAGTTGCTGGAGCTGGGTCGGTGTAGTCATCAGCAGGAACATAAATAGCCTGCAGCGAAGTGATGGAGTGACCTCGAGTGGAGGTGATTCGCTCCTGCAAGATACCCATTTCGTCAGCCAGGTTTGGCTGGTAACCCACAGCTGAAGGCATGCGGCCCAGCAGTGTCGATACCTCAGAACCTGCCTGAGTGAAACGGAAGATGTTGTCGATGAACAGAAGTACGTCCTGGCCCTGCACATCGCGGAAGTACTCCGCCATTGTTAGAGCGGAAAGGGCGACGCGAAGTCGAGTTCCAGGTGGCTCATCCATCTGACCGAAGACCAGCGCTGTTTTATCAATAACGCCAGCTTCCTTCATTTCCTCAATCAGGTCATTACCCTCACGAGTACGCTCACCGACACCGGCGACCACTGACACACCGTTGTGGTTTTCTGCCACACGGTAAATCATTTCCTGAATCAAAACGGTCTTTCCAACACCAGCACCACCGAATAGACCAATCTTTCCTCCCTGCACGTAAGGAGTTAGAAGGTCAATTACCTTGATACCGGTTTCAAACATCTGAGTCTTGGATTCAAGCTGATCAAAGCTAGGTGGCCTACGGTGAATTGGCCAGCGCTCAGTCACCTCAATCTTTTGACCAGGCTCTGCATTGAGAACCTCACCGATCACATTGAAGACCTTGCCCTTAGTTACATCTCCAACAGGAACAGAGATTGGGGCTCCGGTGTCGTGGACCAAACCACCGCGGACTAATCCATCGGTTGGCTTCAGAGCAATTGCGCGAACTAGGTCGTCGCCAAGGTGCTGAGCAACCTCCAGGGTGAGGGTGGTGGTCTTATCGCCGTAAGAGATCTCTGTGGTCAGAGCGTTGTAAATCTCGGGGATGGCATCGTGTGGAAACTCGATGTCAACCACCGGACCAATTACTCGGGCGATGCGACCGGCTGTTTTCGTGCTGTTAGCCATTTTGCTTTCTCTTCCTTGTTAGTCCTTGACGGCCGCTAGTGCATCCGCACCACCGACGATCTCGGAAATCTGTTGGGTAATTTCTGCCTGTCGAGCCTGGTTGGCCAAACGGGTGTAGTTCAAAATCAACTTGTCGGCATTGTCGGTTGCACTCTTCATTGCCTTTTGGCGAGCAGCATGCTCGGCTGCAGCCGACTGGAGCATCGCGTTGTAGATTCTGTTTTCGATGTATACCGGAAGTAGCGAGTCCAAAACCTGCTCTGGCTCTGGCTCGAACTCGTAGAGCGGGAAAACCTCTAGCGCAGAACCGGCTTCCTCTTCAACAACTTCCAGTGGAAGAAGTCGAATAGTGGTTGGCTCTTGGTTAATCATCGAGACAAATCGATTGCCCACAAGATAAATCTCATCCACGCCGCCTTCAACCGTTGGCTTGTTGAACGCCTCGGTGATGGCCGCTGCAATTTCGCGAGCTGTATCGAATTGGGGTTGGTCTGTTCCGCCCTGCCAGTCCCGGATGTAGGGGCGCTGGCGGAACTTGAAGTAGCCAACTGCCTTTCTTCCAACCAGGTAGAAATCAACAGTCTGACCCTGATCAGTCAGTCTCTTTGATAGGGCTTCCGCTTCTTTGATGGCACCGGATGAGAATGCACCGGCTAGTCCACGGTCAGAGGTAAAGATCACTATGGCTGCCCGAATTGGGTTTTCAACCTGGCGAGTAAGCGGGTGATCAATGTCGGAATGGGTTGCAACTGCAGAAACTGCTCTGGTTACAGCGCGGGTATAGGGGTTTGACGCAGCCACTCGTTGCTGGGCTTTTTGAATTCGGGATGCCGAAATCAGCTCCATCGCACGAGTAATCTTCTTGGTCGTCTTAGCAGACTTAATCTTCTGCCGGTAGACCCGAAGTTGCGCTCCCATTTACTTATTCCTGCCTATCGCTTCTGCTTGACGATTTTCTCTTGGTCAATCTCTGACTCATCGAGTGCCTCGACCTTTGAGTCATCGCCGCTCACCAGAGCTAGTCCCTTTGAGGTTTGGAAGACACGCTTGAACGCAGCGATTTCCTTCTCTAGAGAATTGATGGTGTCATCTTCGAGGTTGTTGGTCTCTCGAATGGTGGTGAGAATCTGAGTCTTTCGAGCTAGGTGATCCAGGAACTCGCGCTCGAACTTCAAGATGTCTTCCTTTGGAACATCATCTAGCTTGCCGGTGGTTCCAGCCCAAATTGATACTGTCTGCTCTTCGACTGGGTATGGAGAGAACTGTGGCTGCTTCAAAAGCTCAGTCAGTCGCGCTCCACGCTCCAACTGCTTACGAGATGCGGCATCTAAGTCAGATGCGAACATTGCAAATGCCTCAAGTGAGCGGTACTGGGCTAGCTCCAACTTCAAAGTTCCAGAGACCTTCTTAATACCCTTCACCTGCGCAGCTCCACCCACACGTGAAACCGAAATACCCACGTCGATAGCAGGGCGCTGGTTTGCATTGAACAGGTCTGACTGCAAGAAGATCTGGCCGTCGGTAATGGAAATAACGTTGGTCGGAATGAAGGCCGATACGTCGTTTGCCTTTGTCTCAATGATTGGAAGTCCAGTCATCGAACCTGCACCGAGCTCATCGGAGAGCTTCGCGCAACGCTCCAGTAGGCGGGAGTGTAAGTAGAAAACGTCTCCTGGGTAAGCCTCACGTCCTGGTGGACGACGAAGTAGCAGTGAAACTGCTCGATAAGCCTCAGCTTGCTTGCTCAGGTCATCAAAAATAATTAGAACGTGCTTTCCGCCATACATCCAGTGCTGACCAATTGCAGAACCGGTGTAAGGGGCAAGGTACTTGAAGCCTGCTGGATCTGACGCAGGCGATGCGACGATGGTTGTGTAAGCCATGGCGCCAGCCTCTTCCAAAGCAGCCTTCACACCGGCGATGGTGGAGCCCTTCTGACCGATTGCAACGTAGATGCAGCGAACCTGCTTGTTAACATCGCCGCTCTCCCAGTTACCTCTTTGGTTGATGATGGTGTCTACTGCGATTGCAGTCTTGCCTGTCTGTCGATCACCAATGATTAGCTGGCGCTGTCCGCGACCAACCGGAATCATCGCGTCAATCGCCTTGATTCCAGTCTGCAGAGGCTCGTGCACGCTCTTGCGCTGCATGACACCGGGTGCCTGAAGCTCTAGCTCACGCGATCCCTCGCTCTTGATTTCGCCAAGACCGTCAATTGGGTTACCCAGCGGGTCAACCACGCGACCTAGGAATGCATCTCCGACTGGCACCGAGAGAACTTCGCCAGTGCGGTAGACCTCCATACCTTCTTCGATCGATGAAAACTCACCAAGGATTACCACACCGATTTCACGCTCATCGAGGTTCAGGGCTAGACCGATGGTGCCATCAGCAAACTTCAAAAGCTCATTTGCCATCGCACTTGGTAGTCCCTCGACGTGAGCAATACCGTCGGCTGCGTCAGTGACGTAACCAACCTCTTGCTTCTTAGCTGACTTGGGCTCGTAGGATGAAACGAAATCCTTCAGGGCATCCCGAATCTCATTCGGACTGATCTTGAGCTCTGACATTGCTTTTCCTTTTCCTTATATTTCAGCTCAGTTGAGCTGCAATCTTGCGTTGACCAATTTTGTAATTACGGTTCCATCCATCACTTCGCCGTTCACTGTCACGTGAACGCCTCCGAGAATTTCCGGGTCAATCTCAACATTGAGTTGAAGTTCTCTTCCAAAAGCCTTGGCCAGGGCCGCAGAGAGTCTGGTCAACTGTTCTTTGCTGATCGCCCGAGCCACTTTGACGTGGGCTACTGATTCACCGGCAAACTCAGCAATCCACAAACCGTACTGCTCAATCACTTCGGCGAATCGTTTGTAGGTTCTTGAGAAGACAGCCTGCTTGGCCAAAGCCAAGGCATCCGGCTTCACCTTGCCGGCCAACAGCTTCTCCACCAACTCCTGCTTTGCGCTTGAGCTAAAACGAGTGGTGGACAAGGTAAGTTCAAGTTCGCTGTCTCCAGAAACCAGCTGCTGAATCTCAAAGAGCTCCGATTGCAGGGCATCCAAAGACTTGCTTTGCGACGCAATTGCCCGAACTCCAATGAGCTCGAATGCTGCCGCCATGTCTCTGGCTGATGACCAGCGAAGAGATGCGGCAGCCTTAGCAAGTTCCTTGGTAGTCGAGTTAGCACTTCCAAATACGGAATCGACAATCTGATCTTTTCCTGCTGACTCGGCGGAAGGATCCGAGAGCAGGGAGCGCAGCTGCGCGCTGGACTGCAGAGCATTCGCAACTGCGAATAGCTCCTCCGCAAGCTTTAGGTCAACACCAGACTTGCTGTGCAGTTTTTCCTGCAAGGCGCTGGTGGATTGTCGAGTACTTGATGCCATTAGTTGACTTTCTTGCCCTCGAGTTCTGCGATGAAGTCATCAACTACACGGTTGGCAACTTTGTCATCTTGGAGTTTCTCGTTCACGATTCTCGAAGCTAGCTCGAGAGCTAGCGCACCAATCTCAGCTTTCAGAGCTCTAGAAGCAGCATCCCGCTCAGCCAGCAGTGATGATTTACCACTGTCGATAAGTCTCTCTGCCTCTCTAGCTGCTTGCTCCTTAAGCTCAGCCAAAATAGTCGCGCCTTCGCTGCGAGCTTCTTCGCGAATGCTGGATGCTTCGGAGCGTAGCTTCTCCTGCTCAGCTAAAACTGTTGCAGTTCTTCGCTCGGCTGCCTTCTGGGCTTCTTCCGCTTCCGCGAGTCGACCCTCGATTGCCTTTGCGCGCTCGTCCAGCATCTTCTTGAATCCGGGCAGCACTTTGAACCAGAAGAAGGTGAGCAGAATCACAAAGATCACAGACGACCAGATGATGTCATAGTCGGCTGGGAGCAAAGGATTCGGTTGTTCACCGCCCTCTGGTGCGCTAGCTGCCAAAATCTTGCTAATCATGATTTGCGATTAGCCGAAGATGAATGGGGTTGCTAGACCGATCAGCGCCAGCGCCTCAGTAAAGGCGATACCTAGCCACATGGTCACCTGAAGGCGACCTGCAAGTTCTGGCTGACGTGCAATTGACTCGATGGTCTTGGAAACTACCAAGCCCACACCAATTCCTGGTCCAATTGCCGCTAGACCGTAACCAACTACTGCGATGTTGCCGGATAGTTCGGCAAGGTTTACTGCGTCCACTTTATTTCCTTCCGTGGTGGTTTAGTGTTCGTCTGCCAATGCCAACTGAATGTAGACAGTGGTCA
>JACCDX011832636.1_pt1 | contig 14628 bp, 12 predicted proteins | sample 7449681 | NCBI WGS metagenome assembly JACCDX01 (sample SAMN15323450, study PRJNA562643) | freshwater metagenome | isolation source: river surface water | place: USA:Blue River Watershed | collected 2017-08-18
ATCCATAATCTTTCATCATCCATCATTACCTTCATACTTTTATCCATAAAATGTTTTAAGACATTCATCAATGAATCATATGATGAGATCGTATGATGAGATGATAGATAGTATGATGATAGATGTTATGATTGTATGTTGATCGTATTTATTGATAAAATGTTTTGATATGCTTACTTATGAACAGGCACTACGTAGACGGACTTACGTACTTGCTGCCAACACCTTCTCATAGAGATCGATCTTGATGTCCCGGTTCATCAAAAAGACCGAATAGAAAGCCCGACGACAGTTCGGACACTTCGGATTCACCGTCGTCCCCTCAATAAACTTCTTCATACACTCCTTATGAAACACCTTCTTACAACCCATACAAACCGTCGTTTTTGATAAATGCTCCGGGTCGTCAATCTGATGCTCCTCCAAACAGACCATACACTCCTTCTCGTGACTACACGCCTCCACAATCGCCCGATCACAGCCTGGTGCTTGTTCCCCCAAAAAGTACCTTAACCATCCCCAAATATACTCCCGCTCCGGGGAAGGAGCGATCGAGGTGATAATGAGATTCGCCAGCTCCTGCGTTGTCATCGTCGTCGCATTATAACGATCTGCTATATGCGCCGGGACACTCTTCCGGTTTAACTCATACATCTCCAACATAATCTCCTCTCCCGCCATCTTCCGGAATCGGGTTAAAAGTGTACCTGGAATCTCTCGATTGACCGGATTCCCATTCTCGTCTACATCATCCTCCTCGTTAATCACCCTTTCCTTGATCTGAAAGATCGTATAGGTATTAGGGGCATCCGTATTATACCTCACCAGACGCGCATTCTTGATCGGGAATCGGAGGAACATCGTAATGTAATTACTCATCAACGTCTCCGTGATCTGATGCGACTCGACTGAATGCCGCAAATCCGCAATGATCCTCCTGAAAAAGATCTCCTTCACCTCCGGGATCTCCCCATAATGCATCTCATTCAACATATAATGAATCTCCTCCACCGGGACAGTGTTCTCATAATAGATCATCTGGGTTGGGTTACGGACCGGATCGACCAGCGATCGATAGATCTCCTCTGTGGTCTGGAATGGAAACTGAGGTTGGGGCTGAGGCTGATCCGGATCGTTCAAGATCCGCCTCACATCCATCGGCCAGTTCGTCGTCGAATCCCGAAAAATCATCCAATGGTTGACATAATAGAGCAAACAATGCCTGTAAAATGTCGAATGCTGCGCCTTCCCACAAAACCGGAAATGGAACGCAACCACCTCCTCATTGTCATACCCCGATGTGTCAATCATATAAATCGCCGGTACCCACGGCTGCGCCTTGTAAAAGTCAGCCGGAAAGCCGGTGGGACCGGCCTTGGCGCAAAGGATCTGGTAAAAGAAGTTCGCTGTAAGATCGTTCTTCATAAACTCCACCGCATAGACAAAGAGATCATAGATCGATACCCAATTCTTCGATACCGTCTCCTCCGCTTCGTCATCCTCTTCATTCATCTCCTCCTCCATCTTCTCCTCCGGCCAATAGAGGCAATTCTTGATATAACCTCGCTCCATAAACATCTCCATCATCCTCCTCTTCTCCGCAAGTCGCTCCCAAAATGTTGTCAGCCACTTTGACCTCAGGGTTGAGGAATGATCCGTGTTCAGAATCGCCCACATCATCTTCTCCGTGTAGTTGCACATATAAAAGAGATAGTAGACCAGATAACGGCCCTCGATCTTCGCACGATCCTGCCACGATAGCTGATGGAAGTGTCCCTCATACATCTCTGTGATTTTCTCAAGATCCATATAATTGGTATACGAATAGAGATCCTTCACCGAAAGAGCCTTCGATTCGATCTTCTCGAACTTGTAATACTCATGGCTTATGATCCTCGCAATCTCATACCTGTCCGGATACGCAATCCCACTCTCCCTCATCCATATATCCATCCCTAACTCAATATCATCCATAAAAATACGAGAAGGACCCAATCTATAGGACCTTTTTCCAAATGCATCCGTCACCATCGCCTGCACATCGATGAATTGGGTCGGGGTTAAGTGACCACACGTCTGGACAACTGTGTCCATCACATTGCTCACAAACAGTGTTGTAGTCATCGTTGTCTCCATCTTGGTCTTTTGGGTTGCTCTTTCGTTCGTTGGTTCAAGATAATCTTGATGGTCAATCTCTTTACGCTGAGTTGATTAGATCTATCCTTGATCACTTTTCCCTTTTGATTCATCCAATCATAGTATCTATCTGATTCTATCATTCATCTTGATGTAGGTTGTCATAGGTATGGGTGGTTTCAGAGATAGTAACTCAACCCTCGATTTCCGCAAGGAGATGGAGCGAAGCTCCATCGACTCTTGATTTCGCTTGCGAAATCAAGCTTTTGTAGATTAAATTCTTTCTTGCAATGCACCTTACAATGCACTCAGATCCGTCTCACCTAACTCTTCCTCTTCTTCTGCTTCTCCCTCTCCCTCTTGCTCTTGCTCTTGCTCTTGCTCTAACAACTCCTCCTTATTTCCTTCAACCTTATTGGCACCTAAAGGTGCAGAAGGTTGCAGGGAGTCGTCATCACTTGATGGACCCTCCTTCATCGCCGTCATAAAGTGGAAGACGTGTGCATCCGTATCCTTCTTGATAATCGTAAACATCTCCTCATTCGGATAATGCAACTGATAAACCTGCAACACCGACTCCCTACCAATTCTCTGCGCTCGGCCTATAATCTGCTTCTGTGTCTCCGGATTGGGTGTATGCGTAAATATCACGTGCGTCGTGTTCTCGAAATTCATACCACAACCAAACAACGTCGAGTCGCAAAATAGAATCTGCGCATCCTCATACTTATACTGACGGACTGCATTCTCAATCGACTTCATATTACCTCCATCCAACTGCACATACTTGATATCCAACTTGTCACACAAAGGTGTAATCTTCTTGAAGATCGACGAAAAGTCCGAGAAGATCATCATCTTCATCGTTTTCCAAAATGCCTCCGGTGAAGGTAGCAGGGAGTCGTCAACCTCTGTCTCTGCCTGAGCCTGGGCTTCTGCTTCCTTTTCCGCCTTGCTCTTTCTACCCCTCTTCGCTGGCTTCTTCTCAATAGGTGATGTGGATGTGGATGTGGATGGAGATGGAGATATGGATGGAGACTCTTTTGTTTGGGGTTTGGTCTGGGTCTGGGTCTGGACCCGAATCTTAGGCCCCTCCTTTAACACCTTCATAATATGATAGATCATATCTAACTTCGTGATCTCCATCTTTACCTCATAACTTGTCTTATCCGATGCCTTCTTGTCCGACGTGGTTTGATATACTATCTCCTCAATCGCAGATGCATACAGCGCCGGATCCTGATTTCTCTTCTCCATATGCTCCTCCGTTAAACCCTTGATCATCTTCACATACTCCCCATAATGCTTCTCCACTTGCGTATACTTCACATACTCCTCCACATACAGCTTCAAATGATCATAGTTCTCCACATACCCCAACATACTCTTAATCACCGGGATTCCCTTCTCCAATAGACCCTTGTAATGATGTAACGCCGTCAAAAACGCCTTCGACTGATTCGCAAAGTCATTCCGGTTCGGACGCGCCTGCTCCTCAAACACCTCGTGCAATGAAATAATCCTACGATTCGTCTGATGCGTCTTGATAAAACTATCCAACGTGGCTAATGCCTCTCCCGCCGTCTCAAACGTATAGTACGAATTCTGCACAAACATATACAACTTCTTATAGTACTCAATCATATTCTTCATAATCTTGATCACCACCTCCTTCTCCTCCGATGATACCGTCGACTGTGCCATAATATTGTTGTACTTCGTAAAAAGCGCATCAATCAGTTTGAACTTATTCAACTCCTTCACAATATTCGTATAATCCGTCTCCACCTGAATCATAAAATAATGCACCTTCTTATACAACTTCTCATACTTCTGTATCATCTCCAATATCTGCGGCATCTCCATCTCAATCTCCTCCTGTCTACCCTTTGCTGCCCTTATCTGCGGATAATTCTCCTTCTCCATCATAATGTAATCCACATACCTCTCCATCAAATATGACTGCGTATTCTCCAAATGAATGCTCTTCGATGACATTAACCGGACTAACCCCGAGATATACGTACCCCCCTTCTTTAACTCCTTCTGCATAATCTCTCTCGCCTTCTTATGCGCATCGTCCTTCAAAAGCTCATTCAACTCCGTCATCATCTCCAACATCATCGGATTGCTCTTGAAGTTGTGAATCAACTGACCTAATGCGTTGATCGTCGGTACAATCTCCTCCACATAGTCATATACCGCATCGTGCCGATCGTGACGTTCCTCATCAATCTCCTGCATCTTCTTGATGTTCTCCTTATAGTACTTCACCTTCTCCTGGGCATCCTTATACACCTCCTCAAACTCCTTCGTCGTATAGCTAAGTAACTGATCCTCGTTGTTCGGAATTCGCTTGATAAATTGAAAGTTGAGCTGCGAATAGTCATACGCATTGATCGCCTTCATATCATCCTTCGTGAAGTACGGAATCTTCGACACAATCTTGTCCAGAATCGGATTGTAACACTCCATATTGAACTTACAAGGCTCCGGGATCCTCATATTCTTGAATACATACTCATCATCACACTTGCATACATACGTCGGGTCAAAATCATTCGCCGTCGTCGGATCAATGCTGAAATAACTTTGATAGATGCCCATTCGCGACGGCGTAAATGATGCCGACATAAACCACGTCCTCTCCGTCGGAATCGCGTGAACAAGCAGGTTCGCAATCGTATCAATCTCGTCAAAGATGATCCTGCGATAACACTGAGAATCCTCATAGTTCTCATACCGGGCTACCTCATTCCCCTTCTTGTCCTTCTCCGTGATAATGTTCGACTCCATCGTCGATACCATCGGATGATATAAGGTCGATGGAATCAGATAAATGTCATAGTAAGTGCGTGTCTTGACCACCTTTTGTAGGGTTTGACGATTGATCGCCGTCTGAATGTCAAACAAGGTCTCATAATCAATCATATCCTGATAGGTAATCCTCTTGTATGTCAATTCATCCGAAAAACGCTCGATCGACCTCGCCCACTGCTCATAGATGTTATGCGGCACCACGATGAAATTCATCCAATAGTGATCCTTGGGAACCTTTCCCCTCTGCTTTGCCTCCTCGAGTATGCGCTTGTCATTCAAAATCATCGCCAACATCACAAACGTCTTTCCCGCTCCCGGCTGATCCGCCAAGATACCATACCCCTGCTCGTTGTTAAATGAACGCTCAATCTCCTCTACCCGATGCAACATCGTCAGTTGATGCGGGAATAAAGTGAGCTTCGTGTTTAAAGGCTGATCCGCCTTCGGCGAACTCTCCGTTAACACCGTTTTCGGCTTAAACCCCGCCTTGTTCTTTACCTCCGGATCCTCCATTTTGTTCTCTCCTGTTCGTAGATGATAGATGATGATTGAAATCTCTTTATATATAAAATCGGTAATTCTCTTTATATCCAAACGCAAATGGGGAGGAGAATACCAACTTATTGTATGATCGAATAGTAGACATACGAGTACACATACAAGTATAGGTAAAATGCTTCAAGGAATTCCTGCAAAAGATCGCCTTCATCTTCGGTCAAAGAGTGAATTTGATCGTAGCGCCAATGGAAAGCTGCGCATCTTTAAGAAGAAGAATCTATACAATGGACCTGGATGCGATGGGGAAAACGAAATGATCCACCTCGCCTGGGATCCCACCCCAGATACCGGTTCCTACGCATTGATCTGTATAGATCTTCACCCTGTGGCTAATGGTTGGATCCACTTATATGCCCCATACCTAAGTATCGATCGCCAAAATCTGAATCTCGACTCTACATCCTCCATTGTCGGTCTTAACAGCTTCGGAAAGCGAGGCTACGGTGGCCCTTGCCCTCCTTTAGGGAGTGGAGTGCATCGTTACGTCTTCTATCTTTTTGCTCTCTCTCGTAATATTACCCGCGAGAAGATGGAAGGAGAAAAAGAGAAGTGCAGGGGAATTGAAGAGTTCGTTCAATGGGTCGGTCGTGATAACATCCTTGCATACGGAACCTTCGACGCATACTATGGAAGATAAGAAAGATCAGAAAGACCGGAAAGACCGGAAAGATCATACATATCGCTAAAAATAATTATATCACCCTTTGGTAGAATATCTCATCTCTCTCTCATCTTTTTATACATAAAATGAAAGGCGCCATCTACCTCTTCCATATGATCTTTGTGGTCCTCCTCTTCCTTTACCTCGGTGTTTACATCTACCAAGAGAAGAAGCTGCCCCGCGAGCTCGGTGTAGCCCTCATCCTCCTCGCAATCGTCATCTTTATCTATCACCTTTACCGTTACCGTGCCGTCAATGCTTAAGAGAGCTAAGTAGATGGTTTCTGAAAAAGGTAATTGATCTTATGATAATAGAAACATCCTATTATCATCCATTTGATCCATAAAAATAGAGATCTATGCATAAAACTTCTGTCGCCTTTCATCCCTCTCCCGCAGTTGATTTACCCTCTCATTCAACTGGGATAGCTCATCCTCCTTCGCCTTCATCACCCTCTCTATCATCCTCTGAAAAGAGCTTGATTTGCGGGTATCGATGCGAGTCTGAATATCAGTATCAAAACCATTATCTTCTCCTTGTCCCTCCTTTGCTTCTGTGCTCAACTCGTCTTTACTACCACCCAGAACGTGTACACTGGATGTAGATGGAGATCGTGGATTCTCATCCGATTTTATAAAGAACCTCGTGATGTACAATAGCTTCGTCTTGTCCCTCGGATCATACACATACCGATTGACCCGATACCTCTTATTATACACATTGCGATATAACCCCGCTAACACCACGTGATTCGGCTTGATGCTTCTCAAATAACCACCTTGACGGAAAAGCTCAAGGCCGTTCGGACCCTTCTCCGGACAATACGTAATGTACTTTAAACGTGTTCCCGTCGGAATATTTAGTAGCTCCTCCTGCGTGATCTCATCATATCCTTCCAACATCTTTGCTACCATATCCCTCGTACTCGTGTTGTTCGATGGATTTGGGTCATTGGATGGTTGATGACTTCCAAAGGGCGCTGCAACCTTCTGCAGATCTTGGATCTGCCAAGAAGGTTGATGAGGAATCAATGATACAAACTCACTCACCTTCTCTCTCTCTTTCGTAATATTCACACCTTTCTGCTCCATCCGCTTCTTGAAGAATGATGAGATCTTCCCCTTATCTACATCCACAAATGTAATCTCTTTGATGGTGTTCTCTTCCATATCTCTCCAGCAAATCTACTACTAATAGATCAGAGATATTATCCAATGATCAATCGTGATCGATCGAGATGGGGTTATGATTGTATGTTGTATACCTTTACGCTACTCGATTTATTCAAAAAGTGATCTTTCTCCCCTTTATCCTCTCTCTTGTAAAGAGAGCAAGTGTGAAAGCAAACCTCTTTACGTTACTGCTTTTTTATTCTGTTATTCTTGAAAATGCCGGGTACCTCCTTTTACTCAAACTCTTCCGTCGTCCGTCGTCTCTTCGCTGAGTCCGATTCGGAAAACGATGATCCCCTTCCTCCTCCTCCCCAGAATGGGGGCGAGGAAATGGAGATTGAGGTTGAAACGACGATAGATTCGGCTCGACGCCGGCTCTATTTTGATGAGGAAGATTCGGATTCGGATTCGGATTCTGAATCCGTCTCCGACTCTGACTCTGACCAAGGCATTACCCTTACATCCTCTCAAGAGGGACGACTTGTCCTCTTTAATGACAAGCTGTTCCGAGAGTGGAACCGGTCTGGTGGGTGCGACAGCGTTGATATCCCCGTCCTGATTATGGACGTGGAAGGAATGCGCCGAAATAAAGACGTCGATGCCCTCCCCCGCTTCTATATGAACCAACTACGAGGTAGTTACAGTAGTGATCCTCATATACCATTTGTGTATATGGAGGATGCTGGAGCAGGCAGTGATGGTGGCCGATTTGTTGGCCTGCGCGAGTGCTTTCACAACCTATTGGGCAAAAAGCCCAAGGGGTGCATTCCCGCCGCCAAATTCCGGGATATCCTCGAGAAGAAGCCCGCGTTTGACTCAATGATGGCCTTTTATGAAGGTGTTAACATCTTCCTCTATAGCACCTTCCTGCTCAAACAGTTCGCTCCTATCTTCGGATATATCCCCCAATTCTATTCACCCATCTCCGATGAAGCCAAATACTACTTCTACATCTTCTTCGATTACCTCCGCCGGAAAGCGATCGCAAGTGGAACTTTCCTCCGGAAACGGACGGTAGTTGCCCTTGTGCGCGATCTCGGAGCTCTCGACGGTTTAGCCCTCCGTGCTGACCTCGTCGTCGAACGTGTACACGGAATTGATTATGATCTCTTCCATCGTGATGGGTTTACCCTTCTCGACTCCTCAGAACCCTTCGCTTTTGCCATCTAAAACCATCCGTTTGGTTTGATTCGCAATTCGTCAAGGTATAGATACATAAAAACATAACATACTTATAACATCATAACATACTTGATCATTACTCCATTGGGTAAAAGTAACCTTCCTGATAGAAGTACTTCGAATACGCCGGCTGATAGTACGGATCCGAAATCTGCGCCGTCCAGACATTGTCCGGATAAAACGGGACTGTGTTCGGTGCGTGCGAGAAGAAGTTGAGATGCCGCCCCGAAATGTGAGGCTGATACAATGCATACGTAGGTGTACTTATGATGAACTGATCCTTATGTTCGTTCGTATTGATCGCTAAAGTCGTCTCCGTCCCTGGTTCTACTGGGGCAAATCTTTCCGTAGTTACTTGATTACGGTTAAAGTATATCAGATAGATCATACCCACAATCAATACCACCAACACCGTTTGAAGTATTATGATTGATTTCATTTTATGCATAAAAGTATAGATGGTAGGATGGTAGGATGGTAGAATGGTAGAATGGTAGAATGGTAGAAGGTGATACTATACTTATGATTGATTATAATTTTTATGGATAATATGGTTATATATAGTTATATATAGTTATATAGATATGGTTGATATAGAGTGGTCGGGGTCGGGGTCTTCTACTTCTTGGAGCTCGATGGCTTCACAATCGTAATCTGACCATCCTTCCCCTCCTTAGCCACGCCAACATACTTCATATCCGCGTCAAAGGTGTTCTGAGTGTGGTAGCATACGAAATACTCCTTACCCTTCACCTCCCTCGGGACCGCGATGATGTACTTGGTCTCATTGTAGTCGATCTTGGAGTACTTCTCCTTCACCTCCTTCAAGAGACCAATCTCCGTGCCATCCTCCAAGTAGACGATCATCGTCTCCGGATCGACAGCAAATGTGTTGCCATCGCTGTCCTCGATCTCATCGGCTTGGATGTTCTCCTCAGCCTCATTGTCTGAGTCGCCATCCACGGATGATGCGCACTTCACAGTTCCCCGCTCGCTCGCATCATCCTCATCCTCGTCCTCGTCCTCAACCTCAGCCTCAACCTCAGCCTCAGCCTCAGCCTCAGGCTCAGCCTCAGGCTCAGCCTCAGGCTCAGCATCGGGAGAAGAAGCCATCATTGTGGCAAGGTCTTGAAGGGAACTCTCCATACTCTTCGGGAGTTTGGTATTGGCCTTGGCCTTGGCCGAAACCAAAGCCTTCTGATGCACGAGTTCATCATCCAGTTGCTCCTCGTCCTCATCCTCGTCCAGCTGCTCCTCATCATCATCATCCTCTTGGAGAGACTTCAGAACAGCTTCCTTGGAAGAGGCTAAGAGCTTCTTCGCAAGACCAGGATTGGCCAAGATGATCTCACCAAAGCACTTTAGCATCTTCTCCTCCTTGCCCTTGTACTGAACCACGATCTGATAGATCGGGTCTTCAGGGGACTCAAAGGTGTGATTCAGCAGGCGCTTCTCATCAGGCTTTCGCCCGCGAGTGCCCCGCGTCGCAAAGTACTTGTGATCCTCATCCATAATCCGAGAAACCGTGCACTCTCGCACTTCGTGCTCGATCTTCGCCTGGAACGGTTCTCCCGTCTCCATTGACTTGACCAGCGTTTCAAACAAGATCAATGAACTCTTCTCAGAGTCCTTCTGATGATGCTTGCATCCACCCCCGTCTGGTCCACGCTTGTAAAAACAACTCGTGTACGCAATCCGAGAGATGTTGTTTCCCTTCACAAATTTAACCTCAAAGATCTTCTTGCTGGGATCCTTCAATGCCTCAATCACGTGCGTCTTGTTCTGAAAGCACTTGGTGTATGGACATCCATCACCCAGCTTCTCAGGTGCAGCCGCAGCCGCAGCCGCAGCCGCAGACGCAGACACAGACGCAGTCGATGTAACCTTCTTCATTGATTTGGTGCTCATTTTGATGGTTATGTTGATAAAAAATCCGAATACAGAACTGAAGTGTTATGTACTGGTTACTTACGATTCATTACCATATCCCATAGATCACTTCTTAAAATCAATTTTTGGATTTTATCCATCAAATCATTGTATGGGTTTGGAGGAATAGGGGGAGGATTGTAGGGCGGAATGTAGGGAGAAATGGGGGGCGAATGTAGGGAGTTCCTATTTTATCCATAAAATAGGAACGTAAATAAGTTTAATTATAAGATATGAATATATATGAATGATATCAATACACGCACAGAAACGCCTTAAGGCGCTACTGGACACTGGACCTTCACTTGGACACTTTCTGGTGAACTTCTACAACCTTCTTGGCTCCCTGAAAGGGAGCAGAAGGTAGCAGGGAGTCGTCATCTCTGCATCTCAGTGAGATCCAGATCTAATACCCCTTGGTATACCCCTTGGCGTAACACTCCTGTTTATTCTGCTTATACAAGTAGTTCTTGTCCAGCGGAATCTCCTTCTCATTACACTTGTAAAGGTAATAGAAATGCTCGGCTTCCGTCTGCGTAATCTTCTTATCCGTATACGGATAGTTGAGTGAAGTGAGGATCTTAATAGCCTCCTTACGGGAGTCACTCTTATTCACCACCTTCTCAATCAGATTCGCGAAATGGTTGTTGATCATTTTGGTTGTTAGGGTTGTTCGTGTTGTTAAAATCGAAGCTGAATCACAAAGTAGGTTCAATGCAACGTACTCATCCTTACCATAGTCAGGTTTCTATTTATGCAATAAATCATTTTTTGCTATAGACTACTTTGCAAAGTTCGACTGCTTTCCAAAGCTCTTCAACAGCTTCCCTAAGCTACTTTTCGGTATCGATTGAGTCGATTGCCTCTTCTCTTTGTTCAAGGCTCCCCTCTTTTTTACCCCGGAATCCCTCTTGTTTCTCATTGCATAGACCAAGAAACGACTACATAACGTAAGGTACTTTGGCTGCAAATAGGAACGTGGAATCAGTCGATTATGCTGGAAAAGAGGCACCTTGATATCCTTGTAGAGATAGTAAAAGAGACGGTCAAAGGTATGTAAATATCCCGGATTACGTAAAAGAGGATAGAGCTTGTGACGGGACTTGATTACGTGCTTTGTACCCCCAAAGAGAGTCGATTTTTCCTCTATCTCAAATGACCAGAATGATGAATGCTCTATCAAATCCTGCTGCGTAAACCTGTTTCCCGATACCATATTGATCATCGCCACGATAAACTCCGGTTCACAGACCAAAAAGACGCGATCGATCGACTCGGTCTGTCTATGGACCGATATCATCCGCAAAAATTGCGGGATCTGCGCCGATTGATACGCGCTCACTGAATCATCCAGATACATCGACCAAGAGAGCCTCACATTCGGCTGAGGCAAAAACTCCGTCAGCGATGCATACTTCGGCTGTGCCATATAATTGTTTACGTTACTGTTTTTTCCAAATGTATCGATGATCGATCGCACCTGGGACTTCGTCCTTGTATACCTTGATGAAGCATTCGTATAAGGGACCGGATGAACTACCCGTCCACCGGTATTCGTACCTTGTCCCGCATACATTACCAAGGCACTATCAATGCACGAAGGATTCGTGGTGACCAAATAGAGCGACCTTGAATCATCAAAGTGATCCGTATTCCTTGTGTTGTGGTTAAAATAGAACGACTCAATGAGCCCATAATCCGATATCCCTGACTGGGCTGCCGATGGAGCCGATAAACGACCCATCTTTAATGACTTCTCCACAAACTCACAGTTTGTACCCTCACAAATTAAGTATAACGTAAACTTGTTCTTACTGTTCCGTTGATTAGCACTGTTATTGGCCATCTTTTTCTTCAAATTCCCTATCTATACTACCTATTTTTATCGTGATCAAGATCGGAGACCGGAGATAGGGACAAGTTTCGTTCTCAAAAAGTTTGATTTTTCAAAGCTATAGTGGGTCATTTCTCCCTACACTTCATTAGGTTACGTATCGTATATTTCTATCCGATCTACCCATTTTATACTGGATTTTCAATAGTAGACTGCAAAAATGGCTTCTGTTGCGACTCTTACTCGTACACGTACTACGGATCTTTACATTCCCATTCCCAGTCCCAGTCTCAGTCCCAGTCCCATCCGCTCGCAAACTCTCTTGAGACCTCGAGTCACTAAGGAGTTTTACAAAGCGGTCGATGATCTTGGGCTCAATCCTGCACACTATCACCAGATTGAAGATTACCTGATCTCTTGGTTACTAACCCAACGCGTGGAAATGCCTCGGGTCTATCTCATTGTATTAGCTGGAATGATGCAGAAGCGCGTGATTAACGCGAAAGTTCGCAAAACTGAGCTGGATGCCCGTCACACGAAAGTCGTGATCTGCGTCCTAATGGCCGTCCTTATCCACTCCTGGAATAGTGGTCGATTTACCGAGCCAATGAGTTGTTTCTTTCATCACTATTACCATCTCGTCGAGGAGTTCCTCCAACGCGAGGCAGGCAAGTTTACCAAGGCTGTCCGATCATCTCTCTCTCTTGCCGACAAGTTTAAGGGAGCGGGAGCGGGAACGGGGACGGGAAAGGGGACTGGGACGGGAACGACTGGAGGACACGGATCAAGTATTGAGAAATCAAACTATCAATACGACTTTGTCAGAGAACATCTCCATCTTATCAATCTTTACCAAAAAGAGGCAGATGGCAGGTATATCCAACAGATGAATGAAAACTACATCATCCAATCGATCTACCAGAAAAAGATCCCCATCCGCCACTCGGACTACTTTCCCAAATCCCTCGAACAGATGGATGTCGCCTATGCCTCCATCCAATTGTCCGATCTCCTTTGATCAGACTCGATTTGATTACCATTTTGTGTAATCAAATGTATATATCTATATATATCCATATCTATATCATACCATATATTATAACAACCTTCTTGCCTCCCCTATGGGAGCAGAAGGTATCAGGAAGTCGTCAACCAATCACCGCTTATACCGTTAACGGATAAGCTCTCTTCTCTCCAATCCACACATTATGTTCCGTCTGCGCTACATACGATCCCTCCACATCATATATCGGTGGATACTCTTCCACGATCTTTGCATCTACTAAGCTTTGCAATGATAACCTCCAATCATCCTCCCTCTCCTCCTCCTCTAACCATCTCCAATTAAACGGTAATGTATGATACTTCTTCTCAATATACGTATGTAACTGAGATGAGGATGAGGATGAGGATGAGGATGAGGATGAGGATGAGGATGAGGATGAGGATGAGGATAGAGATTTTAACATATAATGTGATATGTTTGACGGATTCGTATCCATCCGATTGATTCCCTCACCCGTCGTCACAAACGGCTCAATCGCATACTTCTCCCCTGGTCTCATTCTCACTGGATAGTTGAAGTTTAACTTGCAATTGGGGACCGCCTTTCCTGAATGTATTACATACGGTGCAATCGAATGACCACATAACTCCCGCATCGTCTTTAATGGTGATCGCTTCGATGGTATAATCTCAATCTCCTTGCTCATCACATACTCCTCAATCGCATCCCCTATCTCGCTTAATAGCTGGTCCGGTCCTGACATTCCAACACCGATCATCGTTGCCCTTTTTGAGATTTGTATGAGCTCGTCAAATCGTCCCGTATTGACCCCAATGGTAAACGCCGAATCCGTAATCTCCCCCTTCACGTGCACTCCAAAGTCAATCTTTAATAAATCCCCCGCCTTGATCATCTCCACCTTATGTTCTCCTAAGAGAGGTGAATAGTGCGCTACACAATGATTGATCCCAATACCCACCGGGAACGCAATCCCCTGGTTCAACTCCTCTGGCAATTGCTCCGCAATCGCCTTCTCAATCCTCCTCACAATCTCCAATGTACTCTTTCCCTCATACTCCCATCCCATCATCTCTTTTACCATCTTCTTATGAATGTAGGCCGATTGTATCGCCTCTCTTGAAAGCTTTATTCCTGATTCCATTCGTTCGGATTCTCGCTTGCGTTTGAATCACCCAAAAAATATCGAACTCTATGGTGTAATAGCCGATTTCTTTTATATCCAGATTCCAGGTTATACTCGATGGGTGCTATTACCATTGTAGATCGTGTATATAGATTGTGTAGATAGATAGATTGTGTAGATAGATAG
>JACCDX011191578.1_pt1 | contig 14627 bp, 11 predicted proteins | sample 7449681 | NCBI WGS metagenome assembly JACCDX01 (sample SAMN15323450, study PRJNA562643) | freshwater metagenome | isolation source: river surface water | place: USA:Blue River Watershed | collected 2017-08-18
GGGGCAGTGGGCATGAATTTCTACCTGGAAATCGCCAAGATGCGCGCCGCCCGTTTGCTGTGGTGCCGCATCATGAAGGGATTCAATGCCAAGAATCCCAAGAGCCTGATGTTGCGCACGCACAGCCAGACTTCCGGGTGGTCGTTGACTGAGCAAGACCCCTACAACAACGTCGTTCGCACCACCATCGAGGCCATGGCCGCCGTCTTTGGGGGCACCCAGTCGCTGCACACCAACTCGCTCGATGAAGCGATCGCGCTGCCCACCGAATTTTCTGCCCGCATCGCGCGCAACACCCAGCTGATCATTCAAGAGGAAACCCACATCACCAACGTCATCGACCCCTGGGCGGGCTCTTACATGATGGAGAAGTTGACCCAGGACATGGCCGACGCCGCCTGGAAGATCATCGAAGAGGTCGACGCCATGGGTGGCATGACCAAAGCGGTGGACAGTGGGTGGGCCAAGCTCAAGATCGAAGCCGCGGCGGCCGAAAAGCAGGCCCGCATCGACTCGGGCAAAGACGTCATTGTGGGCGTCAACAAGTACAAACTGGCCAAAGAAGATCCGGTGCAAATCCTCGAAGTCGACAACGTCAAGGTGCGTGAGTCGCAGATCGAGCGCCTTCAGCGCATCAAGGCCAGCCGCAACCATGCCGCCGTGACCCGGGCGCTCGAAGCCTTGACCCAGGCGGCCGAGAGCGGTCAGGGTAACTTATTGGATTTGTCGATTCAGGCGATCCGATTGCGAGCCACCGTGGGCGAGGTGAGCGACGCTTTGGAAAAAGTATTTGGGCGCCACCGCGCCGACACGCAAAAGGTGACCGGTGTGTATGCTGCCGCTTATGACAGTGCCGAGGGCTGGGACAAACTCAAAACCGAGATCGCCGAATTTGCCCAACAACAAGGCCGACGCCCCCGAGTGATGATCGCCAAGCTGGGTCAAGACGGGCACGACCGAGGCGCCAAAGTGGTGGCCACCGCCTACGCCGACCTGGGGTTTGACGTTGACATGGGTCCGCTGTTTCAGACCCCCGAAGAGTGTGCTCGGCAGGCGATCGAGAACGATGTTCACGCCGTCGGCGTGTCCACGCTGGCCGCTGGTCACAAAACCCTGGTTCCCGCCATCATCGCCGAACTGAAAAAGCAGGGCGCCGACGACATCATCGTCTTTGTGGGTGGCGTGATCCCGCGTCAGGATTACGATTTCTTGTACGAGTCCGGCGTCAAAGGCATCTATGGTCCGGGCACGCCCATACCGGCCAGTGCCAAGGACGTGCTCGAACAGATTCGCAAAGCCTTGGCCTGATTTTCAAAGCCTCAGCACCATGGCTACGCTCACCAGCCCCGAACTCCAACAGGACCTGTTGGGGGCAGAGCCCATGCGGCAACGTCGTGCCATGGCCAAGGCCATCACGTTGCTCGAGTCGACCCGCGCCGACCACCGAGAGTTGGGTGACGAACTGCTGACCGCCTTATTGCCCCATACCGGTCGGTCGTTTCGCCTGGGCATCAGCGGTGTGCCTGGTGTCGGCAAAAGCACCTTCATCGAGGCCCTGGGTCTGTACCTGATTGGATTGGGGCATCGTGTGGCGGTGTTGGCGGTTGATCCTTCATCGAGCGTGTCAGGCGGTTCCATTTTGGGGGACAAGACCCGCATGGAGCACCTGTCGGTTCACCCGCAGGCTTACATCCGACCCAGCCCCTCCAGCGGCACTCTGGGCGGTGTGGCTGAAAAAACCCGCGAAGCCATGCTGGTTTGCGAGGCGGCCGGCTATGACGTGGTCATTGTCGAGACGGTCGGCGTGGGGCAGTCTGAAACCACGGTGGCGCACATGACCGACATGTTTTGCCTTTTGCAGTTGCCCAATGCGGGCGATGATTTGCAAGCCATCAAAAAAGGTGTGATGGAACTGGCCGACCTCGTGGTCATCAACAAAGCCGACCTCGATGATGCCGCGGCCACCCGGGCCCAAGCGCAGATCACCTCTGCATTGCGTTTGTTGGGCATGCATGGCAACCCCGATCGTTCCAGCAGCCCTGACCCCCAAGACACTGCCCGGTGGCTGCCTCAGGTCATGCGCATCAGCGCTTTGCTCGGGCAGGGCGTCGACGAATTTTGGCGCCAAGTATCGGATTTTCAATCCATTCAGACTGGCAACGGCCGTTTGGCCAGTCGCCGTCAACAGCAGTCCCTGGCCTGGATGTGGGAGCGCATCGAGTCGGGCCTGAGACAGCAGTTCCGTACCGTGCCCCAGGTACAAGCACAACTGCCCCACATCACCCGGCAGGTAGCCTTGGGCCATCTGCCTGCCTCGACCGCCGCACGGCAACTGCTGGCGCTGGCGCGCGGACTTTGATCACCTCGGAGAACATCATGCAAGACATCATTGAACAACTGGAGAACAAGCGCGCCGCCGCCCGCCAGGGCGGAGGTCAAAAGCGCATTGACGCCCAGCATGCCAAAGGCAAGCTGACCGCCCGCGAGCGCATTGAGGTTTTGCTGGACGAGGGCACTTTTGAAGAATGGGACATGTTTGTCGAGCACCGTTGCACCGACTTCGGCATGCAAGACAACAAAATTCCCGGCGATGGCGTCGTGACCGGTTACGGCATGATCAATGGTCGCTTGGTGTTTGTGTATAGCCAGGATTTCACCGTCTACGGCGGTGCCCTGTCCGAAACGCATGCCGAAAAAATCTGCAAAATCATGGATCAGGCCATGAAGGTCGGTGCTCCGGTCATCGGCCTCAACGACTCGGGCGGCGCACGCATTCAAGAGGGCGTGGCTTCTTTGGGCGGCTATGCCGAGGTGTTTCAGCGCAATGTCATGGCCTCAGGCGTCATTCCGCAGATCAGCCTGATCATGGGCCCATCGGCCGGCGGTGCGGTTTACTCCCCGGCCCTGACCGATTTCATTTTCATGGTCAAAGACACTTCTTACATGTTCGTCACCGGGCCTGATGTGGTCAAGACCGTCACCCACGAAGAAGTCACCGCCGAAGAATTGGGCGGAGCGCTGACCCACACCACCAAAAGCGGTGTGGCCGACATGGCCTTCGAGAACGACGTCGAAGCCTTGCTGATGTTGCGCCGCTTGTTCAATTACATTCCGCTCAACAACCGTGAAAAAGCACCTGTGCGTCGCAGCGGAGATCCGATCGAACGCTCGGATTTGTCGCTCGACACCCTGGTGCCCGCAAACCCCAACAAGCCCTATGACATGAAAGAGCTCATCCTCAAGACAGTGGATGATGGCGACTTTTTCGAATTGCAACCCGACTACGCCAAGAACATCCTGATCGGATTGGCGCGCATGGATGGCCAGACCGTTGGCATCGTGGCCAACCAGCCCCTGGTTCTGGCCGGCTGTCTCGACATCAAGAGCTCGATCAAAGCGGCACGCTTTGTGCGCTTCTGTGACGCGTTCAACATACCCGTCATCACTTTTGTCGATGTCCCTGGCTTCATGCCCGGCACCAGCCAGGAATACGGCGGCATCATCAAGCATGGTGCCAAACTCCTGTACGCCTATGCCGAGTGCACTGTGCCCAAAATCACCGTCATTACGCGCAAGGCTTACGGCGGTGCCTACGACGTGATGGCTTCCAAACACCTGCGCGGGGACGTCAATTTTGCCTGGCCCAATGCCGAAATCGCAGTCATGGGGGCCAAAGGCGCGGTGGAAATCATCTTCCGCGAAGACAAAAACGACCCGGCCAAACTGGCTGCCCGCGAGGCCGAGTACAAGGCCCGTTTCGCCAACCCGTTTGTTGCCGGCGCACGTGGCTTCATCGACGACGTCATCCAGCCGCACGAGACGCGCAAGCGCATCTGCCGTTCGCTGGTCATGCTCAAAGACAAAAAAATCGAAAATCCGTGGCGCAAGCACGGCAACATCCCCCTGTGAGAGAGCCCGAGGAGAACGCACATGTTTAAGAAAATACTGATCGCCAACAGGGGTGAAATCGCTTGCCGTGTCATGGCCACCGCACGCAAGATGGGCATTGCCACCGTTGCCGTTTATTCCGAGGCTGACAAAGAAGCCCGCCACGTCCGCATGGCCGACGAATCCGTGTTGTTGGGGCCTGCGCCCAGTCGAGAGTCGTACCTGGTCGCCGACAAAATCATTGCCGCTGCCAAGCAAACCGGGGCTCAGGCCATCCACCCCGGTTACGGTTTTTTATCCGAAAACGAAGAGTTTGCCGCCCGTTGTGAAAAAGAGGGCATCGCTTTCATTGGCCCCAAGGCTCATTCAATTGCAGCGATGGGCGACAAGATAGCGTCCAAAAAATTGGCCAACGAAGCCAAAGTCAGTACCATCCCCGGCTACAACGACGCCATCGACACCCCGGAGCAAGCCGTTGAGATCGCCAAAAAGATCGGCTATCCGGTCATGATCAAGGCTTCGGCCGGCGGCGGCGGCAAAGGCTTGCGTGTGGCGCACAACGACAAGGAAGCCTTCGAGGGTTTCAGTTCATGCCGCAATGAAGCCCGCAACAGCTTCGGCGATGACCGCGTGTTCATTGAAAAATTTGTCGTCGAACCGCGTCACATCGAGATCCAGATCTTGGGTGACAGCCACGGCAACGTGGTCTACCTCAATGAGCGCGAGTGCTCGATCCAGCGCCGGCACCAAAAGGTGATCGAAGAAGCCCCGTCGCCCTTCATCTCTGATGCGACGCGCAAAGCGATGGGCGAGCAAGCCGTGGCCCTGGCCAAGGCGGTCAAGTACCAAAGCGCAGGCACGGTCGAATTTGTCGTCGGCAAAGACCAGGATTTCTACTTTTTGGAAATGAACACCCGCTTGCAAGTCGAGCACCCCGTCACTGAATGCATCACCGGTCTGGACCTGGTCGAGCAAATGATTCGCGTGGCTGCGGGCGAAAAACTGGGCTTCACCCAGGCCGACGTCAAACGAGACGGTTGGGCCATCGAGTGCCGCATCAATGCGGAAGATCCATTCCGCAGTTTCTTGCCCTCTACGGGGCGGCTTGTGCGCTTTCAGACCCCGCCGACCTCCATGAATCAGGGACAGACCGAACCGTTGTTTGGCGTGCGCGTAGACACCGGTGTGACCGAAGGTGGCGAGATCCCCATGTTCTATGACTCCATGATCGCCAAACTCATCGTCCATGGGCGTGACCGCCTGGACGCCATCGCCAAAATGCGTGAAGCCCTCAACGGCTTCGTCATCCGCGGCATCAGTTCCAACATCCCGTTCCAGGCGGCCCTGCTGGCACACCCCAAATTTGTCAGCGGCGACTTCAACACCGGTTTCATTGCCGAGCACTATGGGCAGGGCTTTTTTGCCGAAGACGTGCCGCACCAGGACCCCAACTTTCTGGTGGCTTTGGCTGCCTTTGTTCGACGCAAATCGCGCGAACGCGCCGCCAGCCTGACGGGCCAACTGCCGGGTTACGATGTCAAGATCGGGCAGGACTACACCGTGGTCGAATTGGGCAAGGGGGGACAAAACCGCTATGTCGATGTCCATGTCGATGACTTCCCCGGGCAACACGGCGTGGCCGTGATCCGCGTCGAGGACAAAAACTACGCCATCCAGAGCAATTCGCGACTGAACGACATCACCATTGTGGGAACCGTCAACGGTCAGCCTTTCACGGCCCAGGTCGAGCGTGGCAACGGTAAAAACTCGCTGGCTTTGCAAGTCCAGCACAACGGCAAGCGCATGGACGCTTTGGTGGTCTCGCGCCGCATGGCCGAATTGCACCGCCTGATGCCCTTCAAAGCACCGCCCGACCTGTCTCGTTTCCTCCTCTCGCCCATGCCGGGCTTGCTGGTTCAGGTGGCGGTACAGCCAGGCCAAAAAGTACAAGCCGGTGAGCGTGTGGCTGTCATCGAAGCCATGAAGATGGAAAACGTCTTGCTGGCCACCCAAGATGCCGTCGTCAAAAAAGTCGTCGCAACCCAAGGCGAATCACTCACCGTCGACCAAGTCATCGTCGAATTCGAGTGAAACATCAGGGCTTGCCTCCAATTGATCGCTATCGTTTTAACACATCCATAGCGAAAAACTTAAATTGGGGTCAGACCCCAATTTTGAAAGGAAACCGTCGTGAGTCAGCGACCATTCAAAGTACTGGGCATCCAGCAAATCGCCATCGGCGGGCCGGATAAATTGCGCCTGCAAAAACTCTGGGTCGATCTCTTTGGCCTGGAGGTCACGGGTACCTTCAAAAGTGAGCGCGAGAATGTTGATGAGGACATTTGCGCCATCGGCAGCGGACCTTTCAAGGTCGAGGTTGACCTGATGCAGCCCCTGGATCCCGAGAAAAAACCGGCGGTCCACACCACCCCGCTCAATCACATCGGGTTGTGGATTGATCAATTGCCCACTGCGGTCGAGTGGCTCACCGCCCAAGGCGTGCGTTTTGCACCCGGCGGTATCCGCAAGGGTGCAGCCGGTTTTGACATTTGTTTCTTGCACCCCAAAGGCAATGATGAATTTCCCATCGGCGGAGAGGGTGTACTGATCGAGTTGGTCCAGGCCCCGCCAGAAGTTGTCAGCGCTTTCGAGAAACTTGCCAACGGTTGATCCCTGATCTGTCCCCAATTTCTCGCTTGTGGTGTAAAACCAACCATTAATTGGGGTCAGACCCCAATTAAATCCCATTAAAGCGGGCCGGCTTTGAGTTGGATGAGGCGCTGGTTGAGGGTTTTAAAGCGCTCGAACAGCGCAGGGTCGGAGCCGACGCGGGGGGCGATGTCGTTGAGTTCTTTGCTGACGGCTTGTTTTTCTAGTTCTTGCATGATGCTGTCGAGTTCGCTTTGGTCGAAGACGACCTCGGTGGGGGCGGCCATGACCACACGGGTTATAAAGTCCCGCAAGGGGTGGTCGGACAGCGATTCATACAAGGCTGACCACGGCATGCTGCCATGCTCGTGCAGTTGTTGCTCGAGCCAACGAAAGGCTTCACCATGTGGGGCGGGTAATTCGCACAACATGGCGTGTTGCATGGCTGACAGGTGATCCCAGGCGCCCATTTCGGCGAACAAAAGCTGAATGGCGCGGTCTTCCCGGCCACTGGGTTGGCGTCGCAATCCCCGAGCCGTGAGGGCGTCAGGACGTCGAGCTGAACGCTCGGCGCTGCGCGCGCCTGTGCGCCATCCACCAGGTCCTGCGTCGGTCGATCGAGCCATCGTGCTTTTGCCGGTTGCTGCGGCGCCTTGCCACAAGCGCAGCAGTTCGTGGCTGCCGATTTGCACCAAGTCGGCCAACTCGCTGACCAATTGTGATTTCAGGACGCCTTCGGGCATGAGGTTAACTAGCGGCTTGGCTTGACTGGCCAGGAGGGCACGGCCTTCTGCGGTGTCGAGGTCACATCCTTCGCGTGCCGACTCGAGCACGAAGCGGCTCAAGGGCACGGCACTGCCGATGCTGCGGGCAAAGGCGTCGGCACCGTGTTGTCGAATGAAGCTGTCGGGGTCATGTTCGGGTGGCAGAAACAGAAATTTGACGCTGCGAACGTCGGTGGCGTAGGGCAGGGCGCCGTCGAGTGCTTTGCGTGCCGCCCGCCGACCAGCGGGATCGCCATCGAAGCTGAACACGACCGAGTCGGTGAATCGGAATAATTTGTGCACATGGTCGGTGGTGCACGCCGTGCCCAAAGTCGCGACGGCTTGCGGAAAGCCCAGCTGAGCCAAGGCAACGACATCCATGTAGCCTTCTGTGACCAGCACATAGCCGGCTTCGCGGATCGCCTGACGCGCCTCGAACAGACCATACAGCTCGCGCCCCTTGCTGAAGACCGGGGTCTCGGGCGAATTCAGGTATTTGGGTTTTGCTTCGCCCAATACCCGACCGCCAAAGCCGATGCATTCGCCTTTGACATTGCGGATCGGAAACATGATGCGGTCGCGGAATCGGTCGTAGCGCCGATACTCCGCCGACTGATCCCCGCCTTCAGCCTCGGTGTCTTTATCGATCACCATGCCACCCTCCGACAGCATGGGGTCTTGGTAGTCGGGCCACACGCCGGCCAGAAAACGCCAGCCTGAGGGTGCATAACCGAGGCCGAATCGGCGTGCGATCTCGCCCGAGAGTCCACGGCTTTTGAGATAGTCGATGGCGCTGGTCGATTGGCGCAATTGCTGCTTGTATGCGCCAGCCAGTTTTTCCAGCATGTCCGACAGGGTGACTTGTTTCTGGCGGGCTTTTTGGGCTTGTTCACGCTCCTGCGGCGAGCGGTCTTCTTCCGGCACGTTCATGCCACAGCCCTGCGCCAACTCTTTGACGGCCTCAATGAAGTTCATGCCCGCATGGTCCATGAGAAACCCAATGGCATTGCCGTTTTTGCCACAGCCAAAGCAATGAAAAAATTGTTTGCTGGGGCTGACCGTGAAAGAAGGGGATTTTTCAGTGTGAAAGGGGCACAGACCCGAGTAATTGGCCCCGGCTTTTTTCAGGGTGACATGGCGCCCGACGACATCGACCACATCGACGCGTGCGAGCAGATCTTGGATGAAACCTTGAGGAATGGCCATGGTGCTCGGCTCATTGTATGCGCCGCTGGCTTCAGTCCCCCAGAGCCAGTCCTTCTCGCCTGGGGTCGACCCCGGCCAGCCAGCCGCCCCCGGGATGCCTCACCAGCACATGCAGGCCGCTGCTGAGTTCACGCACTCGCACGGGATGACCGAGTGCAATCAGGTCGTCGGCCCAAAGTGCGGCTTCGCTGCCGGCTTCGAGCCAGATCGGACCTGTCGGGTCGATGATGCCCCAACGCGGCAAAGCAGCGGCTTGTTGGGGACCATGGCCCCAGTGCACCATGGCCCACAGACTTTGAGCCACATGGTGGATGATGAAAGGTCCCCCCGCACTGCCCAGAGCCATGTCCACTTGAAGGCCCTGCGCGCCTGGTCCCAAGACCAGCAAAGGGGTCATGGAGGAGCGAGGCCTTTTGCCCGGCCCCGGGGCATTGGCCACAGGCAGACCGGATTGGTCGATTGGGCCCAGGGCGAAGTCGGTCAGCTGATGGTTGAGTAAAAAACCACCCCGGCGACCTTGACCGGTGTTGACCATGCGGCGAGAGCCAAAGGCGCTTTCGATGCTGCTGGTCATGACCACCGCCATGCCAAGCTCATCGACCACATTAAGGTGCGTGGTGCCGGATTCATTTTGCTCAGGCATGGCTCCCCAGGCCAGCGGAGCGCCACCGGGGTGTCCGGCCGGGGCTTGTGGCATTCGGTTGGCGCCCAGTGCACTCGCCCGGTGTTTCAGGTAGGCAGGTTGCCACAAGCTGCGCCAATCTCCGGCGGGCGGTTTGACCGCCTCGGGATCGGCCACCCACGTGGCGCGATCGGCAAAAGCCAGGCGCGCCGCTTCACTTTGAGCATGAGCCCAGCCTGGTCCATAGGGTGCATGCCCCATTCCTTTGGGCGCAGCTTCGAGGATGCCCAGGATTTGACCCACGGCCAATGTGCCCGAGGACGGCGGCGGCATCCCGCAAATTTTTGAGGTGGGCAGAGCCGACCATTCAAAACACAAGGCTTCAGAAACCCGCACCCGATGCGATTGCAAGTCGTGCAGGGTCATGCGGCTGCCACCGGGGCGCCCAACCCCGATGCGTTTGAGTAAGGCCGCGGCCACGGAGCCATCGTTCATGGCTTGAGGACCCTGGTCGGCGATGCGCTTTAAAACCCAAGCCAATTCCGGGTTGCGCACCCGAGTGCCAACCGCCACGGGTGAGCCGTCATGGCGATAGAACAGAGCCCGGGCCTCGGGATCCTGCCGCAGCCAATGATCGGCTTGCAGCAAGGCGTGCAGCCGTTGCCCGACCGCAAAGCCAGACTCTGCCAGCCCGATAGCGGGTTCGAGCAGGCGTGACCATGCCATGCGCCCCCAGCGCTGATGCATGGCATGCAACAAGGCGACCTGTGCGGGCACACCGACCGACTGGGGACTGGCGCGCGCCTGCTCAAAGCCCATGACGCGTCCCGCCTCCACAAACAATTCGGGGGTGCTGGCCAGCGGCGCAGCCTCACGACCATCCAGCGACCAGGCCTGGCCTTGTGCCCAGACCAGGGCAAAGCCACCGCCTCCCAGGCCACTGGATTGGGGCTCGACAACCGACAAGGCCCACTGGGTTGCAATCGCGGCATCGACGGCGTTGCCGCCCTGCTGCAGCACCCAGTATCCCGCTTGAGTGGCCAAGCCGTGGGCGCTGACCACGCCGCGGTGGCTGAAACGGACTTCGGTTCGCTCAACTCGCTGACTGGCCTCTTCGGGCACAGCAGCGATCGTGGTTGTTTGGGCACAGCACAGGCCAGCAAAGAGCCACGCCGCCACCCCGCAGGCCCTTCGAGCCCGATCGATGGCCATGGCTGTGCTTATTTGGGACCCATGCGAATGGCGCCGTCGAGCCGGATCACTTCGCCATTGAGCATGTCGTTTTCAAAAATGTGCTGCACCAGGCGTGCGTAGTCTTGCGGCTTGCCCAAGCGGGACGGGAAGGGCACGCTGGCAGCCAGTGCGTCTTGCACTTCCTGGGGCATGGCAAACAGCATGGGCGTGCCAAAAATGCCGGGGGCAATGGTCATGTTGCGGATGCCACTGCGTGCCAGGTCGCGGGCGATGGGCAGGGTCATGCCCACGACGCCCCCTTTGGAGGCACTGTAGGCCGCTTGACCCATTTGGCCATCGAAGGCGGCAACCGAGGCCGTGGAGACGATGCAACCGCGCTCGCCGGTCGACTCGGGCTCGTTTTTTTCCATGGCTGCAGCGGCCAAGCGGATCATGTTGAAGGTGCCTACCAGGTTGACCATGATGGTGCGGGTGTAGGTGTCGAGTGAGTGCGGGCCTTTTTTACCGGTGGTCTTTTCGGCTGGCGCAATGCCCGCACAATTGACTAAGCCCATCAGCTTGCCCAGACTCGTGGCGAGATCGACCACCGCCTGACCTTGGGCTTCATCGGCGACATTGCACATCAGGAAGCGCCCGCCGATTTCTTGCGCCACTTGCTGGCCACGTTCTTGCTGCATGTCGGCAATCACCACCTGAGCGCCCAGGCCGGCGAGGTGGCGGGCGGTGCCTTCGCCCAAGCCGGATGCGCCGCCAGTGACGATGAACACCTTACCTTGAATATCCATGATGAAACCCTCATTTGTGTCTATTGGAAAATTATGCTTGAACCGACCTGCATTTCCCTGACAGGGTTGCCCTTACACTCAAACATCCATGATCAATTTGACCTTGTTTTGTTTTCCTCGTCGCTGGGCGCTGATCCTGGCTCTGATGCTGGCCGGTTGTGCGGCCACACCCCCGGGTTCCGTTCGAGTGGTCGAGCTGCCTTTGCCGCGAGGGACTGACAACCAACGTCCAGCGTCCGAACCAGCATCCGTGGAGACGCCCCGCCAACCCCTGAAATTGGGCTTGGCCTTGGGGGGCGGAGCCGCCAGAGGCTTTGCGCATGTGGGGGTGATTCAGGTGCTCGAGGAAAACGGCATCCGCCCCAGTCTGGTGGTGGGCACCTCGGCGGGTAGCCTGGTGGCGGCTTTTTACGCCTCCGGACGCAATGGGGCCCAGTTACAACGCTTGGCCGAGACCATGGAAGAGGCGGCCCTGACCGACTGGAACTTGCCGCTGTCATCGCGCGGCATGATCAAAGGCGAGGGACTCGCGCGCTATGTAGGGTCAGTGACCGGTCAAAAGCGCATCGAAGATCTGCCGATGCCGTTGGGCATCGTGGCGACCGATTTGCACAGCGGGCAGGGTGTGTTGTTTCAGCGGGGAGATATTGCGACGGCGGTGCGTGCTTCCAGTGCCGTCCCCGCCATGTTCGATCCGGTGCGCATCGGGGGGCGCGATTTTGTCGATGGCGGGCTGGTCTCGCCCGTCCCGGTGCGATACGCGCGCCAAATGGGGGCTGATGTGGTGCTGGCGGTTGACATCTCCAGCACCCCTGAGTCCAACAAGGCCACGGGCATGTTGCAAGTGGTTTTGCAAACGTTCACCATCATGGGCAAGAGCATCAACGAATTTGAGTTGCGCGAGGCCGAGGTGGTGGTCAAGCCGCCCCTGGACGGGGTGGGATCGGCCTCTTTTGGCGAGCGGCAACGATCCATCCAGGCCGGTCGCAAAGCCATGCTGCAGGCTTTGCCTGAACTCAAGCGTTTTCTCCGGCTCTGATGTTTCTAGAATGCCGACTCTAAATTGTTGCATTGCAGCAAAAAACGCTTGTAATTACCTGGGTTAACCCTATACTTCTGTTCATGCTGCACCGCAACATGATTGGTTGGAGTGTGCAGAATCTCTGAACCTTTCTAACCAGGAGTGATCCATGTTGAATATTGAACAAATGACCGCCGTGCAAAAAGCCAACCTCGATGTCTTGTTTGGCCTGACTGAATCCAGTTTCGCCAGCGTTGAAAAGCTGACCCAACTGAACCTGGCCGCCAGCAAAGCGGCCCTGAACGAATCCGCCGCTCACGCCCAAGCCCTGCTCAAGGTCAAAGACGTGCAAGAACTGCTGGCCTTGCAAACCGAAGCCCTGCAACCCGTGGGCGAGAAGGTTTCTTCTTACAGCCGTCATTTCTACGACATTACCGCAGCCACCCAAGCCGAGTTCACCAAGGCGGTCGAAGCCCAACTGGCTGATGCCCAAAAAGCCGTGATGAACCTGGTCGATACCGCCGCCAAAAATGCTCCTGCAGGTTCCGAGTCGGCCGTGGCCTTGATCAAGACCGCCGTGTCGGCTTCGAACAATGCTTATGAGTCGGTGCAAAAAGTGGTCAAACAAGCCACTCAGGCTGCCGAGGCCAACATGCAAGCGGTGGCTCAGCAAGCAGCCAACACCTCCAAGGCTGCTGCTCGCAAGCGTTGAACTCTGCGGCTTTGCCCGCAAGTACTGGTTGTCTCCTCGGATCCTCTGCGCGGCCATCAGGGCCCCCTGGATCCCTTCAGGGCCTGTCGAAAGACAGGCCCTTTTTTTTTGCACGACAATCCGTGGGTGAAAGTTTTTTATGCCACGCCCAATGTGCAAAAGTTGCCGCAGGGTCACCGTTTTCCCATGGGGAAATACGAGATTTTGCGCGAGCGACTCGATGCCATGCCGGAAATCCAGCGGATCCTCTCGGAACCAGCGACCGATGGTCAACTGGCGCTGGTGCATAGCCCCGAATACATCCAGTCGGTGGTGCAGGGCACATTGAGCCCGAGCGCCCAGCGCGAAATTGGCTTTGAGTGGACGCCCGGCATGGTGCAACGCGCCCGCGGCTCCTCCGGGGCCACGATTCAGGCTGCACGCACCGCCCTGAGCGAAGGCGTTTCGGCCAATCTCGCCGGCGGGACCCATCACGCTTATCCGGACAAGGGCAGTGGTTTTTGTGTTTTCAACGACGCTGCCGTCACGGCCCGACTGATGCAGGCCGAGTGGTCCCGCAGCAAGCCCCGGAAGACCCTGCGGGTGGCCATCATCGATCTCGATGTCCATCAGGGCAACGGCACGGCCAAGGTGTTTCAGGGCGACGACAGCGTGTTCACCTTGTCGTTGCATGGCGCGCGCAATTTTCCATTTCGCAAAGAAGCCAGCGACCTCGACATCGAGTTGCCTGATGGCACCACAGACATCGCCTATTTGGAGGCCCTCGAGCGCGCACTCGAAGAATTGGAGCGACGCTTCGATCCCCAGTTAATCCTGTATCTGGCCGGGGCAGATCCGCACGAGGGCGATCGACTGGGACGCCTGAAACTCACGTTTGACGGCCTCGAGGCACGGGATCGCCGGGTGTTTGACTGGGCTTGGTGCCGGCGCTTGCCGGTGGCTTTTGCCATGGCGGGTGGCTACGGACATGACATCCACCAGACTGTGCAAGTCCAGATCAACACCTTTGGCGTCGCACTGGACTACTGGCGGCGCTGGGGAGCGTTGCGACTCAAGCTGGGGCAAAATGCAATGCCATGAACCCGATGCTCCGACCCGCACCCGAGCCCCGCTCGGCTTATCGAGCCTTTTGGACCATTCCTACCCGCTGGGAAGACAACGATTCCTATGGGCACGTGAACAATGTGGTGTACTACAGCTGGTTTGATACGGCAGTCAATGCCTTGCTGATACACAACGGGCAACTGGATATCCAACATGGTTCGACGATCGGCCTGGTGATAGAAACCCAATGCAATTACTTTGCCCCGGTCACCTTTCCCCAAGTGATCGATGCGGGCGTTCGGGTCGCCCGCATCGGTGGCTCGAGTGTTCGCTATGAGGTCGGCTTGTTCATTCAAGGTGAACCACTTTGCGCCGCCCGTGGGCATTTCATCCATGTCTATGTGGATCGTCAGACCCGGCGCCCCGAGCCTTTGTCCGCCCCCTTTCAACAATTTCTGGAGACCCTTCAATGAGTCCTGAGCAGCAGGCGGTTGACCACGCCATCACTTCGCGCAGGTCAGCACGCGCCTTCACGCAGCAACCGGTTGCGCGTGAAACCATATTGGACATTTTGCGCGTGGCCAGTCGCGCGCCTTCGGGCACCAACACCCAGCCCTGGCGCGTTTATGTGTTGCAAGGGGCCCAACGCGACAGCCTGGTGCAAAAAGTGTGTGCCGCCCACGATGCCCAGCGCGCCGACCCGAGGCTGGCCAGCCAGTATCAGGAAGCCTACGATTACTAC
>JACCDX010237595.1_pt1 | contig 14623 bp, 14 predicted proteins | sample 7449681 | NCBI WGS metagenome assembly JACCDX01 (sample SAMN15323450, study PRJNA562643) | freshwater metagenome | isolation source: river surface water | place: USA:Blue River Watershed | collected 2017-08-18
AAGAGGTTGACATGCATAGTTTTAAAACATTTGTCGATTTGAATGAAGCATCCTATGCTGGTAACATCGGCATCATGGAATTGATCAAATTCAAACAAAAAGCATCACCAGAACAAAAGAAGCAATTTGATAAGCACGTTGCTGACAAGAAACATCAAGAAGCATGGAAGCTAGTGCAAGACGTTACAGGTGTCAAACTACATAAGAGTGTGCATGAAGAACAAGAGTTTGTTTCAAAAGCAGGAGCTGGTGAAGATGGTAGACCAGAACTATTGAAGAATTATCAAACAGTTACCCCTGGTCAGCCTGTAGGATCATTACCGCAACAAAAGAAAAAACCGAACTAAGTATATTAACAATTGGAGTTTATTATGAAAGATTTGATTATTGGTTGTTCAACCAACTATGATTGGTCGAAGTTAAAATATTGGATTAATTCCATCAACAAGTCAGGATTCACTGGTCATAAAGTCATGATTCTCATGAACTGCGACTTTGAGACTGCAAAAAAAGTATCTGAAGCTGGATTTGAAATCATAGGATTCAGTCAAGATCAGAACAAGAATCTCGCATATTCTTCAAGCATTCCTGTTCACGTAGAACGATTCATTCACATCTATAACTATCTTTCTCGTAATGAGTTTCGATATGTAATTACGACTGATGTGAAAGATGTTGTCTTTCAAAAGAATCCATCAGATCATATCGATGAACTTCTGGGTAATGACGCATCTAAAAATCTGATTTTCGCATCTGAAAGTATGCGATACAAAGATGAGGCATGGGGTAACGAAAACCTACTGCAAACATTCGGTCCATATGTCTACGAACAATTCAGAAATAATGAAATCTATAACGTAGGCGTTCTCGCTGGTCGTGGTAATGCTATTCGTGATTTGGCAATGAACATCTTCATTTCTGCAATCAATCGACCAATTCCTATCTGCGATCAATCTACTTTCAACGTCATGGTGTCAATGTCGCCATACAAAGAAACTAGCTTCTATATGCCATCTGAAAGTGGTTGGGCAGCACAACTTGGCACCACTGCCGATCCTAGCAAAATTCAAAAGTTTCGACCATACTTGCTAGAAAAAGAACCCTATCATAAAGACGGTAAAGTTTACACTTCTACCGGTAAAGAGTTTACTATTGTCCATCAATATGATAGAGTACCTGAGTTGCGTAACGAAATTGAAAGAATCTACGGATGAAAATTGCACTATGTCTTTCTGGTCAGCCTCGAATGGTTCAAGCTGGCTATGAATATGTGAAACGAAACATTCTCGAAGGAAATGATGTGACTGTATTTTGTCACACATGGTATGATACCAAAGAAGATATTCCTGATTTGAGTATTTACAATCCAGAAGTTTTGATGTTTGAACCGCCAATCAATCCTGACTTGTCGAAGTATACCAGAGTTCCACCACCACAGCCAAACTGGAAAGTAAAGAACCCTGCGTTGTCAACTTATGCTCAGTTGTATGCTATTCATAAATGCAATGAAATAAAATCGATTTATGAAGAAGAAAACAACATGAAGTTTGATTGGGTCATTCGTTCACGCTATGACTTTGCAATCAATGTTCGCATTCCATTTGAAGAACTAGACAATAATAAATTGTATATTCCGAATTGCAGACAAACGCCTGGTCGTGATTTCGGTAATGATCAGTTTGCGTTCTCATCTTCAGAGAACATGAACAAGTATGCAGAAGCATTTATTCGTATTGATGAATTTTATGATTCTGGTGTTCAGATGATGTGTGAAGATATGATGAGTGCTAATTGGAAAGCAAACAATCTTGTTGGTCCTAATCTAGTTTATTGCGATGTTGATCATCCATTTCCACCTGGACCATACAACGGAACATGGCATTCTTTACTTAGGGAAGATTTTGAAAAATGGCTCTCGTAATTTGTATGGCGGGTTTGAATACTCGCTTTCATGATGCAGGATTTGATATCCCAAAGTATTTGTTACCTTGGGAAGATAACACAATCATAACTGAAATTCTCAAAAAGCTGACTGAGAATTATGAGTTTGATGAAATTATTCTTTTAGCGAATAAAAGAGATTCGTATTTTAAGAAAGACTTAATCAAAGCAATTGAGCCATTGGGTCTATCTGAAAATAACATTCATTACATTGGTGACACTTCTGGTCAAGCACATACTGCGCTTATTGGTGCTGGTTTGCAGACAAATAAATTGAACCCATTAGTAATTCACAACGCAGATACTATTGTCACGAATAGAGATTTCAAAGGGATATTTCAAACGTTTCATAACATCTCTGACGCATGGGTTGACGTTTTTGTTGCCAATTCACCAGCGTATTCGTATGTTGAATCGAAAGATGGTATTGTAACTAATATTGTAGAGAAGCGACCAATATCACCTTATGCTAGTTCTGGATTGTATTGTTTTGTTGATGCATTAACATATGAAGAACAATTTTATGAAGCCAAAGAAAAAATACAAGATAGAGAATTGTATGTTTCTGATATCTTAAAAAATATGGTTGAAGAAAATAAAGTTGTTTTGACAAATGAACTGAAGTCTGATCATGAAACTATTGTGCTTGGTTCACCTCAAGAGTATGGAATCGAATTAGCGAAAAAGAAAATAGGCATCAGATGAGTATCGTTAAATTGAAGGGTGGTTCTTTGAGTGCCACCTATCATCATGTCGATGAGAATATCATTCGCAAACAAGTTTCACTGACAACGAATCGTGAATATGGTTTTGTTCGTTGGTATTCTCAGTTAAAGAAATTGCAGAAATACAACACAATATATCCTGAGTTGTTTCCTAAAGTTCTGAATGTTTCATATGAAAATAACCATGCGTATTTTGATATCGAATACATGAAAGGCTTCAAAGACTTAAAGCAAATCTTTTCTGAAAGAGATTTGAGCCTGGTCGAAATCGAAAGAATCAACACTGCACTTTGGGATGCATTCAGTAAACTTCATTCAACGACATTCAATAGCAACAAGGGTGCACCATATCTGTATTTCAAAGAAGAAGTTTTACAGAAAATTCAAGATGCATCTATCAGCACTGATTTCTCTAGATTCTATAACGATGTTGATGTGTATGAGTATAATGGTCAGCTAGTGCATAGTCTTAAGAATTATCTAAACGAATTAGAAAACTTCTTCAAAGAGTTGAATTTCATTGAAGAACAAACGATTCATGGTAATCCTACTCTTGAAAACACACTATATTCTTTTGATGAGAATCGAATCGTTTTTGTCGATCCATATGAAGAAAGTATTGTTGACAGTAGATTTCTAGACTATTCGCAAGTTCTGCAATGTTCATCTAGTCATTATGGATTCATCAATGATAGAGAAGTTAAAGTTGACGGAACTACACTTTCGTTCAATACCGAAATACCTAAAAACTTTACTCTATTCAATGAAGTTTTTGAGAAAAATATTGCAGAAGCAAGAACCATGCAAATTGTGAAAGTATTTGAAGCTACACAATTCATAAGAATGTTACCATTTAAAGTGAGAGCATTAGATCATACGAAGGCTAAGTATTTCTATGTTCATGCTTGTTATTTGTTGAGTAAGGTATTTAAATGACACAGAGTTTTTCAGCCAATTTTGATAATTACAAAAAGACATGGTCAGTTCAAACTGAATTGCCTGTGCAATTTACTGTTCAGTATTCTAGCGATATCTTCAATCCAAAGAATCACGATCTAATTAATTGTGGTGGATATTCTTCAGACAGAAGAATCATTGTTATCGATAAAAACGTCAACAATCTATATTCGGAACAATTGATTTCTTACTTTCAACAATTGAAAATTGATGGTAGAGTTCTGATAATTGACTCTGACGAAGAAAACAAAACTTGGGACAACGCAAACAAGATTTTGAGATTCTTTGAAGATGAAGGTCTGTTGCGTAGAGAACCTGTGATTGCAATTGGTGGTGGAGTTCTGCTTGATATTGTTGGATATTGTGCAAGCATTTATCGCCGTGGTGTTCCATACATCAAAGTTCCAACTACACTTCTCGCTGTTGTCGATGCATCTGTTGGTGCAAAAGTCGCAGTGAATCATTTTGATCGTAGAAACAGAATCGGTGCATACTATCCAGCAATTGCAACTTTGATTGATAAGAAGTTTATCGCAACACAATCACAACGAGAAATCACCAATGGTATTGCTGAGATTCTGAAACTTGCAATCATCAAAGATGCTGAGTTGTTTGAGTTGCTAGAGACAAACTATGAGACACTTCTAAATGAAAAGTTTCAGTATGGTGCAGTTCCTGTCAGAGTAATCAATCTTGCGATTACAGGAATGATTGAAGAACTAGCACCAAATCTTTGGGAAAAGAAACTTGATCGTTGCGTAGACTTTGGACATTCTTTCAGTCCGATTATTGAAATGCAAAACATTCCGAATCTACTGCATGGCGAAGCTGTGATTCTTGATTGTCTATTCAGTTCATGTATCGCATATCAACGGACATACATTTCTTGCAAAGATTTAGATAGAATTTTCAACACCGTAAAAAATCTAAAATTACCGTTCTTTCATGAAGATTTCACTAAAGTAGATTTGCTTTTGAAGTCGTTATCTGATACAATGAAGCACCGAAACGGTAATCAGTATTTGCCTCTGCCTCTTGGTATCGGTAACTACAAGATCGTTAATGATGTTACTGCCGCTGAAATTGAATCGGCAGTGAAATGCTTTATGAATTACAAACAATGAAAAGACACGCACTGATAACTGGAACAACAAGAGGATTAGGTAAAGTAATTGCAGACTATTTCTTGCGAATGAATTGGAATGTGATTGGTATTGCAAGAGGTGAATCTACAATCGATCATCCAGACTATACTCACATTCAAGTTGATATCAAAGACAGAAAGAGTCTGAAAGCAAAGTTCGATGAGTTGGATTCTATTCACATCAATCTTCTTGTGAATAATTCTTCCATCTTCACGATGAAGTCATTTGAAGAAACTGATGATGACTGGATTGAAAATATCATCGATATCAATCTCAAGGGTAATATTTTCGTCACGAAGTATGCATTGAAAAATATGACTGCTGGATCGAGAATTTTCTTCATCAATTCAGTTGCTGGTCTAGAAGAACTACAGAATCAATCAATCTATTGTGCAAGCAAAACTGGCATGACTGCATTCGCTGGTGTTCTTGGGCAAGAGTTGCGTGATAAGAAAATCAAAGTCACGAGCATTCATCCAGGTGGAATCAACACTACACTATGGAATGAAGATAACCCATATCCATGTGGCGATGTTAGTTCTGCAACAGACCCAAAAGAGATTGCAACTTTAATTGACTTCATATATAATTCTTTGAATACAGAATATAAAACTGTGAAACTATTTCCATCTATAGAATGGCATCAATGAGCATTATACCTGACAAAAATCTGTTCATAGTTACCTCGGCACTTAGACCAAACATTGGTGTATTTGACTATGGAACAAGACTACAACAAACGATTGAGACAATTCAATCGATTAGAATGAAAGTGCCGAATTCTCTTATCGTGATTACTGATGCGTCAGTAGAACCAATACCTGAAGGTGATCTAGCCCAACTATCTAATTGGTCAGATGGTTTTGTTACATGGAATCAAGACGATCAGATTCGCAGTTTCAGTCAGCAAGGTCAAAAGAGTATTGCAGAAAGTCTTTTGATGCTCAAAACTCTTGTTATGCTAAAGCGTAATCCTAGCATATCTAAAATGTTGAATTCCGTCAAACGTATCTTCAAGATCAGTGGCAGATATCGTTTGAATGAGAAGTTTGACATTGACGATTACAATGATGATAATCTATACGGCAAGTATGTTTTCAAGCAAAGAATGCCATCGTGGTGTGGTCGTGATAGTTTACTCGTGACTAGACTTTGGTCTATGTGTCCTTCTTTACTTGATGACTATATTGCAACACTACCTAACATTATTAACAGTATCGCAACTCAAGGTATAGATACAGAACATGCACATTTTGAATGTCTGAATAAAGACTATCTCGTTGAATTTTATTATGTGTATGTCGAAGGACAAGTAGCATCTACAGGTGAATGGCATTATGATTGAGCAACACATTAAAGAAATTAGTAGAATGGCAAAGCCAGGCTACATTCAGAACTACGACAACTTTGATCCTGAAAAAAGTCCTGTTTTGTATTCTGGTCAATACTGGAATGAAAGAGAAATTGAGTTAGCGATGACTTCTTTTCTCACAGGCAACTGGATTGCATCTGGTGATAATGTCATTGAATTCCAACGTAAATTTGCAAAACGATTCAATGTTGGTTATTCTCACATGGTTAACTCTGGCAGTTCAGCTAATTTAGCTATGCTTGCTGGTCTGAAAGCATACTTCAAGTGGGAAGATGGTGACGAAATCATCGTTTCGCCTGTGGGTTTTGCAACTACAATCGCACCGATCATGCAGACGAATCTCAAGCCAGTCTTTATTGACATTGAGTTTGACACGTTGAATTTTGATGTTGATTTGATCGAAGGCGCTATCACTGATAGAACAAAAGCAGTTTTTGTTTCTCCTGTTCTTGCGAATCCACCTGATATGGATCGCATCATTGAGATTTGCAATCGCAGAAACATTCTCTTGATTGGTGATAACTGCGACTCTCTCGGCACAAAGTGGGGTGACAAATACATCAACGAATTGTATTTCTCGTGGTCTTGTTCATTCTATCCTGCACATCACATTTCAACTGGTGAAGGTGGCATGGTATCATCTAATGACCCTGACTTTATCGAGACTGTTCGTTCTATCTCTTGGTGGGGTCGTGACTGTTATTGTGTTGGTGCAAACAATACACTACCTTGCGGCACTTGTGGTAAGCGTTTCAGCAACTGGCTAGAAAACTATGATGGCATCATCGATCACAAATACATTTTCAGACATGCTGGTTATAATATCAAGCCACTTGATCTGCAAGGTGCCATTGGTGTTGCACAGCTAGAAAAGATCGATGAAATCGAATCGAAGCGCAGACTACATAAAAAGAGAATTGAAGAACTCGTTGTAAAATATTTTGGTGTAAAAACTGCAAATGTCTTAGACAAAGCAGACCCATCATGGTTCGGTGTTCCTATCATTTGCGACACACAAGAGCAAAAAGAGTTTATTGTTGATTTCATTGAATCGAACAGAATTCAGACTCGCCCCTACTTTGCAGGTAACATTTTGTTACATCCAGGCTTCAAGCATTTGGATGATTACAAGAAATATCCTAACGCAAACAAGGCATTGTCGCATGTATTCTTCTTGGGTTGCCCACCATTCTACAACGAGAAAGTGTTTGATTATTTGGAGAAAGTTTTTAGTTCATGGTAAAAGATATACAAGTATTTGGTGGTCACGGTTTCGTGGGGTCTGAGTTTGTTCGTCAGAACCCCGCTAATTGTATTGTGAATGAAAGAGTTGACTATAATGTAAAGATTGATAGTGGCGATATTCTGTATCTGATTTCTACAATCACAAATTACAACATGAAAATCAATCCATACATTGATATTGAGACTAATCTCATTACTTTGATGAGAGTTCTTGAGCAGTGTAAAGATAAGCAAGATATCACATTTAACTTTGTTAGTTCATGGTTTGTCTATGGTCATACTGAAATGCCAGCATCAGAAGAATCAATTTGTCATCCATCTGGATTCTATTCTATCACTAAAAAGGCAGCGGAAGATTTGTTAGTCTGCTACTGCAAAACATATGGTATCAAGTATAGAATTCTTAGACTAGCGAATGTTGTTGGTGCAGGTGACCCAAAGGCATCACCGAGAAAGAATGCAATTCAGCACATGATCAATGAGATGAAACAACATAGAGATATCAATCTCTATGAAGGTGGTGAATTGTATCGTGATTACATTCATGTTTCTGATGTGTGTGAAGCTATTCGAATGGTCATGAATAGGGGTGAGTTGAACACAATTTACAATATTGGAAACAACACACCGTTGCTACTCAAAGATATGATTGAACTCGCACACAAGAAATTGGGTAGCCGAGGCAAGATCAATTCAATTAAACAACCAGAGTTTCATAAGACAGTTCAAGTATTGTCAATGTGGATGAAAAGCGATAAACTAAGAGGATTAGGATATGCGCCTAGATACAATATGGAACGAATGATCGAGGACATGATTCAATGAGTTTATATCTGTATCAAGCATACTATCAAGAAGATCAAAAGTCTATTCTTGATCCTATTTTTACACCATATGACAATACGAAGAACGAAGCTCCGCATTTGCGTGAATATCCAATGTGGAAAGCATTGTATGAGAAACACAAAGGCACAATGGCATATTGGGGACTTTTGTCATGGCGTTGGCTTGATAAGACAAAACTTCCACCTGATGAATTTAGACAATGGATCGTAGATAATCCTGGATATGATGTGTATCATATCGATCCATTTCTTGATGTGTCTGTATCTTATCCAAACATTTGGGTTCAGGGTGATAGATGGCATCCTGGCATGATTAACTTCTGCAATCGTTTGTTTCCTCAGATTGGAATCAACAAGAAAGTTGAAGAAATTATATACAAACCAGAAGATTTCGCAACATGTAATTACTATGTCGGTAATAGTGTTTTTTGGGGTAGCTTCATCACATTTCTTGACAATGTTATTGAGGTATGTCAAAACGATCCTGAATTGAATCATTATATGTTTGAAGATAAGAGACTATATAATGGAGCAATGATTCCTTCATTTCCATTTGTCGCTGAGAGAATGTTCTCTTTGCATAATTATCTAAAGCGACACATCAAAGTTAAAAAGTTTCCTGTTACGTGGCATAATTATGAAAAGATGTATGGTGCCGCACATCAACAATTAGTAAGAGTATATGACGAAAAGAATAATCAATGAGTTGAACATTGGTGAGTTGAAATCACAATATGAAAAAGGTAAACCATTCAAACATGTTGTGATTGACAACTTTCTCAAAGAAGATGTTGCAAGAGAATTGGCAAGTCAGTTTCCAAATTACAACGATGACAAGATATGGAACATCTACAAAAATCCTCTTGAAAACAAGCGATTGACGCCAGATTGGAATTTGTTTCCGCCTGCCACATATCGTGCGTTTACGTATTTGAATAGTCCAGAATTTATTAAGATTCTTGAGAATATTATTGGCGTTGATAATGTTATTCCTGATATGGGTTTGCACGGTGGCGGCTGGCATGTAACTCCTAGCGGTGGTAAATTGAACGTGCATCTGGACTATTCGATTCATCCAAAACTCAAACTTGAACGCAGAGCAAATCTCATCATCTATTTGTCTGAAGATTGGAAACCAGAATATGGTGGACAGCTAGGTCTTTGGTCACATGATGAAGAACGAGGTTTGCCAAAAGAATGCGTGACAAAAGTTGATGTGAAGTTCAATCGTGCAGTTATTTTTGACACAACTCAAAATTCTTGGCATGGATTACCTGAAGAAATTACATCACCTGAGGGCGTAAATCGTAAGAGTTTGAATGTGTATTATCTGACTGAACCTAGAGCAGATATTTCTCCTAGAGAAAGAGCGTATTTTGCGCCATACAAAGATCAAGCAGAAAACCCAGAAATCTTAGAATTAATCAACAAACGTTCAAATTCTCAGACAATATCAGAGACTTACCGCACTGAATAATACTAAATAGAATATCAAACACTGCTGTAGAGGCGGAGAGATATGAAATTTAGAGATTTTATTACAGAAGCAAAAGAAAATCATGCTGTTTTAGCATTTGGACGCATGAATCCACCAACCACTGGTCACGCCAAGTTGGTGGATAAAGTCAAAGAAGTCGCAAAAGAAGTTCATGGATCACATCATGTGGTCCTGTCTCATTCTACCGATCCAGCTAAGAATCCTCTTACTGCTGAACAAAAAGTCAAACACGCATCGAGATATTTTCCAGGCACAAATATTTCGACATCCGACAAAGAACACCCAAACTTTCTATCCCAAGCATCTAAACTCCATAAATCTGGGGTTACGCATTTGCACATGGTTGCAGGTTCAGATCGCATTGGTGAATATCACAAGATTTTACACAAATACAACGGTGTAAAGGGTGCTCACGGTTATTTCAAATTCAAAGATATTCAAGTGCATTCTGCTGGCGAACGTGATCCAGATGCAGAAGGCGTAGAAGGCATGTCTGCTTCAAAGATGCGTGAACATGCATCAAAAGGCAACTTCAAAGAATTCAAAAAAGGCGTGCCAGGGCATGTTGCAAAAGAACATGCAAAAGAACTATACAATGATGTTCGTAAAGGCATGAATATCAAAGAAAGTCTAGAAGAAGTAGAACTCGACATTCTTTTCGAAGAAATTTTACTTGAAGGTGTTCATGATAAAGGTATCTTCAAAGCTGTTTTCTTGGGTGGTGGTCCTGGTTCAGGTAAAGACTATGTTCTTGACAACACTCTAGCAGGTCATGGACTCACAGAAATCAACTCTGATCGTGCATTAGAATTCTTGATGGATAAGCACAAGCTAGACAAGAAAATGCCTGCTGACCAAGAAGCGCAACGTAACGAAGTCAGAAAGAAAGCAAAGAGTATCACTGAATTGCGTCAAATGCTTGCAATTCAAGGACGTAATGGTCTGATCATTAACGGAACTGCTGATGATCCAGAAAAAGTTGCAAAGATTAAAGATTTGTTAGAGAAGCTAGGCTATGAGACTTCTATGCTCATGGTCAACACAAGAGATGAAATTTCTCAACAAAGAAACATCGAACGTGGTCAACGTGGCGGTAGAACTGTTCCTGAAAGCATTCGTAAAGAAAAGTGGGACAGTGTTCAAGCCGCAAGACCAGAACTTGCAAAGATGTTTGGTAAAACCTACATGGAGTTTGATAACTCTGAAGATTTACGTATGGCAGCACCAGATGTCCAGCAATCAAAGAAGCAAGAAATGCTTCAGTTGTTCAAGAACGTTCAAAAGTTTATTGCCGCAGCACCAAAGAATGATGTTGCTAAACAATGGATTGGTGCTGAGTTGACAAAGAAAGATACACTACCAATACCAAAGACTCAAGAAGTAGCACCACATCCAGAATCGAAAGCGGCAGAAGAAGCAAAACGTCTTGGCTTGACATATTTTGGTTTTGGTCGTTATGGTAAGAATGGTAAAGTAACTCATCGTTCAGTTCATGACAAACTAATTGATGTCACATCAATTGCCGCACATACACAACCAAAAGTTCCAATTACTGGCAGTTCTATGCGTTCATCGACTAAGAATGTGAACGAAGAATTTGAATTGGACGAAGATTTGCGTAATTGGTTCAAGCCTGATCATCCAGAAGGTGGTTGGAAGCGAATCAATAGTAAAGGTGAAGCTATTGGTCCTTGCGCTAGAGAGCCAGGTGAGCCAAAGCCTAAGTGCATGTCAAACGAAAAACGAGCACAACTAAGTAAAAAAGAACGAGCAAACGCAGTTAGACTAAAGCGCAAGCATGATCCAAACCCTGAGCGAAAGGGTGCGCCTATTAACGTGTCTAACTACGGTAAGGGTAAGATCAGTGAAGAATCAAAGCCAAAAGATATATTCTTAAAAGATTCTACTGGTAAAATCAGAGTTTTCATGTTACGCCGTGCCGCTGCTAAAGAAGCACATCAACGCAACGGTGAAGTTGAGAAAAATGAAAAAGGTTATGTTGTTAAATTAAAAGAGGAGTTTATCCATGTTTTCCAAAATTCTATCTCTATTCAAGAAACCACAAGTAGAGACAAATCCAGCACCACATCCTTTGGATGGACCAACAAAACAAGCAATCATTCAGGAGCCACCGAAGGTGGAAGAACCCTTAGTGAAGCTAGAGCAGTATCAGGAAGTTGTGGTTGCTCCAGAGCCTGTGACTGTAGCCAAGGGGGAGTTTATTCCGGAGGAAGCACCAAAGAAGAAAGCCCCAAGAAAAAAATCAGTCTCGCAGAAATCAGGTCCAAGCAAAAAGAAAAAGTCAAAGAGTCCATCGACAAAGGCATAGAGCCTGGTCTTTCAATGGCATCTTCTGGTGAAAGCATTGCACGAGATACTGGTGAGAAAATTAAAAAATATACCGGTAAATCATCACAAGTAACTGAGACTATTGGTGATGGTGGTGAAGCAATGAATTCTATTTCTGCGAAGAAAGAAGATGATTTGAAAAAAGTTGGTATCGATCTTAAATCGTTTAAGGCTAAGAACTACCTATGAAAACATTCAGAACACATTTAGAAGAAAAGAGATGTTGGCCAGGGTATAAGCCTGCGCCTGGCAAAGAAGCATACTCAAAAGGCTCTTGCGTCAAAGAGGAAGTTGAGCAACTAGATGAAGATTGGCAGAAAGTTAATAAGGCAGACAAAACTGATGGTTTAAGTCCTGCCGCTGTTAAAGCATATCGCCGTGAGAATCCAGGTTCTAAGTTGCAAACTGCTGTTACAAAAGACCCATCAAAACTAAAAGCTGGATCGAAAGATGCAAAGCGTAGATTGTCATTTTGTCGCCGTATGCGTGGTATGAAGAATCGATTGACTAATCCTGAGAATGCAAGAGACCCAGATAGTCCAGTAAACAAGGCTCTTAGACGTTGGAATTGCTAATTTATGGCGCAGTTTAGAACCGACAAACACATCATTGACTCTGGACAAGTAACAACTCGTTATGAGGTGTTCATGTTGTCCGATAGACTCACGCCTTCCGGTACGGCGACAGATGCGTTTGGACGTATCAGAGTTGTTCAACCATTTACATTATTTGATAGCTCACATCGCTTCAATGACAATGGATTATGGGCTTCTTCCAATACCGCAGGAAATAGTTCCATAACCTTTGTATCAAATCAAAGCACAATTAATTTATCATTGGAAACGACTGAAAATGCTGAAGTCATTAGAGAAACCACAAAAGTATTTTCATATCAACCAGGTAAGTCTCTGTTAATAATGAATACATTTGCGATGGAAACACCAAAAGCAAATGTTCGTCAAAGAGTTGGTTACTATGGTGCTGATAATGGAATTTATCTAGAAAATGATGGCACAACAAATTATTTTGTTCTAAGAACAAATACTTCAAGCACTATTGTTGAGACTAGAGTTCCTCAATCACAATGGAACATAGATAAATTTGATGGAACTGGATATTCATCTCAGACAGGTGGAACTGAACATGGTAATGGAATAGATGTATCTAAAACAAATATTCTTTGGATGGATGTTGAATGGCTCGGTGTTGGTGATGTTCGTTGTGGTTTTGTTGTAGATGGCAAGATGATACCAGCACACATATTTCATAATGATAACAGAAATACTGTTCCATATATGACAACTGCATCGTTGCCTTTAAGGTATGAAATTAAAAATACTGGTGTAACATCAAGTAATTCAACACTAAAACAAATTTGTTCTACAGTTATATCTGAAGGTGGTTATGAATTATATGGCTCACAATTAGCTGTCGAAACGCCAATTGCATCGCCAGTTGATTTACCTACAGCAGGAACATACTATCCAATAATTTCATTGAGATTGAAAACATCACCAAATCGTTTAGATGCCATAGTAATTTTAACTGCACTTTCTATTTTAGGCATTACAAACAATGCATTCTACAATTGGCAATTAAGAGCAAACGCAACAACCTCTGGTGGAACCTGGACAAGCGCAAGCCCCGGCTCTGCCGTTGAATATAAGATTGATGGTGGAACAATTACTGGAGGTAGAGTTTTAGCTTCTGGTTTTATCGGTGCAACCAATCAGAGTGTGTCACCTACAGACATCTTAAAAGAAGCGTTATTTAAGTTTCAACTAGAAAGAGATGGACTTACGAATACGCCTTATGAACTAACTTTATGTGCCACATCAAGTGTGAGTGGTGCAGATATCTATGCATCCATAGATTGGGAAGAAATAACACGTTAAAAATCAAAAAAGGGGAAACCATGTATACCACAAACAAAACAACAAAGTCAATTGCTGATGCAGCCTTGAAAGTTATGATGGGTGAAGCGCAATCTCCCGCACAACAGGCTGCTATTGCAATTGCGATGAAAGAAAAAGGTCAAAAGCCTAAAGATGAAATGAAAGAAGCTAAACTACATCCAAATCAACAAAAGTTGGATGTGCATGAGCCAGAGAAAGATGAATTGACTGCAAAAGATTTCGAAATGCTTCGCAAGGGCAAGAAAGCTCCTACAAACATCAAAGAAGAAGATGCATACTCTAAAGATCGTTATGCTGTTAAAAATGGCAAAGCAGTAAAAGACAATCCATCACACATGGGTTCTGATAACTATAAAGACCAACCTCATCACGTTTGGGCAACAAGCGCAGAAGAAGCGTTGAAGAAAAAGAAAGTCAACGAGGCTACAGTCCTCGGTGAAATACTCAAAAAGATTGATGAGATGAAAGGTCCATGGCCTGGCACTCCAGAATATAACAAGAAATTTCCACCAAAAGAAATGAAAACTGGTCAAGAAAAGGCTACAAAGACTGGTGTTATCAAGAAAACAATCAAAGGTATTGTTCATACTGCAAAGCCAATGAAGGAAGAAGTTGAGCATAATCAAGATG
>JACCDX010585607.1_pt1 | contig 14621 bp, 24 predicted proteins | sample 7449681 | NCBI WGS metagenome assembly JACCDX01 (sample SAMN15323450, study PRJNA562643) | freshwater metagenome | isolation source: river surface water | place: USA:Blue River Watershed | collected 2017-08-18
AGTAATTCTTGCATTTCTTGATTATTCATATTATATGTATGAGCCTGAATAGGCTGTTTGAAATATTTGGTTTAGTTCTTGTTCTACATTCTTCAAATATTCTTGTCCGAATGCTTTCTTTATTGATAACGATGCGTATCCCATAGCTCCTGCCATTCTCATACACACTCTTTTGTATTCCCAAACATCCATATCGTTTGGTACTTCAAATTCTATTTTGGAAGCCTCTCTATTATCTTCCTCATCTATGATAAATATTAATTTAGCCATTTGTTATTAAATTAAGTTCCATCCTTTTTGTAGGTAAGAATCAACCTTTTTACTTTTCACAAATTCCATTTCACCATTTGGTCCTTGTAACATAACTCTTTCGTTTCTGCCCGGCTCTTTATCTTTACGAATAGTTTCTGAATACTGACGAGATGGATGTGTGATATCAATACCATCAATAGCATCTAAAGCTCTTTGAACTATAACACATTCTAATAAACCAGCATCTCCAAAAAATTCATCAGCATCTTTCCAATCTTCCTTTTCAGCTTTGAATTCAACCTTTCCTAAATTATCTGTATTAATAACTACCCAAGGATACCTTATTGTTTTTCTTACTTTATTTTGTTTATTAGTATCCTTTTCAAAATAAACCAAAGGTTTATCTGATACTTGTACTACTTTAGGATTAACTAAAGTTAATTCATCTTCTTTATTACCCAATCTAATAGTAATGATTCTTTTATTCATATTAACATCAGATGCTGTAAAATAAATTCCTTCTAATTGAGAAATTTTTTCTTTATAGATAACAACATCTTCGGATGATATTGGATTATCATTAATTTTTTGTACTTTCATTTTGTTTATTTTTATATTCTTCAATTTTTTGTTCTACATAATCTATTGAACCTTCATACTGAGATTCAAATCCCATATATCCCATATAGAATTTTATATTTTCTGGATGTTCTTCCAATTCTTTTTTTATATCTTCTACACTTCTTAGGTGTTTTGTTATTTTTGTCATTATTCTAAATCTTGTGGTCCATTTCTATAAACTCTATATGAGTCTTCGTCAAAGTGTTCAGTTGATACTTCAAATACAACCGAATTATCGGTTAGTGCCGTTAATTGATGTGGTAATCCTTTTTGAATATATACCACATCACCTTTTTGTAATTGAGTATAACATCTTTCTGCTTTCTCACCGTCTATCCAATCAAATTGAAAAGCTCCTTCTTGGATATACCAAGTTTCATTTTTCAACATATGATAATGCATTGAAAACTTATTACCACTATTTGTGAAAACTAAAAGTTTACCACAATATTGAGAATCATTATGAATCCACAATTCATATCCCCATTGTTTTTCTACTCTCTTTGGGTGTTGTATTTTTACATCTATTGTTGCCATAAAATTAAATTATAATTGCTCTTATTTCGTTTGTTTCTAAAGATGAATCATATATGTAAATCTCTTTATCAAAATATTTTTCTAATAATTCTTTTAAAGATAATTTAAATGTTTCTACTACATAATTTTTACCATCTATTTCAATAGTTGGTGTTTGTATTAATTTGTAATGTTTATTTGCCATAATTTATAATTTTAAATAATTTAATGCATTTACCATACCAACTTCACCTGTTATAAATGAGTTAAATGCTAAACTAACTCTTGTATTTTTATTTGTAGTTGGTTGTACGAAGTGTGATATATTGGATGGAAATATAATCAAATCACCAGATTCAACTTTTAAATCAACTTGTCTAGAATTATAATCGTTTGCTTCTTTATAAAAAATATGAATTTGATTATAATCATTTTTTTCAAAACTAATTGTATCTAATTGTTTATCTGCTGAAAAATAAAATACTCCACTAAGTAAACTATTTTGATGCTGATGTGAATGATGAAATCCATTTTGTTTTGTATAATTAAGCCAACTTTGAGTTATATTAATTGATACATTATTTATGGGATTATAAATTTTGTTAAAATATTCAGTTATTGCTTTTTTACAAAATTCATTTATTTCATACATTTCATTACTTTCTAAAATAAATGTATTTTTTGAATATGTATTTCCAGCATTTTTAAAATGAATATCTTCATTTTGCTTTACAAATGAAATTTCATTTTTTGTAAATTCCCTACCTATTTTAAATTTCATTACGGCAGTTGGAAATATATCTATAATTTTATAATCCATAATTAATTACTTAATGGTGCTTTAATTGTTGAATGCGATTTATAGTTTTCTAAAATAAAATCATTTGGTGTGGCACAACATATACCATCAATCTTAACTTTAGTTTTTAGTGTTGGTAATTCGTAAGGAGCTCTACTAATTTGTTCCTTAGCCTGCTGAATATGATTTGAATATAAATGAGTATCTCCCAAGTTACCAATCAATTCATCAGGTATCATATTCACTTCATTTGCTATAATGTGAAGTAGTAATCCATATGAAGCAATGTTAAATGGTAATCCTAAAAATGTATCAACACTTCTTTGATTCCACATTAAAGATATTGCTCTTTTAGGAACATTTACACCATCAAAATACTTATGTTGTTCTTGTTCGGATGATTCATCAACCGAATCACATACATCTCTATTTGGTTTATGATTCTTAAACCAATAATCCATTCTCTCACCTTTACTCAATTCTCTTGTATAAATTTGAAATCCATAATGACAAGGTGGTAAAACCATTTTATCTAAATCACCTACATTCCAAGCACTCACCATCAATCTTCTACTATCGGGATTTGTTTTTAAGTTTTTTACTAAATCATCTATTTGGTCTATACCATTATGCTTTATGTATGTAGGTATAAGATAACCATTTTCATCTTTTTCATCTGTAAATTTAACTTCTTTCCAACCGCCCCAATTTCTCCATTGGTGTCCATAAATAGGTCCTAACTCACCATCATCTCTACCACTTTTTTCATAATCACCATCCCAAATATGATTGTTATATTTGTGTAAGAATTGTATATTAGTTTGTCCCGTTAGAAACCAAAGTAGTTCTGATACGATTTGTTTCCATGCCATTTTCTTTGTTGTAAGTAATGGAAACCCTTCACTCATTTTATGGCGGATTTGGTGACCGAATTCAGATATAGTACCAGTTCCGGTTCTATCTTTTTTCTCTACACCAAATTCAATTATATCACTTAATAGTTGCTGATATTTTTTATCTAAATTGTTCATAATTAAATAATTAAATCATCCAATTTTATATTATTCTCATCTAAGATTTCATATATTTTTTCATATACCATCTCCAATGCTTCGTATTTATCAATCTCTTTACCTTCCATACTCCACTCTAAACCTTTTTTAGTATTGTGGGTTATTTCCCATAGTGCCAAAGCCATATCCAATGATTTAACGGCTCTCTTATGTGCCATAGAATCATCAACATCATTTAAATCATATTCTAATATTGCTTTTGGCATAAACTATTATTTTAATGGTTCGTATAAATGCATATAGTTTGTTGTTAATACCCAACGCTTTACATTTTTATTTTTATTTGGTTGAGTTCTATGTCTAATCCAACCAGGAAATAAAATAACATCACCAGTTTTAGCAGGTACTGTTTTCCACATCCAAAACTCATCATCATATTTTCTTATGTGAAATCCTTTTTGATATTCCATTGGGTCTTTGAATTGAATAAACCCACCATCTTCAGGCAATTGTAAATAAGCTGCTATTGTTAGTGCAGTATCTCCGTGATGATGTATTGCAGTTTCTCCACCTTCTCCGTGAAAATTAACCCAAGAGTTTGATATCTTATATTCAATCTTATCAAAAAGTCCGTACTCATTATACAATATGTGAGAAGCTATGGGATTCAACCAATTATAGAATTCATAAAATTCAGGCATAATATGTGGTTGTTTATCTATATAAGTTGCTGAACTATTTGCGTTACCTTGTTCTAAATGAGTTTTGTAAGGTGCATTACTTATTAAGTTTTCACAAATCGGTTCTAATTTTTTAAAATCAAATCCATCATAATGAGCTTTAATAATAAGCGGTTCAAATGGAGTTACATCAATTAGTTTTGGTGCGGACATTTCTTTTTGGTTTTTCTGATTTACTTCTGAAGAAACTAAATAACTTTGATTCTAAATTATCCATTTGAGTCATTGCTATCCACTTTCCTAATACACTACCACCAATATAAAATGGTAGTACCCACATATCTCCCTTTAATAAACTATCTAATGAAAAATAAACTGAAGCAAGAGATACTAAGTTAATCCATACTGAATTAATTAATAATCGGTTCAATTGATTCTCATATGTAAATTTAATCTCCAATACTTTGAAGATATTAAACATAATTTGAAAGGTTAATATTGCTATATAATTCATCATGCGTACGCTTCTACTGCTTTTAATCCACTATATTCACATATTGGAGTTCTATCTATAAATGGAAGAATTGCCAATTCTTTTGCTTTTGCTTCAACCATAATATCCACATCAATGCCATATGTATCAGGAATTTCTTTGATATAATCTGCATGAGCCTGCGGTTTGTTTCCTTCCTTTGGTTCGGAATAATGTACAACAGGTGTAATACCATCGGGCCAAGTTGAAGCTGCTAACTTCATAGCTTCTTCTTCGGTTAATCCGCCTGTACAAAATTTATGATGATGATAATCAAATACAATTGGAATACCAATCTTCTTATGAATGTACATTAAATCTAATACGGAATACATTGTAGCCTTATCATCGTTCTCAACTGTCAATCTACTACGAACTGATTTGGAAAGGCGTTTGAAGTTCTTACAAAATCTATCCATTGCTTCTTGCTTATTTCCATAAACTCCGTTACAATGAATGTTGATTTTATTATATGGAGTTTTAGATAACCCCATCATATCAAATACTTTAGCATGTAATTCTAAATCTGCTATTGCGTTATTTACAACTTCTTCTTTTGGTGAAGTTAATACAACGAATGGACCAGGATGCGAAGTTATACGCATATCCCAAAACTTAGCGAAATCACCTGCTTTCTTTAACTCACTCTTAATCTCTTTGTAATCCTTTAGTTGTGTAATATCAATATGGTCACCCCAAGGTATAAGGGCTGATGATAAACGGAAAAACTTAATTCCGTTCAATCTATTCCACTCTAATATTTTGATAATATCTTTAGCGTTTGCTAATGCCAATTCAGATACATAATCTAATCCTTTAGTTTGAAAAGTCCTCTTAACCATAGCTCGGTTAGTAGTAACTTTCTTACCCATACTCATATTGATACAAGCGTATCCTAAATTCATCATTTTTGATATTATTTGTTGTTATACAAATATACAAAAATTATTTCAATTTACCAAATATTAATATGATTTACTTGAGAAATCGGTAGGATATTGTGAAGGTTTGATGTTTTTTATCCAATAATTAACCGCATTTTGGTCATTAATCCAATTCTTTCTGTCATCCCAATTAAATTCAGGTCTAGCGTAATATGGTAACATACCTTTTATCGCTGCTGCTCTTGCAGGATGCTCTGCTCTTACTATATCTATGATACCATCACCATTTGTATCGTAACCATCAATAGTACCATCACCATCATAATCAATTGGTCTTTTTGAATAATCAGCTTGAAGATTCATTAATATTTCATCAGTAATTTCAGGTTCTAATGCTTTTTTATCTTCATCAGTTAAAGTAGCATATTCTTCTTCCATTTCTTTTTGAAGTAATTCTTCTTTATACTTTTCAGCTGCTTTTAATAATTCTTCTTTATACTTTTCAGCTGCTTTTAATAATTCTTCGTTTGGAGCTGGTGGATTTTCTATTGCTTCTGAAAATACTTCCGCATCTTTTTCCGATTCTATTATAGGAGAGTTATCTTCCTTTATTAATGGATTATCAAATGGCTCATCATACAATCCCATCTTTTGGTCCATCTCCATTAAATCAATTAATGCTTGTTTTTGTTTTTCTTTATCACCATAGATTTCATAATCCTTTTCAACTCCCTTTAATTCATCTTCAGTCATTCCAGCTTCATAATCTTTTGCTTCAGCTTGTTGTCCTAATGCAATTGGACCAGGAAAATGTTTTACTTCATCTTCTTCTTTTCTTTTCATTAACAATCCATTAAATGCAATAATAAGTGCTACCGCTAATGGGTCAAATACAATTACAATAATGAATATGAAAAATTTAACAACTGTATTAAGTGGTACTCCAAATGCTTCTGCAACAAATCGGAATCCACCAACTTCTCTTTCTAATTCTATGTTGTTGTTTTTAATAGAGTTGATTGAATCTAATGCAACATTATTTTGCTTAGTTAATTCATCAATTCTTTTAGATATAGAACTAATTTCCTTATCCGCAGTTTTAATCATTTGAGATACTCTTGCGGTTGATTTATCTTTATCAATTTGTTTAGATAAGTTAGCTTCTTGCGAATTACGAATATTTTGTTGGTTGGATAATTGAGTTGTATAACGAGCAATCTCCGCATCATTTTTTGTGATTTGAGTTTGATATACTGCTATATCTCTTTCAATCTTTTGCAGTCCTAAGTTTTGTTGTTGGAATGCATTGGAAAGGTAACCAAAGATACCAGCCGATGTGATAAGCATTAAGGTAGCAACTGATATAGTTAAATACCATTTGTTAAATCCTTTAAGTGTATCCCATTCTTGCTTTAGGTATGTTGCCGCAACTAATTTGGCAAACTCTAATGAACCAGCCATTACCATTACAGATGTTGCTGCTCCAGCAAATAATACACCTAATCCAGTTACAGAAAAATATGCTGCACATCCAGCAATAATAATTGCCGATAATCCAACCAATACTTTTAACCAATTCATCTTATGATAAATCTACTATATTTTGTGTTAATTCTACAAGTCTTTCAATCTCAGCAGCCATTCTTTTAGCTTCTTCTTGATTAACAGGTCTTTCACCTTTAATCATTTCATTGATAACTTTAGCTCTCTTAGCAATTGATTCTAAATTCTCTTGAGCTTTAATTTTGTATTCAGGTTTCATAAAAACTTTTTGTTTATTTGTTATAATAAATATACTATAAATAAGAAAAGGGTGGATTTTGATACCCACCCTTTATATTTTGATACTATTAACCTATTTGAATTGTTCGTTTTTTAGGTAGTTCTTTTTCTCTTTTTGGAACAGTCAATTCCAATACTCCATCTTCAAACTTAGCTTTTAATTTATCTAAGTTAAATATTTTTGTATCAGCTGTGAAAGTTCTTTGGAAAGAAGAGCGTTTAACTTCTCTACGAAGATATGTACCACCTTCTTTTTCTTCTACCTTTGTATTCTTTTCACCTTTTAATGTAATGATTGAATCTTCTACATCAATAGTTATTTGGTCTTTACTTAGACCAGGAATTTCCGCAATAATTTCAATACGGTCAGCGAAATCAACAATATCGCATTTTGGATATGCTGAATTTGCGAATGGTTGTAAACCTACCTCTTTTGTTAATTCTGGGAAATTTTCAGAAAATACTTTATCAAACAAAGTATCTAATGGTGAGAAAAACTCATCCCTACTAAAGATTGGGGCCATAGGGAAGCCCTTTTGAATTTGATTTTTCATTTTTTTACCTTTTTTTAAGCGTTAAATCTAAATCCTCTTTTGAGCGATTTAGGGTTGATATACCGGCCGGGTACTATCGTTATATAAGTATAGCCTTACTAAAAATTTCGTAAGCCGTTCTTATATTCACTATTTTCAATTCGGCAACTCATATGGTCTGCCCAATGTAATAAGTAAGGTAACTCAGTCTTTAACTGAAAGTTCTCATCGTATGATACGAAATACTTTTTATTGGATTCATTATATAATCCATCAGCCAACATAATACCCAACATTTCTTTTTGAGTAAATGAGATACCATAATGTTGTAATGTCCAAAGAGCTCTATGTGTAACATCCATATAATGGATTTCAGGATTTTGCTTATATAAAGAACCCTGATTCTTACGATGCCATTCGCTCTCTTGCTCAATGTAATATGGTTTACCCAAATCACCTAACTTACCTAAGTCGTGATGTAATGCTGCAAACAATAATTCTTCTACTTCAAAATCTATAATTCCACCATTCTCTTTATATTGCTTCATCATTCCGATTGAATTCTTACATACATTCATAACATGGTCAATGTAACCACCAACATATGCTGAATGGAAATGTGCTTTACCACTTGCTGGCGCCATTAATAATTCCATTCCTAATTGGTCTTCGGAATACATATACAATAACTTCTCTAATCTTTCAGGTTGATTAGCAAATGCTTTCTTAACAAACGATATAAACTTATCGTAGTTTTCCTTTAATTGTTGTTCGGTATAATTTCTCATAATTACAAATATACTAATTTATTCTTGATTTTCCAAATTTTCTTCAATATGCTCACCACATAGGGCTGAATATAGTACATCCAATTCTTCTTCACTACTACAAAATCCCAATCCATCCATATCAGCTATTTCAACAAAAAATTGTCCTTTTTTAATTCCAATTTCTTTTAGAAGTAATTGTTCATCGGTGGCATTTGATACTAATGTTGGGGCAAATTCATCATCTCTATATTTTGGAATTGGAAGTACCCAATAATAATGCCCACCTTCATCATTTCCGTTTTCATCCATACCATCTCCTGCTTCTATTTTTTTCCAACCTTGTCTTATAAAGGTTTGCTCTGTAATTGGAGTCATTGGTAATTTAACTTCTTTCTTTCTCATTATTCTAAAACTATTTTTGTATAAATTGTAGTTTTTGTTTTACTATGAAAAGATTTAACTATCATAGTATCTCCAATCATTTCTGATATAGGTGAAATTATAGTATTTATTTCACCACGCTTGCCGGAATATGATGATTTATTAATTGTTGGTACTAACTCATCTTTATTTGAAATCATTGGTGGTAAATTTATTATTGTATATTGGCCTGTAAAATAGTTTACATAAGCTTCCGTTATTGTTGTTACAGTATCTCCTTTACGAAGCCACCAATATAAATTACTCTCCCATTCTATAATTTCAGAATGAATAGGTTCGTTACCATCCACTAAAATTCTACCTGTAATTCTATGTGATTGTTGATTTGAATTTGCCGTTAATTTTAAATGATAATATCCATTCAAATCTTTTGGAAGTGATTTAGTACCATCCCTTGTCAATACAGAATCAATAGAAATTGAATATGATTTTGGTTTAATTTCAATTTCATCTTTAGAGCAAGATAAAAGTAAAATTGATAAAACTAAAGGGGTTAATAGTTTTTTCATTATAATAATTTTTTAAGTATAGAATCCCAAGTTGGGTATTCGTTAAATTCTTTTGTTTCATAAGACCAACCAAATCGTAATAGTTCACCTTTGAATTCACCAGCACCATTTGCTGTTCTATCATCAATTAGATAATCACCAATCAACATTCCTTTAAGGTGAGTGATTGCCATTTTCTTATGGAACAATCTACCAAAGTGTTCTTCAATCCAAAATCTCTTATCCATAGCTGCCATAGGATTTCCCCAAGGTGCTGCGGTTGCTATATACAATTCATACTTACCACTTTCTGCTAATTTCTTAACTGCTTCAACAGCTCCTTCAATTGGTTTAGGGTTTCTGAAAATACCAGGTATATGGTCATATCTTCCTTTGTAAGCTGTTTTTAAAAATTCATTCTTTGATATAGTTTCTTCAACATGCCCATTGAAATCAACAAGCACACCATCCATATCAATCCATACTATTTTCTTTTCGGACATAATCTCTCAATTTGTTTACATAGTAAAGATACGAAAAATACCCGAGTTTTCCAAACATTTTCTAGCCTATTAAGAAAGTATTTTTATTGAAAATCAATGAATTATGCTCCATTTTAGGGCAAAAATATAACCCGTTGAAAATCAACGAGTTATATCTTATTGAAAATCAACCAGTTATAGGGTTTCCACTATTTCTTCTGTTTCTTCGGGAAAAGGGTTAAAATTGAAGTCCAATTCATAGGGGTTACTTTCCCCTAATAAAATTTGTTCCTCTAATTCATATCTTTCTAATACTCTTTTAACAATACCAGAACGAATACAATCTTCTCTAGTAAATTCTATTTGATAAACTCCCTTTAAATTACCTAATCTTTTCCACACATCAAAGAAACCACTTTTTGTGTAAGCAGGTGAACCATTAGTTCGGTACTTATCACATTGTGAAAGGTCACCTTCTATAATCAATTTAGCATCATCTGAAATACGAGTGATTAAAGTTTTCAATTGATGTGGTGATGCATTTTGTGCTTCATCTAAAATTATATAACTCTTTTCAAAGTTTATACCTCTAAGAAAGTTTAATACTCTGAACTCAATTTTACCTTGGTCTATTAACTTTTTGGTTTCAACCGGTCCGATAATTTTGTGCATTATAAAAAGAGATGATTCATTATGTACGGCAATCTTCTCCATTAAATCGCCAGGCAAATGCCCTAACTTATCTTCGTTACCAACATCAACAGTTGGATTTATAATAATTAATTTTTCTATATGTGATAAACGATGTAATAATAACTCCAAACCTTTTTGTATTGATACATATGTTTTTCCTGCTCCTGCTAAAGCATGGCCCATTATGATATTATGATTGGGGTGCTCTATTGCTTTGTAAAATCTTTTCTGATTGTATGTTTTAAATTTTATTTTCTTTATAACCTTTGGATACGATAACTTATACTCTTTAACTACTTCCTTAGTAACTTCTTCTTCGGCAATTTTTTTCTTAGCCATACCAACTCATTTTAAGTTTTAATTTTTGTAACTTTTGCTTTTGGTTTTCCTCTAGCCGCTTTCAATTTCAAAATTTTTATTTGATTATGTATATCTCTACACATTTCGTATTTTTCTAGTTTAATACAAAGGTTAAGGAGCATTTCTAAAGCGGACATATAATCCTTTTGATATATTTTTGAAACTATATCAGATTCTTTGAAACGAAATAAAATAATGTGAGATTTTTTAGATTTAATTGCTAATGTTAATCGCTGAAATGTTTGTTGAAGAAGTGAATCCCCATACTCACTAAGATATCTATTAATAGTGGGGTTTGAACTATTAAGGTACTTCTGCCACAAAACATTTGGATTAACCATAGGCAACCTTTTTATTACCTATAAATATAACAACAAAAATATTAAAGATTATATCTTAGGTAAATTATTTTTTGTATTATCTATTGTGTTTTGTACAGAAGATTTTGCATTTTGTACTGCTCCCTTAACTGCATTTTGTGTGTTAGATACCGCATTTTGTACAGAAGATTGTGCATTTTGTACTGCTCCTTTAACGGCATTCTGTGCATTTTGTACTGCGTTTTTAGCTGCTGCCGCTTGTTGTTGTGCGGCATTTGCTGCATTTTGTGCAGATGCTACTGCCCCAGCAGCTGCTGCTGTTGCTCCAGCTATTGCACCTTGTACACTATTAGCTGCATCTTGTAATCCTGCTAATGCTCCCTTCAATCCTTTTCCTTTATTCTTTTTAACCTTTTTAGGTTCTTTTGGTTTTTTTAATTTTATCTTAGGAAGTTTAGGTAATTTTGGTTTTCCAAATTTTGGTAAGCCAGGTAATTTTGGTAAAGCTGGTATTGCTGGAATTGGTAATAATGCCAACACATCAGAAACCGCTGGAAGTTTTGGAATTTTTGGAATTGGTGGTAACTTTGGTATTTTAGGAATTGCTGGAATCTTACCTTGCAATTCACTAACTGCTTTTTGTGCTTTATCTTTTAATTCATTTGCTTTATTAACGGCATTTTCAGCTTTTGATTTAATATCATTTAAATTTGCATTAGCTACTGAAACTTGCTCTTTAGCTCTATTTAAAGATGGACTTAACTCATTTATAGCTTTATTTAAAGCAGCAGTTATACCATCTTCCCTTGTTCTTTTAGAACCAAACAATCTAGATAGGCCAGATTCGGATGATGAAAACTTTCCACCATCTACTATACAATAAGCGTTTTCACTTCTTGGATATTGATAGTTTACTTTGGTTCTTATTGCTTCTTTTAAATTATTTATTTTTGTATTTAGTTCAGCTTCTTTTTCTTGAGCAGCTTTTAATTCTTTTTCAGCTTTCAATTTTTCTGCTTCGGATGTTGATAATCCACCAAAGTTATTAGAACCAACTAAAACAAATTCAGAACCAATACCATAAGATGCGGAAACTGTATTTAATATTTGTCCAGTTGAAAAATTACCATCCAACGCATCCCACCCAGCTATTGTTTCAGGTTGCAATACTCCAAAATTTTCATCATCTAATGGAGATGGTTTATCAACTAACCAATCTATATATGTTACTAAATTATCATAATTAACAACACTTCCGCTTGTAATAAAAATATTTGAACGAAAATCTATTCTTGATTTATATTCTAAATCTCTCATAGACTTATGAATTTTCAAAACATCTTCATAAACAAAACTAACTATATTTCTACTATCAAAGCTAGCTTGTAAAAAATAGGGATTTCCTTCAATTAAAGCTGATTCTAAATCATTATAATATTGTTCGGATGTATAATAAATGGGATTTGTATCTTCGTAATCTTTGAATATAGCTAATATAAATCTGAAATTAGTACCTTCTACGAATTTCAAATCACTTAAAGTTTTTGTAGTAAAAGGTAGTTTATTTTTATCAGCATACTGTCCAAATAAATTAATTTGTGCTTTTTTATTTACAGGTTCAGACACAAATGATTTGTTGGGTATATAATTACCCGGTTGTGGATATGTATTATCTAAATTAGCAAGTCCTCTATATTCCATAAGGATAAATATCACTATTCGTAATATTCTACCTCTACACCAGCTTCTTTAAACATTTGTAAACTACGGATTGCATGTTCGTCCCAATGTGGAGATTTTGCACCAACTTTACCCGTCTCTAAATAAACTTTAGTAATTCCTGCATTAATGATACCTCTAGCACAATCTGAACAAGGTGTTCCACAGGTTAAATAGATTGTACATCCTTTTGTAATTGCTCCTATTCGGGCAGCATTATAAATAGCATTTCGTTCAGCGTGTTCAAACCAATAGTATTTCTCAGGTCTTTCCTGTCTTTCATCAATAGTATCATCAATACCTCTGGGAAATGAATTGTAACCAGTTGAAACGATTTCATTATCATCTCCAACAATTACCGCACCAATTTGAGTGTATTTATCTTTTGATTTTAATTTTACTTGTTGTGCTATATTTCTAAAATACTCGTTCCAATTCATTATTTAGCCCATTTACCTCTTTGTACTAATTGTGCAATAATTGCATAAACAGAAAGGTCTTCGTATGTATCTTGTACTGATTCACCCACTTCATCCGGCTGACCTAATACAACTAATTGTTTCAATCTTTGTACTTTGTCATTAATTCTAAACCAAAGTCCTGTAAGTGATAATTTTACATCCTCTTTTGTTTGAAGGGAAGTACCAACCGAAATATTGCCAGGTCCATAGTTTCTCTGCTTCTTACAAAAAGTTTCATACATTTCTGATTGAACCTTTTTAAATTCTTCCATCATTTCTGGGTAAACTCTTTCACAATATTCTCTTGCTGTTTCTTCTTTCATAACATTATACTTTTTGGGTGAAGCACAAATATACAAATAATTTTTGATATAGCAAAGGAAAACAAACTATATTTTATTTTTTGAAAAATTTTTCCACATTTTTAGCTTTTTCGGGAGCTTTTAGCATATATATTTACGGACACTGGACACTGGGACACTTGAAGCAGTATAAATAAAGACTTAGACAATAACCAGGAAACTTGGTCTAAGTGTCTGAAAAACTCCCATCATCATTTCTTTTGGAAACTTTGTAAATACGGCCCGTTGGGTCTGAATTAATTAACTCATCTCTTTTAGCTTCTGCATCTGCTAAATTTTCAAATTCATCCAAAGTATCGGAAGGATTTAATTTTAAAACCCAAATTTGTCTTTTAGCCCAATTCGGGTCACCCATATTTGTATCGGTAGGTATAAGTTGTTTATGAATAATGTATGACATTACTTAATTAATTGTTTGAATAAAATTTTTCTAATAGGTGGATATATCATACCTGCCCATTGATAATATCTATATTTTAACCTTTGATTTAAAAAGAAAAAAGAAACGAAACCAACCACCAATAGTATCAAATTAAATAGTTTTGATATGGTGATTGAAGCATACATTATCTCCAATCCGATTTAAAAGGTCTAAATAGGATATTCATACCAATAAATATAATGTGGGTTAGATTCCGATTTCTTTCAATCTAAGAAGTTCTTGTTCAATGTGTTTATTGAAAGGATTCCATTTAATATTTTCCAACATCCATTTACGATACCATATAGGAATTTTACGAACTTCGGTATCTTTGTATTTTCCAAATGTCATTTTAACCACAGGCCCTTGAGCTGCTACATCATGTGGTGAAGGTTGGTTTTGTTTATGCAATCCAATTTCGTGAAGTGGAATACCTGTTAATAACTTTGTACCCTCTCCGTATAGTTTCCAAAGTGGGGCTTCGTATTCAAA
>JACCDX011148115.1_pt1 | contig 14619 bp, 13 predicted proteins | sample 7449681 | NCBI WGS metagenome assembly JACCDX01 (sample SAMN15323450, study PRJNA562643) | freshwater metagenome | isolation source: river surface water | place: USA:Blue River Watershed | collected 2017-08-18
CAGATAACCAAGTTTTGACTGCCAACAAACCACCCAAATCTTTTACGTAAGAATCGCAATTTCCACATTCGCTGATTTTTTTGTAAACTTCACCAGCTTCAGATTTTTTATTTTCGTCAAGAAGCATAGCAGCGTAGCGCAGAGAAGCTAAAGATTTTACACCTTTTGGCGCAGAAGATGATTCATAAATTTTTTGCAAACCCTCGCGTGCTTTGCTCATATCGCCCAATTGTTGGTCGATCAGAGATTGGTGAAATATTTCAGAAAATTTTTCTTCTTGAGAATTTTGGTAAAGAGTAAACGCAGTGAAACCGACAACGGCGACAACTACAAAGGTTGCAACGGCAGTAACAATTTTACCATTTTTGGCAAAGAATTTTTTGATACATTCGCTTCTGGCTTCAGATTTAGCTTGATTGATCAGGCCGTTCATTTCGTTATTTTCTGACATGGTTTTTTTAAGATTTAGTTGAAAAAATTGAGTTATTCTTTTTGCACTGTTGACCCCGTCATGCGACGGGGTGACAAGTGTGGAGTTTTGCAGTACCACTCCCAACGTTGTCACCCCGTCGCATGACGGGGTCACTAATTACTTACTGCTAACAACACCGCGCATACAACAATCCAAAGTGTTTTTCAAAAGATAGGCGATAGTCATCGGCCCAACTCCTCCCGGAACTGGTGTGATTGCTTTTACAACATCTTTAACATTGTCAAAATCAACATCGCCAACCAATCTGGTTTTGCCAGTTGGAAGCACGATGCGATTAATTCCAACATCAATTAAAATCGTATCTTTTCTTACCATATCGGCCTTGACCAAATTTGGCACGCCGGCTGCAGCAATAATAATATCAGCTTGCAAACACTCAGCTTTTAAATCTTTAGTCGAACGATTGGCGATTGTAACCGTGCAGCTTTCAAGCATCAGAAGCCTTGCCAGCGGGCGTCCGACAATATTTGAAGAACCGATTACTAAAGTTTTTAGTCCGGCCAAATTTTCTCCAACTGCTGATTTAATCAAGTGAATACATCCCAAAGGAGTGCACGGAATCAAAGCTCCATCATCACCACCAACTTCGCCAACTGAAAGTTTGCCAACATTGACCATGTGAAAACCGTCAACATCTTTGCGTGGATCGATAGTGCGAATAACTTTTTTGGCATCGATATGTTTTGGTAAAGGCAATTGTACCAAGATGCCGTGGATTTTTTTATCAGCGTTTAATTCTTCAATTTTTAAGATCAGATCTTCTTCTAAAATATCGGCGGCCATTTTGAATTGCAGAGAATTCATGCCCACGGAATGCGCCGCTTTTTCTTTATTGCTGACATAAACTTCACTGGCCGGATCGTTGCCCACCAAGATTACAGCAAGGCTGGGAGTAACTCGATAATTCTTTTTAATTTCGTCGACTTGGCTGGCAATTTCCAACTTCAAAGAAGCGGCAATTTCTTTACCATTGATTATTTGGGCGGTCATTTAAGATTTTTTTAAGAAGATTTTATTAGAAGATTTTTTTGAGAATCTTCATTAAAGCTCGGACATATTTATACTTGAAGCGAAATTTCCAAATCTGCCATTTTTTTGCCAAGGTCATTTTGCTTCGGTAAAAATTTGTTATTTGATCTCTCTCAATAATAAATTTTTCAGGCTGAGAACAGCTTTTAGAAGCGTCATGGTAAGTTTGAACTGAAAGGTTTTTATCAATTTTTTTCGCTCTGGCATCATTAAATAAGAATCTGACCAACAATTCATAATCCATGCAGTAATGTAGATCTTGTCTTAGCAGACCATATTTCTCAAAAAGAAATTTCTTAAAAAAGACCGATGGTTGCGGCACCATAGTTCTTTTATTCATCAAAATATAAAGGTTGAGATCAGGCAAAGGATAGTTCCAGAGCTCTTTTTGATCTTGATCGCGGGCAATTGCTTTACCGTATAAAATATCGCAATCATTTGCTTTGAAACTATTTTCAACTTCATTCAAAGCGCCTTCCAAGTAGTAATCATCAGAATTTAACCAAGCAATCACATCACCAATTGCCAGTTTAAAACCTTTATTAATAGCATCAGATTGCCCGCTGTCTTTTTCGCAAAACCAGCGATAGCTTATTCCCAGACATTTATTGAAGGCGAAATTTTTATCTTTTGCGACAAAATATTTAAGCGAATCTTTTTCAATAATATCACAATTTTCGCTGAGTAGTTTTTCATATTTTTTAACTATCTCCACCGAATCATCTTTAGAAACGGCATCAAAAATTATAAAATCTAAATAAAAATCTCCACTTTGTGTAAGAACTGATTCTATTGTTCTAGCGATGAACTGAGCCTGATTGTAAGAGGGCGTTACAATCGAAATAATTTTATTTGTCACGGGTAGTAAAGTTTAGTTTCGCCAAATTTATAAAAGATTTTTTCTGATTTTGCGCCTCACTTCTCTCGAAGGTATCCAACAACAAGAGATTCTAACAAGAGATTTGAAAAACTTACTTTTCAGGAAAGAAATTTTTAGATAATAAAAACTTACCCAAAAATTGATTCTTAGATAATTTGTTTTCATCTCAAAACTTTCGCTGCTCTTGTGATTTTTTTCTCTACGTAATGAGTTTTTTATTTTTAAAAAATATGCTACAGCTAGGTATTTGTTTATTTGATGATAAATAAACCAAATCACAGCTTTTTTATAAAAGATAAAAAGACTGCCTCCTTCTATTGTCGATATTGAGCTGGGATGAGATCTAAAAAAACACAAAGCAGAATCAACATAGCCTATTTTTTTATGAATGGTGGTCGCCATTAAGAACATCAATAAATCTGGGCCGGCACCATTTTGAAGATATTTATTTTCAAAAAGTTCGTTAGTTTTTATGAAGGATTTCCTTAAAACTTCAGTTTTAAAAATCGCACATCCCGGTGACACCGGAAGCACTTTATCAGCTATTGTTCCACTCACAAATTCACTCGAATTAAAGATACCGGTTTTTTCAAAATAACCGTAGCATTCAGGAGTGCTAATATCTGAAGGATCATTTCCGATTAAAACTTTGCTGAATACAAAAGCCAAATTTTCTTCGATCGCGAACAAAGCCAAAGTAGATTCTAAAAATTCCGGACGAATTAAATCGTCTGACCATAAAATTTTTGAATATATCCCAGAAGCTTCTTCCAAACATCTTTCCCAATTCAGAACCGGACCAATATTTTTTTTATTTTGGAAAAATTTTATTCTATTATCGCGCTGTTGGTAAGATTTAATAACTTCTGCGGTCTTATCTTCACTGTTATTATCAACAATTATTAGTTCGATATTTTTATAAGATTGGTTCAATGCCGATTCTATCGCTTCACCGATCAGAGTTTCTCGGTTGTAGGTTGGAATTAGTATGCTAACTAAAGGATTCTGTATCATATTTTATTAAATAGATTCCACCCAACTAATCATATTTTCTAATCCTTTTTTATAAGAAACTTGGGGAGACCATCCGGTTAAAGAATTAATTTTAGAAATATCAGCCACAAAAACTTTTTGATCACTGCTTCTTGGAGCAAGGTTTTTATAGGACATTTTTATATTTAGCATATTGTCCAATTCAGAGAAAAGTTCTAATAAAGAAAGGCTGTTTTCTAAGCCTCCACCCACATTATAAGGCTTTCCACATAGTTTTGAAAAATTGTCGAGAGATGAAAAATATAAATTAATCATGTCTTGCGAATACAGCAAATCTCTAACCTGCTTACCATTTCCAGAAATTTCAAATGGCTCAGTGGCGGGATTATTTTTTATCTCGATGGCTTTTTTTACAAACCAACCAACCCAACCTTGATCATAAGTTGCAAATTGTCTTCCACCGTACATTGAAGAATGTCTGAAGACTATAGTTTGAGTATCGAAAATTCTGTGAGCATCAAGAAAATATTGATCTGCAGCACCTTTTGAACATCCGTAAGGAGAAGAAAATTCAAGTCCGACAGTTTCCGGCAAACCGTTTCTGAAATTTACACAATTGTATCTGGTGTTAGTTTCTTCATATTCCAAATATTCCAAATCGCCGTAAACTTTATTAGTCGAGGAATAAATAATTTTAGAATATGGGGAATGTTTTCTTACAGACTCCATAACGTTAAATGATCCCATCACATTAACTTCAAGATCAAATCTGGGATTAGCAATTGAAGTTGTCATAGCAACTTGTCCTACCAAATGAAAAATTGCGTCTGGTTTAAAATTTTTAATCACATCCGCTACAGCATCAACATCTCTTATGTCTTTTTCGATTAGAACAAATTTTCCAATCGAAGTTAACCATTTTAAATTATCTTTTGATCCAACTCGACTAAGATTGTCGAATATCACCAAATCATAACCTCTTTTTAAAGCTTCTGCAGCTAGGTTACTTCCCAAAAAACCGCAACCGCCAGTTATCAATAATTTCATTTTATATTTGCAATAATGTTGGCGATACCGTCTTCAATCGAGATTTTTGGATACCAGCCAAGTTTTTTCATTTCTGTTATATCAGCACACAAATTCATTGGTTCATTGCGACGAAGTGGAATTGCACCAAAGTTAATTTGCGAACTAGAATCGGTTAACTCTTTAATTTTCAAAACAATTTCTTTCATGGGTAAAGCACGACCGGTTCCAATCTCGAATTCATTGAATCCATTTGGTATTGAACTTAGATTTTGTAGAATCGAGGTGATGCCAGAAATTACGTCTTCAATAAAGATAAAATCTTTTTTTTGTCGACATTCTGTTAAATTAATCTCAGCAATATTTTGCAAAAATTGATTGGTTAAATTGTAAATTATATCTGATTTACTTGGTTGTGTCCCATAAAAACTATGCAATTTAAGGTTGACGATTTTTATCTCAGAACCTTGATCAACCAAGAATTTACAAGCTTTGCGAAAACAACCTTTGGAAAAAGCATATTTAGAAACATCATCTTGCAAAACAGTATCGATATTGATGAATATTCCGCTTTTAATAGATTCCAAAATCTTCAGAGGAGTGACTAAATTTCCCGATATAATTTCAGAAAAATTTTCACCATTTCTTCCGTAACATGTTGCCGAGTGTATTATAACATCAAAATTTTCTAGGCGCGATTCTTTAGAATCAAACTTTGAAGCAACAATTGGAAAGGCTTCGTGATTTTCCATTGAGTTGATTTTACTCAATAACTGAGATCCTAAATTACCAGAAGAGCCGGTGATTCCAATTTGCATATTTTTACCAAATTTTCCATGGTGCATTTCCCTTTTGCCACATTTCTTCAAGCTGCATTTTATCGCGCAAAGTATCCATTGGCTGCCAGAAACCATTATGTTTATAAGCCATAAGCTGATTATCTAGAGCAAGTTTTTTTAAAGGTTCTTGTTCTAACAAGGTTTTATCGCCGTCAATATATTCGATAGCTTTTGGTGACATTACAAAAAAACCACCATTAATAAAACTTCCATCGCCATCAGGTTTCTCATTAAAATCAGTAATCACATTTTGTGGATTAATATGTAATGCTCCGAATCTTCCTGGTGGCTGCGTAGCTGTAAGTGTAACTAATTTCTTATGAGATTTATGGAACTTGATTAATTCAGCAATATTGACGTCTGAAACTCCATCACCATAAGTTAAACAAAAGTTTTCTTCATCTTTTACATAATCATAGATCCGTTTTACGCGACCACCGGTCATAGTTTCTTCGCCGGTGTCAACTAATGTCACTTTCCATTTTTCAGAATTATTGCTGTGAATTGTTTGAGTATTGTTTGCTAAATCAAAAGTGATGTCCGACATGTGCCGGTAATAGTTAGCAAAATATTCTTTTACAAAATAACCCTTGTAGCCCAAACAAATCACGAAATCAGTAATTCCAAAACTCGAATAGATTTTCATGATGTGCCACAAAATCGGCTTTCCACCAATTTCTACCATCGGTTTTGGTTTTAAATAAGTCTCTTCGCTAATACGAGTTCCAAGACCACCAGCAAGAATCACCGCCTTCATATTATTTGGTTATATTTGATATAAATTCATCAATAGTTGTATGCATATGAGCAATCATGTTATCGTTCAATCCATGATGACATGCAAGAAGAACGCCGCCGCGCATAATATTATCAGAATTAGTAAGACTTGATGGTTTTCTCATTTCAAGATTCTTGAATCCGGGTTGGCGCGTGATATTGCCGGTGAAAACTACACGGGTTTGAATATTTCTTTTTTCAAGAAAAATTTGGAAATCACGACGGACAAAAGGCGCCGATTCTTTGACAATAATTGGGAAAGCTAACCAACCAGATTTTGATCCTTCAGTTTCCTGAGGAAGCGTAAAAAATTCTTCGTATTTTTTGAAAAAATTAATCTGGGTTTGATAATTTTTGCGACGAGTTTGAATATTATTTTCTAAATCTTTCAACTGTTCTAAACCAAAAGCAGCACCGATTTCAGAACCTTCCAAATTGTAACCGATAGTTTCAAAAACGAATTTCGCGTCATAATTAATACCGTCAATATCAACATTAAAACGGTTTTCAATAGCCTCAGATTTTTCATCAAAAATTGAAGAACTACGACCCCAAGAACGCAGAAGTTTAGAATTTTTTAGATGATCTTCGTCATTGATGCACAAAGCACCACCATTGCCGGCACAGTTGATAATATGAGATCCATAAAAACTTGTGATCGACATGTCAGACCAAACTCCACTTGATTGGCCATGAAGAGTTGCTCCCAAAGTATCAGCTGAATCTTCGATAATTTTTAAGTTATATTTTTTGGCGATTGCTGCAACTTTGTCCCATTGAACTAAGTTTCCGATTAGGTTTGGCGCTAAGATTGCTACGGTTTTAGGAGAAATCATTTCTTCAATTTTTGCCACATCGATACAATAGTCAGAAACGCCTACATCAACAAAAACTGGAACCAAACCAGATTTCACAATACATCCTACCGTAGTTGAAAAAGTAAGAGCTGGCGTAATAACTTCACCACCTTTTTTAAAGCCGAAGGCTTCCATCCCAATATACAAAGCTGATGATCCTGAGTTAACATAAAGACAGTGTTTTTTAGCAAAAAGAGTCGCGATTTTCGCTTCAAATTCGCGTGCATATTTTCCCATTTGTGTGCCCTCATTCAGGCATTTCAAAACAGCATCTATTTCTTTTTGTCCATAGACAGTTTTTGCATAAGAAACACTAATCGTCATTTTATTCGATAAACTTGAGTTTTATAGGAAGAGTAAATTTGAGAAGAATTTTTTGAAAATCACAAAAAAATTCTAACAGGTTTTATAGGCCGAAATATCTAAATCTAAAGACCATTTTTATACTTTTTTACCTTTGAGAGAAAGTGGCAATTTGATCTAAGGTAAAATTTCTAATATCTGATTTTTGTTCTAAATAATTTCTATACCAATTTGAAGTCCATTGCAAAGTTTCATCGAAAGATAATTTAGGATGCCAATTTAATTCTTTAGTCGCCAAAGAATGATCTAATTTTAAAATTCCAGCCTCATGCAAATTAGAGCTGACATTAATTTTATAGCTGCCACGACCGATTTTTTCGATGAAGTTTTTAGTCAAAGTTTCAACATTTTGTTCAGCATCAGAATTGGGGCCAAAATTATAAGCCTTAGCAAAAATCTCGCCTTTTTCATGAAGATTTTTAGTTAAAATTAAATAACCAGAAAGCGGCTCAAGCACATGTTGCCAAGGTCTTATAGCTTTTGGCGAACGTAGCTCAACTTCCTTACCTTCACGAATTGAGCGAAAAATATCACAAATGATTCGATCAACTGAAAAGTCACCACCACCAATTACATTGCCAGCGCGAGCTGATGCCAAAAAAATTCCTTCTTTTTGAAGAAAAGAACGACGATAAGATGAAGTTAAAATTTCAGCACAAGCCTTACTTGATGAGTATGGATCATGGCCTCCAAGCATATCTCCTTCTTGGTAAAGATAATCGATTTCTTTATTTTCGTAACATTTATCAGTTGTAATATTGGTTACAACTTTAACGCTACCAGCCTTTCTGGCAGCTTCAAAAACGTTAAGAGTACCCATAACATTGGTATCGTAAGTTTTTCTTGGATCAAAGTAAGAGTCACGCACCAAAGGCTGGGCAGCCATATGAATTATAATTTCTGGCTGAAAATTTTTTACTGCAGCGCTTATTTCTTCTGCGTTACGAATATCTCCAATAGTTGATTTTGCCAATTCGTCAGCAATTTTTGCTAAATTAAAGATACTTTCTTCATCAGCTTTTAAAGCAAATCCAGCAACTTCCGCACCCATCATACTTAACCACAAAGACAGCCATCCGCCCTTGAAACCAGTGTGACCAGTTAAAAAAACTTTTTTACCAGAATAGAAACTTTTTAACTCAAGAAAATTATTCATTTTTAAGATTTTAATTTTTATCCCTTGCGACTCTTCAAAAATTCTAAATAAATCGTCAAATCTTTGGGTGTTCCCATACCATGCATTTGGTTAAAACCAATATTGTGAATGCCAATTTTTTTACCGTTCAAAATCGCATAATTATAAACCGGACAAACATAAAACTCGTTATTCACACGATCATTTTCCACAATCATATCAATCGCGGAATTGACAAAATATTTTCCTTTAGAAAATAAATAAATTCCCACCGTCGCGATATTTGAAATCAACTGTTTCTCTTTAACTTGAGTCACCAAATTATTTTCATCAACTTTGGCAAATGACCATTTCGGATTTCGTTCTTTATCGATAAAAGTCATGATCGAACCATCAAGCGCTTTGATTTTGCATTCATCAATAAATTTGGCGATGTCAACATCAACAATTTGATCAGAATTGGCGATCATCAAAGGCACATCATTATTGATTAATTTACGCGCTTTCAAAACTGTACAAACCGCACCTTCGGTCAATTTATCGACTGTAACAAAAATCACGTTATTTTGTTTTTGAATTTTGCCAGCTAAGTCCAGCCTTTGTTCCAGATGTTCTTTGCGAATAATCAAAATATAACGCGCACCCGGATATTGCAGATTTTCTAAAACTCTTTCGATCATAGTTTTGCCATCAACATAGATAAAAGGTTTTGGATCTTTATAACCAGCTTCAACGAATCTGCTGCCAGCTCCCGCCATTGGAATTACGATATTGATCGAGGAATTTTGTTCGATGCGATCAATTTTATTGCGAATATTTTTATAGCTAACATCAAGAATCGAATCGATTTCCAAAACATGCGCGCCGCTTGCTCTGGCAGCTGCGATGCCATTAATATTATCTTCAATGATCAAACATTCTTCTGGCTGCAATCCCAATTTTTCGATGGCTTTTTGGTAAATTTCTGGATCGGGTTTTTTGTTTTTTACATCTTCATTCGACATCAAAAATTCCATGTAATTTGCCAAACCCGCTTTTGAGGTAAAAAGCTCAACGGTCTTTTTCACCGAGTTCGAACACACGACCATTTTATAACCTTCTTCCTGCAATTTTTTAACAGCAAAAATATGAATCGGCAAAGGCTGAATTTTTTCTTCACCAATTTTCCAAGTATATTTTTGTTTAAGTTCGTTGATTTGATCGTGAAGGTTTTCATCAAGGCCTTCTTCGCGTGAGAGGATTTTTAGTTTTTGCTGAGTTGAAAGTCCGTCAAATTTTGTTAGATGATCTTCTCTGGAAATTGGTTTGGCTTTGAAGTAAAGCAAAGCATGATTCAGTGCTTCGTAATGCCAATCTTTGGCATCGATTAGAACTCCATCCATGTCGAATAAAACTGCCTTAATTTTCATCATTTTGAAAAATTATAATTGATTTAAGAACCAACTATAAACTGTCGAAATGCCATCTTCCAAGCTGGTTTTGGCTTTCCAACCCAAAGCATTAATTTTAGAAACATCCATACATTTGCGCGGAGTGCCGTCAGGCTTGGATGTGTTGAAAGTTAAGTCGCCAGTAAATCCGGTGATTTTTTTAACCAATTCTGCTAATTCACGAATTGTCACATCTTCGCCAGTGCCGATATTTGTAAGGCCTGTGACGTTTTTATTTTGCATTACAAAAATTGAAGCTTCCGCTAAATCATCAACGTAAAGAAATTCGCGCTTTGGCGTTCCCGTTCCCCAGATTTCGACCAAAGCTTGGCCAGCGATTTTTGCTTCGTGAAATTTACGAATTAAAGCTGGCAAAACGTGAGAATTTTGTAAGTCGAAATTGTCGTTAATGCCGTAAAGATTTGTCGGCATAATTGGCACGAAGTCGCATCCATATTGATCGCGATAAGCTTCGCACATTTTTACGCCAGCAATTTTTGCGATTGCGTAGCCGTAATTTGTAGGCTCAAGCGCGCCGGTTAAAAGATATTCTTCTTTAATTGGTTGCGGCGCCAGACGTGGATAAATGCAGGAACTTCCCAAAAAAACTAAACGCTTTACGCCAACTAAATATGAATTGTGAATGATGTGATTTTGGATTTGCAGATTTTCGTAAGTAAAGTCTGCAATCTTGCTGCGATTGGCTTCAATGCCTCCAACTTTTGCAGCGGCGAGGAAAACGAATTCTGGTTTTTCAGCGGCAAAAAAATCGGTGACAGCTTTTTGGTCAAGCAAATCAAGTTCCCCGCGCGTTCTGGTCACAATGTTGCTGTAACCTTGTTTTTCAAGCTCACGCTTAATTGCCGATCCAACCATTCCGCGATGTCCGGCGATGTAAATTTTTGAGTTTTTGTTCATTTTAAATATTCGTTGATGGACCCCGTCATGCGACGGGGTGACAATTGGGAATGAGGTTTACGCCTTACTCCATTTGTCACCCCGTCGCATGACGGGGTCCATTGACTAGTTACAAAGCCTTAATTTCCTTCAAAAACGCCTTTTCCAAACTATCTTCTGAATGCTTATCTTTAAAGCCTTGCGGAGTTCCTTCATAAGCAATTTTGGTTTCATTCAAAACCGCAATCGAACTACAAATTTCGTCCATATCCGATAAAATATGCGACGAAAAGAAAATCGTTTTTCCAGAATTTTTGTAGGCAATTAATTCTTTCTTCAAAGCAATCCGCGCTTTCGGATCAAGGCCCGACATCGGTTCATCCAAAACTACCAAATCGGCTTCCGACAAAAACACCGCCAAAAGACCAAGTTTTTGCGTCATGCCTTTGGAATATTTTGTGACTTTTTGTTTTAAAACTTCGAAGCGCAAATCAAGGTTTTCACAGATCGCGCGCGCTTTATCAGCGTCATATTTTTTACCGTAAAAATCTAAAACGAAGGTCAAAAATTCTTCACCTTTAAGATGAAGTGATGGCTGGAATTTTTCTGGTAAGTAACAAAGTTTTTTTCGAGATTCCGGCAAAAGACGCGACACGCCGAAGATTTCGATCTCGCCATTTTCTTGATCTAAAAGATCGAGCATAATTTTGATCAACGTGGTTTTTCCCACGCCGTTTAGACCGATAAAGCCGAAAATTTCGTTGCTCTTCACTTCAAAACTAACTTTGTCGAGAACGTTTTTATTGTTAAAAGATTTAGAAATTTCGAAAATTTTTAGAGGCAACATTTTAACTATTTATGTTCAAGAAGGTTATTAATTGCGAAGAGAGAAATTGTGTAACCATCAACTCCCAAACCAGAAATCACCGCAGTGACAACGTCACTTAAAAAAGAATTTTGGCGGAATTCTTCGCGTTTGAAAATATTAGAAATATGAAGTTCGATCTTTGGTTTTTGAAACATCTCCAAAGCGTCGCGAATGGCGACAGAAGTGTGCGTATAAGCCGCAGCATTGATTATGATTCCATCAAAAGTGTCGATGGCATCTTGAATAAAATCAACCAAACGGCCTTCGTTATTCGACTGTTTAAATTCAATCTCTAATCCCAATTCTTTGGCTAAAGCCTGACAATCAGCTTCGATTTTCTGTAAAGAAGAATCGCCGTAAATTTCTTTATCTCTTTTATGCAAAAGATTGAGGTTGGGACCGTTTAAAATCAGGATCTTTTTAGCCATTGTTAGTTCTGTTGCTGTTGAGATTAGCCAATTCGATTTTGACAAAAATGAAAGTTGTAACTGGAATTGATAATCCGTAAGTAATTCCAATCACCGCTAAAGCCAACCAAGGCTTAACCAAAAGGCCGATGATGATTGAACCCAAAATCAATAATGTCATGTAAACATATTCATTTTTGATGGGGATTTTTTTGATTGAGATTGTTGGAATGCGGCTTGCCATCAAGACTGCAAGGATTGCAACATAGTTAATTACAAGAATTGGATTGGTGTAAAAACCATCGCCAAATTCAAAAAATAAAACCATCGGAAGTGTTGCCATTGCAGCTCCGCATGGGGCTGGAATTCCTTTGAAGAAATATTTTTCTAAAACCGGATTTTTGACTTCTTTAGTTTGATCAACGTTGAAGCGCGCTAAACGAATGGCGCTGCACACTGCGAAGAATAATACCAAAGCCCAGTCAAGTCCGTAGACATTGTCGTAAGTTCCAGTCCACATATAAATAATGAATCCGGGAACGATACCAAAATTGATGAAGTCGACAAGTGAGTCCAGCTGTGCTCCGAAGTCACTTGATGAGTTGAAGAAACGCGCCAATCTGCCGTCAATTCCGTCCATAAATCCAGCAAGCAAAAGGAAACCTACAGCTTGAACAAATTCAAAGTGAATTGCGAAACGAATTGCAGAAAGACCAATACACAAAGCCGCCAAAGTAACCATATTTGGCAGTAATTTTACCAACGGAAAATAAGCGCCCGCAGGATTTTTCATTTGTTGAATTAACATTTTGATATGTTTTGAAGTTTAGTTTGAGGAAATATGGAACTACCTAGTTTTGAATACAGGCTCCAGTGACCCCGTTTTTTAGCGGGGATTTTAATTTGCATTAACAAAATGCTCGGGTTAATTTCTATAAGGCGTAGCTAAAAAGCAACCAAGATCTCCCTCACTAAAGTCTCACAAAAAACATGAAACAAAACGATCACCAATTAGCCCGCGAAATGGCTAATTGCATTAGATTCCTGTCAATTGACGCTATCGAAAAATCTAATTCTGGACATCCGGGAATGCCAATGGGAATGGCCGATGTCGCAACAATTCTTTTCAGCGAATTTTTGAAATTCGATGCCTCAAATCCACACTGGATTGATCGCGATCGTTTCGTTTTATCTGCCGGACACGGATCAATGTTGATCTACTCATTATTATATCTCACCGGCTACCAAGATATTAACATCGAAGATATTAAAAACTTCCGCCAACTTGGCGCCAAATGTGCCGGACATCCAGAATACGGTCACATCGAAGGCATTGAAACTACAACTGGTCCTTTGGGTCAAGGCATCGCCAATGCAGTTGGAATGGCTCTTGCCGAAGAAATGCTTGCTGCACGCTTGGGTAGAAAATTAATTAATCACAAAACTTATTGTATCGCCGGAGACGGTTGTTTGATGGAAGGAATCAGCCAAGAAGCAATTTCAATTGCCGGAAATTTGGCCCTAAAAAATCTGATTGTACTTTGGGATAATAACTCAATTTCGATTGATGGCGACACTGCGCTGACCACTTGCGAAAATATGAAAATGCGCTTCGAAGCCTGTAATTGGAAGGTTTTGAAAGTTGACGGACATAATTTTGACGAAATCCGCGCTGCCCTAAAAGAAGCACAAAATTCTGATCGTCCTGTTTTGATCGATTGCAAAACTACCATCGCTTACGGTTCTCCAAATAAATCTGGTTCTGAAAAATCTCACGGTTCACCACTTGGTGCTGATGAAACTAAAAAAACCCGCGAAGCTTTAAATTGGAATCACGAAGCTTTTGTAATTCCACAAGATTTGAAAAAGAAATGGGAAGAAGCTGGTAAAAGATCGGCAGAAATTTCAAAAAATTGGGAAGCTGATTTTGCTAAGTTCGACGCCGCAAAAGCAGGAGAACTTAAAAGAGTTTTAAATCACGATTTGCCTAAAGATTTCGACGTAAAATTAAACGCTCTAATCGAAAAAATCGCGGCTGAAAGAACTACTCAAGCAACTCGTAAATCTTCACAAGTTGCGCTAGAATTTTTAACTGCCGAATTACCAGAATTAATCGGCGGATCTGCCGATTTAACCGGTTCAGTTTTAACCAAAACTGCTTTGACCAAAGCAATCGACAAAAATAATTTCTCTGAGCGTTATATTCACTACGGAATCAGAGAACACGCGATGTCCGCTTTGATGAACGGCATCACTTTACATGGCGGATTTTTGCCTTACGCCGGAACTTTCTTAGTTTTCTCTGACTATTTAAAACCAGGAATTCGCCTCTCGGCATTAATGCAATTGCGCACGATTTACGTCTTCACTCACGATTCAATCGGTGTTGGCGAAGATGGGCCAACTCATCAGCCAATTGAACATTTGGCAATGCTGCGCGCCATTCCAAACTTAAACGTTTTCAGACCGTGCGACACTAAAGAAACTGTTGAAGCTTATGAAGCCGCTCTAAAAGCCAAATCAACACCTTCTGCAATTATTTTAACCAGACAAAATCTGCCATTTTTAAGCCCAGTAAATAATCCAAACACAAAAAAAGGTGCTTACGTTATTTCTGTCAGCAAA
>JACCDX010077945.1_pt1 | contig 14614 bp, 16 predicted proteins | sample 7449681 | NCBI WGS metagenome assembly JACCDX01 (sample SAMN15323450, study PRJNA562643) | freshwater metagenome | isolation source: river surface water | place: USA:Blue River Watershed | collected 2017-08-18
CGTCGCCCATCACGCCCACGCTCTTGACGGGCAGGAACACGGTGAAGGCCTGGCTGGTCAGGTCGTACCAGCTCTTGCCGGTGGACGGGTCGATGTGATTGCGCAGTTCCTCGATGAAGATGGCATCCGCGCGGCGCAGCAGGTCGGCGTATTCCTTCTTCACCTCGCCCAGGATGCGCACGCCCAGGCCGGGGCCGGGGAACGGGTGGCGGTACACCATCTCGGGCGGCAGGCCCAGGGCCACGCCCAGTTCGCGCACTTCGTCCTTGAACAGGTCGCGCAGCGGCTCCAGCAGCTTGAGGCCCAGCTGCTCGGGCAGGCCCCCCACGTTGTGGTGGCTCTTGATGGTCACGGCCTTCTTGCTCTTGGCGCCGCCGGACTCGATCACGTCGGGGTAGATGGTGCCCTGGGCGAGGAACGTCGCACCCTTATGGGTGCGACTCCCGTTCTCGCCCTTGTGACCGCCGCCGCCGCCCGCCTTGAGCTTGGCCGCCTCGGCCTTGAACACATCGACGAACAGGCCGCCAATGATCTTGCGCTTCTTCTCCGGGTCGCTCACGCCGGCCAGCTGGCCCAGGAACAGGTCGCTGGCATCGACGCGGATCACCTTCGCGTGCAGTTGGCCCTCGAACATGTCCATCACCATGTCGCCTTCATGGAGGCGCAGCAGGCCGTGGTCCACGAACACGCAGGTCAGCTGGTCGCCGATGGCCCGGTGGATCAGGGCGGCGGCCACGGACGAATCCACACCGCCGGACAGGCCCAGGATCACCTCCTCGTCGCCCACCTGCTCGCGGATCTTCTGCACGGCCTCCTCGATGTGGCCCTTCATCACCCAGTCGGCCCGGGCCTGGCAGATGCCGAGCACGAAGCGCTCCAGCATCTTCGCGCCCTGCACGGTGTGCGTGACTTCAGGGTGGAACTGCACGGCGTAGAAGCGGCGCGCCTCGTCGGCCATGCCGGCGATGGGGCAGCTGTCGGTGGACGCCATCAGCTTGAAGCCCGGGGGCAGCTCGGTCACCTTGTCACCGTGCGACATCCACACGTTGAGCATGCCTTGGCCCTCGTCGGTGGTGTAGTCGGCGATGTCGCGCAGCAGCTCGGTGTGGCCGCGGGCGCGCACGGCGGCGAAGCCGAACTCGCGCTTGTGGCCGCTCTCCACCTTGCCACCCAGCTGCTGGGCCATGGTCTGCATGCCGTAGCAGATGCCCAGCACCGGCACGCCCAGCTCGAACACGGCCGCCGGGGCCTTGTCGGTCGTGTCCTCGTACACGCTGGCATGGCTGCCGGAAAGGATCACGCCCTTGAGCTTGCCGTCGGCGGCGTACTGGCGCACCCACTCGTCGGACACGTCGCAGGGATGGACTTCGGAATACACATGGGCTTCGCGCACGCGGCGGGCGATCAGCTGGGTGACCTGGCTGCCGAAGTCGAGGATGAGGATCTTGTCGTGTTGCATGGGGTTCAGGAGAGATCGGTAATCACGGGATGATCGAGCGCGAGGCAGGCCTGGTGCAACTCCTTGTCCATGGTGACAAGAGGCGCCTTGAGCTCGATCGCGAGGTTCAGGTAGGTGCCGTCGTAGGCGGTCAACCCCAGGGACTGGCACCAGGCCCCGTACTCCAGCGGGGACACGCGAATCGGCGCCAGCGACACCGGCAGACGGCTGAGCAAGCGCAGCACGTGCTGGTGGGCGGTGGGGGTGAACCGGCCGCGCTTGAGGGCCTTGCCGGCGGCGTGCAGGGCTTCGACGTGGAACAGGGCCGGACTGGTGGCGCTTTCCTCCTGGGTCATCACCCGGATCAGCGTCTGCGACACCTTGTCACCGCCTTCATCCGGAAACGCCCAGCTCGCGAAGGCCGAGGCGTCAATCACCACCATGGCCGACCTTCTTGCTGTCGATCCACGCCGAGCCGCGTTCATCGCGGTCGCGCTTGTGTTCTTCCCAGAGTTCGGCAAAACCCGGCTGGCCGGTGCCCACCTTCTCGCGCAGGGCCTGCAGCTCCGCGATGATGGCCTGCCGGCGCGCCTCCACATTGGGCTGCTCGGCATCAGGCTCACGGATCAGGCGGATCACCCGCTTTCCGTGGCGCGTCAGCACCACCTCCTCGCCCTGCTCCACGGCGCGGATCAGTTCCGACAGCTGGCTCTTGGCTTGGTGGATGGGAACGGCCTGCATTCTGGTCTGAATGATTGGGATTCTGGTCCGAATTCTAGCGCCGAGAATAAAAAAGGGCCAGAAAAATCTGGCCCTTTTTGCGTCCGAAGGCGAGCTGCGCTTACTCGGCGCGGTAGTTCGGCGCTTCCTTCGTGATCTGCACGTCGTGCACATGGCTCTCGCGCATGCCCGCCGCGGTGATCTGGACGAACTCGGCCTTGTTGCGCATTTCCTCGATGGAGGCGCAGCCGCAGTAGCCCATGGCGGCGCGCACGCCGCCGGCCAGCTGGTAGACGATGGACACCAGCGAGCCCTTGTACGGCACGCGGCCCTCGATGCCCTCGGGCACCAGCTTCTCGGCGTTGGGGTTGGTGCTGGACGCTTCCTGGAAATAGCGGTCCGCGCTGCCCTGCTGCATGGCGCCGATGGAGCCCATGCCGCGGTAGCTCTTGTAGCTGCGGCCCTGGTACAGCACGATCTCGCCCGGCGCTTCCTCGGTGCCCGCGAACATGCCGCCCATCATGATGGAGCTGGCACCGGCCGCGATGGCCTTGGCCACGTCGCCGGAGTAGCGCACGCCGCCGTCCGCGATCAGCGGCACGCCGGAGCCCTGCAGGGCCGTGGCCACGTTGTCGATGGCCGTGATCTGCGGCACGCCCACGCCCGCCACGATGCGGGTGGTGCAGATGGAGCCGGGGCCGATGCCCACCTTCACGCCGTCGGCGCCGGCCTCGACCAGCGCCAGCGCGGCGGCGCCGGTGGCGATGTTGCCGCCCACCACGTCCACCTGCGGGTAGTGCTGCTTGACCCAGCGCACGCGCTCGATCACGCCCTTGCTGTGGCCGTGCGCCGTATCCACCACGATCACGTCCACGCCGGCCTTGACCAGCGCCTCGACGCGCTCCTCGGTGCCCGCGCCCACGCCCACCGCCGCGCCCACGCGCAGGCGGCCGGCGCCGTCGCGCGCGGCGTTGGGAAAGCTGGTCTGCTTGGTGATGTCCTTGACCGTGATCAGGCCCTTGAGCTCGAAGGCGTCGTTGATGACCAGCAGGCGCTCAAGCTTGTGCTTGTTCAGGAGGGCCTTGGCTTCGGCCGGCGTGGTGCCGTCCTTGTCGTTGACCGTGACCAGCTTCTCGCGCGGGGTCATGATCTGGCTGATCGGCAGTTCCAGGCGGGTCTCGAAGCGCAGGTCACGGCCGGTGACGATGCCCACGACCTTGCCGCCGTCCACCACCGGGAAGCCGGAGAAGCCCAGTTGCTCCTGCAACTCCAGCAGCTGGCGCACCGTGTGGGTGGGCGTGACCACGAAGGGGTCGCGCAGCACGCCGGACTCGTAGCGCTTGACGCGCGCCACCTGGGCGGCCTGCTCCTGGGCGGTCAGGTTCTTGTGGATGATGCCGATGCCGCCTTCCTGGGCCATGGCGATCGCCAGGCGGGCCTCCGTGACCGTGTCCATCGCGGCGGACACCAGGGGCAGGTTCAACGTGATGTTGCGGGTCAGGCGCGTGGCCAGGGACGTGTCCTTGGGAAGGACCTGGGAAAACGCTGGCACCAGCAACACATCGTCGAAGGTGAGCGCGTTACCGAGAAGGCGCATGTGTAGGCTCCAAAAAAAGGATTGTATCTGGGCCACCTGCGGGTATTCCCGGCCGGCCTTCGGCGCTACACTGCCGCGCATGTCGCCGATTCGTACTTTCCTCCTCACCCTGGCCTGCCTGGCGCCCCTGGCGGCCACCGCCCAATGGCAGTGGATCGACAAGTCCGGGCGCCGTGTGTACAGCGACCAGCCACCGCCGCCGGACATCCCGGACCGCAACATCGTGAAGGCGCCGGGCACCCGCTCGCTGACCATCACCCCGGTGGAGCCGCCCCCTGCCGCAGCGCGCCCGAACGGTGCGGCCGCCCCGGCGGGGACCGCGGCCCCCGCCGCGGCCGCGTCCGCCGCCAGCCAGGCCCGCACCCCCACCGATGCCGCGCAGGAAGCGCGCCGCAAGGCTTCCGAGGCCGCCGACCTGCAACGGCGCAAGGCCGAGGAGGAACGCGTGGCCCGCCTGCGCGCCGACAACTGCAGCCGTGCCCGCTCGGCCAAGGCCACCATCGACTCGGGACAGCGCCTGGTGCGCACCAACGACAAGGGCGAGCGCGAGATCCTGGACGACAACGCCCGGGCCGCCGAGAGCCGGCGCCTGGAGGAGATCATCGCCAGCGACTGCAAGGCGCCCTGAGCGGGCGGGTGGCCTTCAGCGCGGGCCCGGCCGCTTGGAGAACAGGCCCGCCGCCCGCGCGCCCTGCTTGCGGAACCGCTCGCGCCGCGCCACCTTGGGGTCCACCTTCAGGGGCCGCAGCACCTCCAGCCGGTCCCGGTCGCGCAGCACCTGCGCGGGGCTGGCCCCCCGCCCCCACACCGCCAGCGGCAGCACCTGCCCCGCGAGTTCGGGAAACGCCTCGTACAGGCCGCTGGCGTGCAGCGCCTGCAGCGCCGTGGCGCCCTCCTCCAGCGTGAAATCCTTTTCCCAGACCTGCCGCGGGCCCGGACTCCAGCACACCGTCACCCGCATCAGCCGTACACCTGCTCGGCGCGCTTGACGAAGGCGTCCACCAGGCTGCCGGCGATGCGGTCGAACACAGGCCCCACCAGCGCCCCCAGCGTGGCGCTGCGGAAGGCGTAGTCCAGCTGCAGTTCCACCTTGCAGGCGCGCTGCGTGGCGTCGCCCACGGGGGAGAAGCTCCAGTGCCCCTCCAGCTTGGAAAACGGCCCGTCCACCAGCGTCACATCCACCTTGCGCCCCGGCACGTGCACGTTGCGGGTGGTGAACTTCTGGTGGATGCCGGAGAAGGCGATGCCGACTTCGGCCGTCATGCCGTGCTCGTCCTGCGACAGCACGGCCGAATGGTCGCACCAGGGCAGGAACTGCGGATAGGCGCTCACGTCGGTGACCAGCGCGAACATCTCTTCGGCGCTGTACCAGATCAGGACGGATTTGTGGACGGTTTTCATGGAGAATCGTGGACCCGCGGGGGATTGTAGAGAGCCGCCGCGGCCCCACCTGTCACCCATGGCCAAGAAACCGGACTCCAGCGCACGCATCGCCGACAACAAGAAGGCCGCCTTCAACTACTTCTTCGAGGAGAAGCACGAGGCGGGCATGGTGCTGCAAGGCTGGGAGGTCAAGGCCCTGCGCGAGGGCAAGGTGCAGCTCACCGACGGCTACGTCGTGATCCGCAACGGCGAACTGTTCCTCATCGGCTGCCAGATCAACCCCCTCAAGACCGCCTCCACCCACGTCAGCCCGGACTCGGTGCGCACCAAGAAGCTGCTGCTGCACAAGGACGAGATCCGCCGCCTGATCGGCAAGGTCGAGCAGAAGGGCCACACCCTGGTGCCGCTGAACCTGCACTGGAAGAACGGCCGCGCCAAGTGCGAGATCGCGCTGGCCAAGGGCAAGGCCGAGCACGACAAGCGCGACACCATCAAGGAGCGCGAGGGCAAGCGCGAGGTGGAGCGCGCGATGAAGAGCCGCCACCGCTGAGGCGCCCGCCGCTCAGGCGATGCGCAGCGCCCGGTCCAGCGACCAGCGGCCGGCGCCCTGCCCGGCCACGTACAGCAGCAGCACGGCCCAAGACAGGTGGGTCGGCCAGGCCTGCGGGTACACGAACAACTGGATCACCGCCGTCATGCCCAGCAAGGCCACCGCGGACAGCCGGCTGGCCAGCCCGATCACCAGCAGCACCGGAAACAGGTGCTCGGCATAGGCGGCCAGGTGGGCCGCCCATGCCGGCGGCAGCACGGGGACCTGGTACTCCACACGGAACAGTTCTATCGCGCCCGGCGTCACGCTGAGCCAGCCCTCCACCTTGGTGCGGCCGGATTGCCAGAAGATCCCGGCGATGGCGAACCGCGCCCCCAGCGCCAGCAGGTCATGGGGCGTGGCCGCTGCGAGCGCCCGTGCCATGCGGTGCCAGGCAGCGCGCCAGCGGCTGCTCGCGGGAGGGGCCGGGACCGGCTCAGGTGCAGGCGGTGGGACACTTGCGGTCGGGGTCGGAACGGTGCGGGCCATGGCTGTCTCCTCGGGCAATCGGGAACTCGGGTTGCAGGAAAGCGCCCGCCGCGAACAGTTGCGGCAGCAATTCGGCGAGATTGCAGGCCGGGTCCGTGTCCAGCGCGGCCTGTGCGGCTTCGCCCAGCGGGGCGCCCTGGGCGCACGCGTCGAGCAGGGCGCTGCCCGCCCGGTCCAGTGGTTGCCAGCGCACCTCGGCCTGCGGGCGCGTGAGCAATGCTCCCTCGCCCCGCCATGCCAGGTCGTCGAAGGCCGGGACCGGGTCCTGGCGGTGGCCGGCCCAGAGGGTGTAGACCGGCAGGTTGTCGAACCAGGCCCATCGCGCAGCCGGGTGCGGGCGCAACGGCAGGCGGGCGAGCGACGCGGGATCCCACCCTGCCAGCCCGCGTGCCTCGGCCGGTGAAGCATCGGCCGCGCCATGGGCCTCCCGCCACAGCCGGTCCAGGTGCGCCACGCCCGGCAGGTAGCCCAGGTCCGGCCTGCCGGAGGGCCCGGCCTGCGCGCCGTCCGGCGGGCCCGCCCAGGCCTGCAGCCAGTGTCCGAACGACGCATCGCCGTAGGCGAGCAGGCTGGCCTGCACGGGCGGGTGCTCGCGCGCGTAGGCCGCGGCCGCCGCGCGAAACCCCTCGCGCCCCACCAGCCGCACCACGGCGGGGAAATTCGCCTCCAGCGCGTCCACGCAGCCCTTGATGACGGTGTTGCGGTAGACGGCAAAGGCGGGCGGCAACACGCACGGCAACCCTGCCCCCACGCAGGGGGCCTCGCCGGGCACCGCGAGCAGCGCGCGCACGAAGGCGTCCTCGTGGCTCATGGCACGGCCACCTGGGACCGGGCGGGCGCGTGCATGGGGGTCCATGCCGCCTGCGCACGCTCGCGCTCGGCCATCAGGGCCTCGAACGGGGGCAGGTTGCCGTCCCGCTCCACCAGCACCGGCCGTGGACCGGCCCGCGCCACGAAGCGTTGCCACAAGGCCCACACCGGCTCGCTCACCGGCGTATCGTGCGAGTCCACGAGCAGTGCCTCGCCAAGGGCCGGGTCGGCCGAGTGGCCGGCCAGGTGCACCTCGGCCACGTGCTGCGCGGGGAAGCGGTCCACCCAGTCGGCGGCGTCGCCGTGCAGGTTGCGCGCGGACACGTGCGCGTTGTTCAGGTCCAGCAGCAGCGCGCACCCCGTGCGCCGGGCCAGCGCGTCCAGGAACTCCACCTCGTCCCATTCATGCGGCTGCCCGGGCACCGGGCAGGCCAGGTAATGCGCCGGGTTCTCGAGGGCGACCTGCCGGCCCAGCGCCTGCTGCAACTGGTCGACGCGCGAGGCGATGCGTGCCAGCGTGGCGCTGGTACGCGGCACCGGCAGCAGGTCCGGCAGGTAGTGCCCCCGCCAGCGGGACCAGGCCAGGTGCTCGGACACGAGGACGGGCTGCAGGCGCCGCACCAGGCCGGCCAGCTGGCGCAAGTGCGCCTCGTCCATCGGCTCGCTGCCGCCCAGCGACGCCGCCACCCCGTGCAGGGACACCGGGTGGCGCTGCGCGATCGCGTCGAGCCAGGCCAGGCGGGGCCCGCCCGTCACCAGGTAGTTCTCGGCATGCACCTCGAACCACAGCCCGGGCGCGTCGGCGGCCAGCGCCGCCTCGTAGTGGGCGGGCTTGAGGCCCAGGCCCGCGCGCAGCATGGCGGTTCAGGCCTTGACCGGCTGCAGGGAGCCCGTGCCGGTGGGCGTCTTGATGCTGGCGCAGGTGCCGGCCGGGACGTACTTCCAGGCATTGCCCTGGTAGTCCACCTTCGAGGTGCCCGCGCAGGTCGTGCCCGGGCCGGCGGCGCAGTCGTTCTTGCCGGCCAGGGACACGCCGTAGCATTTCTCCATCGCGGTCTTCGCGGGCATGGGCTTGTCCTGCGCCTGCGCGGCACCGGCGGCCAGGACGCCCAGGGCCAGGGCGGAGACGGTGGAGGCGGCGAGCGAGGCGATCGTGCGTTCGGACATGGGGTTCTCCTTGAGGTCGAGGTCTGTGGCCCGCACCCCGGTGGCGCGGACCTTTCCTCTTTCGGCGGCGCGCTTGCGCGGGTTACAGGCGCGGGCAACAATGGCCCGGAAATATTTTTCCGTCCTGCTGTAACCGGCGCGCCCGCGCCGACGAACTCCTGCACACACCATGGGCAGCCACGATGTCGAGGACCAACTGCGCACGCTGCTCCTGCAGGGCCTGGACGGTGACGGCGCGGCCTACCAGGCCTTCCTGCGCCGCCTCGCCGCGCACCTGCGCGCCTACCTGGGCCGCCGCCTGTTCGGGTGGCCCGATGAAGTGGAAGACCTCGTCCAGGAATGCCTGCTCGCCATGCACAACCAGCGCCACACCTACCAGAGCGACCAGCCGCTGACGGCCTGGGTGCATGCGATCGCCCGCTACAAGCTGATCGACCTGCTGCGCGCGAAGTCCGGCCGCGAGGCCCTGCACGACCCGCTGGAGGACGTGCAGGACCTGCTGGCCCATTCTGACGAGGAGGCCCGCCACGCCCGGCGCGACCTGGCGGGCCTGCTGGACACCCTGCCCGACCGGCACCGCCTGCCCATCGTCCACGTGAAGCTCGAGGGCTTGAGCGTGGCCGAGACGGCGCGGCTGACCGGCATGACGGAATCGGCCGTGAAGGTCGGCATCCACCGGGGCCTCAAGGCCCTGGCGCAACGCCTGGGAAGGAGCCTCGCATGAACACCGACGAGCTCGTGGCCATGCTGGCGGCCCAGGCGCAACCTGTGCGCCGCCACGTGACGGCGCGCCGCCTGGGCCTCGCGCTGGCGCTGGGCCTGCCGCTTTCGGCGGCCTGGCTGCTGGCCGGCTACGGCCTGCGGCCCGGGCTGGCCGACAGCTTCGGGCTGCCCATGGCCTGGCTCAAGCTGCTGCTGCCCGCCGCCCTGGCCCTGGCGGCGGCCCGGGCCCTGCACCGCCTGGCCCGTCCCGGCGTTCCGCTGGGGGGGGCCTGGATGGGAGTCGCGCTGCCGCTGGGCGTGATGTGGGGGCTGGGCGCCCTGGCCTGGCTGCAGGCCGAGCCCGCCGCGCGCGACGCGCTGCTGTGGGGGCAGACCTGGCGGGTCTGCGCCTTCAACATCGCGGGCATCGCCCTGCCCGTCTTCGCCGGCCTGGTGCTGGCCCTGCGGGGCCTGGCGCCCACCCGGCCGGTCCTGGCCGGTGCGGCCGCGGGCCTGGCGGCGGGTGCCGCCGGCGCGGCCGTCTATGCCCTGCACTGTCCCGAGCTGGGTGCGCCCTTCATCGCCGTGTGGTACTCCGCCGGGATGGCGTTGACCACGGTGGCGGGCGCGGCCGCAGGCGCGCGCTGGTTGCGCTGGTAGCCCGGGCCAGGCCGCGGCTCAGGCCAGGTCGCGCAGCGGATGCGCGTGCGCGGGCCACGGGCTCTGGAAGAACACCCCCACCATGTCAGGCGTCACGTCCTCGATCCGCGCCGGGTTCCAGCGCGGGGCGTGGTCCTTGTCCACGGCCAGGGCGCGGATGCCCTCCACCGTCTCGCCGGCCGCGCCCGGGCGCAGGGTGAAGCAGCGGCGCACCATGTCACGCTCCATGCGCAGGTCGTCCGCCAGGCTCATCGCGCGCGCGCGGCGCACCTGCTCCAGCACCACGTGCAGCATCAGCGGCGAGCGCTTGCGCAGGGTGGCCGCCGTCTCGCGGGCCCAGGCGCTGCCGGCGCCGCCCTCGCCTTCCAGCGTGCCGACGATCTCGCCGACCGTGGGCAGCGCGAAGATGCGGTCGATGTCCGCCGCCCGGGCCGCCAGCGTGCTGGCTGGGTGCGGCGCGCGCCGTTCGCGCAGCGCCTGCACCTCGCCCACGCCGCCCGTGGACAGTTGCGCCCACAACGCCGGCAGTTCGCCGCTGTCCACCAGCAGGTCGGCCAGCCCGGCGGCCACGGCGTCGGCCCCGCCGATCACCTGCCCCGTCAGCGCCAGGTACTCCCCCATCCGCCCCGGGCAGCGCGCCAGGAACCAGCCGCCGCCCACGTCGGGAAACAGGCCGATGGCCGTCTCCGGCATGGCCATCTTCGTGCGCTCGGTGGCGATGCGCAGGGAACCTGCCGCACCGTGCCCGGCGATGCCCATGCCACCGCCCATCACGATGCCGTCCATGAAGACGACATAGGGCTTGGGGTAGCGGTGCACCCGATGATTGAGGGCGTACTCCTCGGTGAAGAAATCCTCGATCTGCGGGTCGCCGGCCAGGGCCGCCTGGTGGAAGAAGCGGATATCGCCCCCCGCGCAGAAGGCGCCGAACGGCCCCTCCTTGCCCATGCCGCGCAGGGCCACGGCCTCCACCACCGGGTCGTGCTCCCAGGCCCGCAGGGCCGCGGTCAACGCACGCACCATGTCCAGGGACAGCGCGTTCAGCGCCTTGGGGCGGTCCAGGGTGATGAGGCCGACACGGCCCTTCACCTCGCACGCCACGTCGCAATTGAATTCAGGCATCGTTGAAGGCTTCGTTGTTCAAGGAACGGCCCGGGCAAGCGCCCCGCGATGCGGCCTCAGGACCGCTGGCGCCAGCCGACCACTTCATTGGCCACCAGCGCGCCGATCACCAGCACGCCACCGGCCAGCACGGTGGGACCGGGCGCCTCGCCCGCCCCCAGCCAGGCCAGCAGGATACCGAAGATCACCTCCAGCAGCGCCAGCAGCGCGATCTCCGGCGCCTTGAGCACGCGAGCGAAGGTCACCGCCAGCGTGCAGGGAATGGCCAGCTGCGTCAGGCCCAGGAACCCCAGCAGCGACAGGTCCCAGGCGCTGGCCTGGAACGGCATCGCCAGGGGCAGCGTGGCGAGGGCCGACAGCACGGCGCCCACCAGCACGGCGGGCACCAGGTCCACGTCCTCGCCGCGGGCGTGGGATCGTTGCGTGAGGGTCCAGTTCACGGCGCCGGCCAGCGGCACCAGGAAGGCCACCAGCGTGCCGGCGATGCGGCCGTCCGCGACCTGGTGGCCGTACATGTACGCGATGCCGGCGCCCGCCGCCACGATGGCGGCCCAGGTCCGCACCGGGATGCGGTGGCCGATGGCCACGCGGGCGATCAGTGCCGTCAGCAACGGCCCCACCGCCATGGTCACCAGCACGTTGGCCACGGTGGTCAGCGTCAGGGCCACCATGAAGGCGGTGAACATCACGCTCCAGCACAGGCCGGACAGCCACAGCGAGCGCCCGGACCGCGCCATCTGCGCGAAGACATCGCGCCCCTTCCACAGGGGCAGGATCACCAGCAGCGACAGCGCCGTGAAGGCGCTGCGCCAGAAGGTGACCTCGAAGCGGGCCGCGTGCTCCAGGTGGCGCGTGACCACGCCGGCGGTCGACCACAGCAGGGTCACCACCACCATGCCCAGGACCGCCCGGTTGTGCGTCAGCCGCATGTCACCTGAATGAACGCGAGGCCCCGCGGCGCCTTACGCGCCTTCGCGTTGGGCACGCTTGCGCTCGTGCTCCTTCAGGAAGCGCTTGCGCAGGCGGATGGTCTTGGGCGTGATCTCGACCAGCTCGTCGTCCTCGATGAACTCCACGCCGTATTCCAGCGTCAGCTCGATCGGGGGCGTGATCTTGATCGCGTCTTCCTTGCCGGACACGCGGAAGTTCGTCAGCTGCTTGGTCCGCGTGGCGTTGACCACCAGGTCGTTGTCGCGGCTGTGGATGCCCACGATCATGCCCTCGTACACGGCGTCGTTCGGCTTGACGAACATGCGGCCGCGGTCGTCCAGCTTGCCCAGGGCGTACGTGAAGATCTCGCCGTCGTCCATGGAGATCAGCACGCCGTTCTTGCGGCCGCCGATGTCGCCGCGGTGCGGCTCGTAGCAGTCGAAGATGTTGGAGATCAGGCCGGAACCGCGGGTCAGGTTCAGGAACTCGTTGGAGAAGCCGATCAGGCCACGCGCCGGGATGCGGTACTCCAGGCGCACGCGGCCACGGCCGTCCGGCTCCATGTTCACCAGCTCGCCCTTGCGCTCGCCCAGGGCCTGCATCACGCCGCCCTGGTGGGCTTCCTCGATGTCGGCGGTCACCAGCTCGATCGGCTCGCACTTGACGCCGTCGATCTCGCGGAACACCACGCGCGGCTTGGAGACGGCCAGCTCGTAGCCCTCGCGGCGCATGTTCTCCAGCAGGATGGTCAGGTGCAGTTCGCCGCGGCCGGCGACTTCGAACACGCCTTCCTCGTCGGTTTCCTTCACGCGCAGGGCCACGTTGTGCTGCAGTTCCTTCTGCAGGCGGTCCCACAGCTGGCGGCTGGTCACGAACTTGCCTTCGCGGCGCATGTTCTCCAGCAAGATGGTCAGGTGCAGTTCGCCACGGCCGGACACTTCAAAAATGCCGTCCTCATCGGTTTCCTTCACGCGCAGGGCCACGTTGTGCTGCAGTTCCTTTTGGAGGCGGTCCCAGATCTGGCGGCTGGTCACGTACTTGCCTTCACAACCGGCCAGGGGCGAGGAGTCCACGCAGAAGTTCATGGTCAGTGTGGGCTCGTCCACCTTGAGCATGGGCAGCGGCGCGGGGTTGAGCGGATCGGTCACGGTCACGCCAATGCCGATGTCCTCGATGCCGTTGATCAGAACGATGTCGCCAGGGCCGGCTTCCGGGGTCTGCATGCGGTCCAGGCCCTGGAAAGTCAGCACCTGGTTGATGCGGCCTTTGCTGCTCTGGCCGTCCGGGCCCTCCATCACCAGCACGTCCATGCCAGGCTTGATCTTGCCTTGGCTGATGCGGCCCACGCCAATGCGACCTACGAAGGTGGAGAAGTCGAGCGCAGAGATCTGCAGCTGCAGGGGGGCGTCGGGGTTGCCACTGTTGGGCGGCACGTGCTTGAGCACAGTGTTGAACAGGGCCGACATGTCGGGACCCCACTGCTCACCCGCCGGGCCTTCTTCCAGAGAAGTCCAGCCGTTGATGCCCGAGGCGTACACCACCGGAAAGTCCAGCTGCTCGTCTGTGGCGCCCAGTTTGTCGAACAGGTCGAAAGCAGCATTGACCACCTTGTCGCAGTTGGCACCAGGCTTGTCGACTTTGTTGACGACGACGATGGGTTTCAGACCCAGGGCCAGCGCTTTTTTGGTCACGAAGCGGGTTTGCGGCATCGGGCCTTCCTGGGCATCGATCAGCAGCACCACGCCGTCGACCATGGACAGGGCGCGTTCGACTTCACCACCGAAGTCCGCGTGGCCGGGGGTGTCGACGATGTTGATGTGGGTGCCTTCCCAGCTCACGGCGCAGTTTTTGGCCAGGATGGTGATGCCACGCTCGCGTTCGATGGCGTTGTTGTCCATCACCGTGTCCACGACTTTTTCGTGGTCGGCGAAAGTGCCAGACTGGCGCAGCAGCTGGTCCACCATGGTGGTTTTGCCGTGGTCAACGTGGGCAATGATGGCGATGTTGCGGATTTGTTTGCTCATGGGCTCTCTTCCAATATCAGGCCAGCGCGGGGGCTGGCGAACTTTCCAGAATCTGTTGAATGTCAATCGGGCTCAGCAGCCGGCTCGGGATCAGCTCGCCGGCCACGGTGTGGGCGGTACCCAGCAGGCTGTGCTGCCCGTCACCGTAGACGCGCACATGCGGCATGTCCGGCCACTGGCCACGGCGACGCAAGCCGCTCAAAAATCTGCCGGCATTGTCGGCGTCGAGTGTGACGGATGTGTAACCCTGCAGCAGGCAGTCGACGGGCTGCAAGGCGGCCAGCCTCTCGGCCTCGTCTATGGCTTCAAGTTGTTCGAGCGTGACGCACTGGCTGGCGTCAAACGGGCCCGTCTGCACACGGCGCAGCGCGCTCAAATGACCACCGCAGCCCAGGGCTTCGGCAATGTCTTCACCCAGCGTGCGGATGTAGGTACCCTTGCTGCAGGCCACACGCAACTTCAGGAACGGGGCATCGCCCTGCAGCTGTACATCGAGCATTTCCAGGTCGTGGATCACCACGTTGCGCGGTTCACGCTCCACGGTCTCGCCCTCGCGGGCATATTCGTAAAGAGCCTTGCCGTCTTTTTTGAGGGCGCTGTGCATGGGCGGCACTTGCGTGATGGGGCCCATGAAACGGTCCAATACTTCCACCACCTGACCCAGGGTGCAGGTGACCGGGCGCTCGGCAATGACCTCGCCTTCGGCATCGGCGGTGGTGGTTTTGAGGCCCAGGCGCACGGTGGTTTCGTACACCTTGTCAGCGTCAAGGTGTTGCTGGCTGAACTTGGTGGCGGCACCAAAGCACAGGGGCAGGACGCCCGTGGCCAAAGGGTCCAACGTGCCGGTGTGGCCGGCCTTCTCCGCGCGCAGCAGCCATTTGGCCTTCTGCAAGGCGTCATTGCTGGACAGGCCCAATGGCTTGTCCAGCAACAGCACCCCGTGCACGGGGCGCCTCACGACCCGTGCCCGTGGTGCGCTCATC
>JACCDX010996611.1_pt1 | contig 14612 bp, 9 predicted proteins | sample 7449681 | NCBI WGS metagenome assembly JACCDX01 (sample SAMN15323450, study PRJNA562643) | freshwater metagenome | isolation source: river surface water | place: USA:Blue River Watershed | collected 2017-08-18
CGCCTTCGCCAACGGCACCGGCACCACGCTCACCAACGTCGAGTTCTTCCTCAACGACGCCTCCATCGGCCTCGCCGCCCGCGAGCAGACCACGAACCTCTACCGGCTCACCTACGACTTCAGCCGCATCGATTTCGCCAACGCCCCGGTCAACCCCAACAACCCGTCGCAGTTCCTGCTGCCGCTCTACGCCATCGCCCGCGACAGCAACAACAACCAGACCGTTTCCGCCACCGCCACCCTCACCATCAACGCCGCCACCTCGGCCGCGCCTTCCAACCTCCAGCTCTTCGCCCTCACCGCCCCCACCGTGACGCAGGGCAGCCAGGTCATCCTCATCCCCACCTTCACCGACGTCGACGGCACCGTCACCCAGATCCAGCTCTACGTGAACGGCGTCATCAACTCCGCCGTCGGCAACCCCACCTCCGGCCAGACCTTCATCACCTACAACGCCAACACCCCCGGCCGCTTCAACCTCTTCGCCGTCGCCACCGACGACACCGGCAACACCGCCGTCTCGTCCCCCGCGATCGTCGTCCAGGTCAACGCCGTCAACGCCCCCACCACCACCATCACCCGCCCCGGCGACAACAGCACCGTCTCCACCGTCAACGCCCCCATCTTCCTCGAGGGCACCGCCGTCGCCACCGGCACCAACCTCATTCCCAACCTCCAGTTCATCGTCACGGGCAGCAACCAAGTCCGCACCACCATCAACGGCACCCGCGTCGGCAACACCACCACCTACCGCGCGATCTGGACCCCCACCACCGCCGACACCTACACCCTGACCACCCAGTCGACCGTGTCCGGCGTCCAGGGCACCAGCACCGCCAGCCGCACCGTCGTCGTCAACAACCTCGTCGGCATCGCTCCCACCGTCTCCATCGCCATCCCCGGCACCGCCACCACCGCCTCCACCGTCAACTTCACCGCCACCGCGACCGATTCCGACGGCTCCGTCAGCGGCGTCGAATTCTTCGTCAACCGCAACAGCATCGGCCAGGCGACCCGCGACCCCATCGGCAACACCTGGCGCCTCACCGCCTCCTTCATCGGCGCGGACCTCGGCGCCACCGAAGTCGTCGCCCGCGTGCGCGACAGCTCCGGCAACGTCGCCGCCTCCACCACCAACAACATCACCATCGTCGCCGCCTCGTCGATCGCGCCCTCCGTCACGATCTCGCCCTCGACCGCCAACCCCGCCTTCAACCGCCAGGTGCAGCTCACGGCCAACGCCCGCGACTCCGACGGCACCGTCTCCTCCGTCCAGTATTTCGCCAACGGCACCAGCCTCGGCACCTCGACCAACGCCGGCACCAACTTCCTCGTCAACTGGACGCCCACCGTCTCCGGCACCTTCAACGTCTACGCCCTCGCGACCGACAACACCGGCAACACCACCATCGCCGCCACCGTCCCCGTCACCGTCCGCCGCAACAACCCCGTCCTCGAGGACGCCGCCTTCATTCTCCAGTCCTACCAGGACATCGCCAACACCTCGACGATCAACCCCCTCGTCTTCGACCAGCTCGATGCCCAGCTCGGCGCCGGCACGCTCAGCCGCGCCGACCTCATCGCCACGCTCACCGACGAGGCCGGCTTCGTCGCCCCCGTCAACGCCCTCGCCACCTACTACGTCCTCATGGGCCAGTGGCCGACGCCCGCGAACTACACCACCGTCCTCGCCAACGCCCGCGGCAGCCTCGCCAACGCCGTCGGCCAGATCCTCGGCTCCAACGAATACTTCGCCAAATACGGCGTCGTGCCGACCATCGCGCTCCTCAACAGCCCGACCAGCCTCATCCCCGCGGATACCTTCATCGCCCGCCTCTGGTCCGCCGCCGGCCTCGGCACCCCGTCCGCCCTGCAGAACCTCCAGTTCCGCAGCAACAACGTCCTCTCCGCCACGCTCGGTCGCGGCTACAATCCGGCCGGCCTCAACGCCGCCATCGCCGAGTTCATCACCAACACCAACTCGACCAACACCGCGCTCTTTGCCAAAGCCCGCGCCGCCGCGCTCTTCTACCAGCTCGCCCGCCCCGCCGTCTCCGTCTCCGTCGACGAGATCACCGCGCGCATCAACGCCCTGCTCCCGCTCGCGACCGATGCCGCCGTCGCCGACGCCGTCCTGAAAGACGTCCTCTACGGCTACCGCTACGTCACCATCACGAAGCACCCGCAGTCCCTCGTCGTTTCCCCGCGCTCCGGCGTCATCTTCAACGTCGAGGCCCAGGGCGCCCCGCCGCTCGCTTACCAGTGGCTGCTCAACGGCGCGCCGATTCCCGGCGGCACCAACGCCTTCCTCAGCCTCACCAACGTCGGCACCGGCAACGCCGGTTCCTACACCGTCGCCATCACGAGCAGCCAGGCCACCGCCACCAGCGACGCCGCCACCCTCACGCTCTCCAACACGCCGACCCGCCTCGCCAACATCTCCACCCGCGGCGTCACCACCGGCGCCGGCGCCAACGTCCTCATCGGCGGCTTCGTCGTCAGCGGCACCGCCAACCAGACCCGCCAGATGCTCATCCGCGTCATCGGTCCCACCCTCGGCCAGGCGCCCTTCAACGTCACCGGCTTCCTCGCCAACCCCCGCCTCGAGGTCTACACCGGCACCAACCCCAACCCCGTCCTCGCCAACGACGACTGGGCCACCCAGACCGCCGGCCAGCAGCAGGTCCAGGCCATCGTGCAGGCCACCCAGCGCGCCGGTGCGTTCACGCTGAATCAGAATTCCAACGACGCCGTCGTCCTCGCGACCCTTCCTCCCGGCCCCTACACCGTCCAGGCCAAGGGCCCCGCCGCCAATCCCAACGCCACCGGCGTCGTCCTCATCGAAGTCTACGACGTCACCCAGGGCGCCGCCGCGGGTCCGAAAGCCGCCAACGTCTCCACCCGCGGCCTGGTCGGCACCGGCACCAACGTCCTCATCGCCGGCTTCGTCGTGAACGGCGAGGTCTCCCGTCGCATGCTGATCCGCGGCGCCGGCCCCACGCTCGCCGGCTTCGGTGTCGCCGGCGCGCTCGCCGACCCGCAGCTCACGCTCACCGCCCAGGCCACCGGCCAGGTCATCCGCAGCAACGACAACTGGGCCAGCGGCGAAGACGCCTCCATCATCGCCTCCGCCGCCACGGCCGCCGGTGCCTTCCCCTTCGCCAACGGCTCCCGCGACGCCGCCATGATCGTGATGCTCCCGCCCGGCGCCTACACCGCGCAGCTCAGCGGCGTCGGCAACACCACCGGCGTCGGCATCGTCGAGGTCTACGACGTCGATCCCTGATCCGGCCGACCGTCCCCCTCGCCGGCAGGGCCGGCCATACCGGAAGGCCGAACCGTCCCCGGTGAGCCGCACCCCGCGCCGGCACACCGCCCCCCGAGCCCCGCGCGCGCCGGTTGCGCCTGCCGGATGCGCCCCCCTACGCCGCTCCACGGCCGACTCGCATCCCGCGCCCGGCCCCGCGTTTTCCGCCTCGCCGGTCGCGGCCCGGACCGCCTTTCTCCCGGCATGGTCACCCCGCCTTCCCGGCTGCGCCATGTGCGGTCGGTTCTCCTTTCGCTCCTGCTTCCCGCGGTCGCTGTCGTGGCCCAAACCACCGAGACACCCCAGCCCGTGGAGCCCGGTTCTTTCCTGCTCGAGGTCGACGCCCTCACGCTGCGCCGCGATCGCGCCGACACCGCCGGCGCTTCGTTCCGCGGCATCGGCGTCCTGTCCACGCTGGCCTCCGCCGGCATCACCCGCGACGTCGACCTCCAGATCGGCGTCGATGTCTACCAGCGCTTCACGGTCGGTTTCGGCGGCCTGCGCGCGACGAACTCCGGCTTCGGCGACCTCTACTTCCGCAGCAAATGGCGCTTTTGGCAGGACAGCGCCTCCGGCCTGTCCGCCGCCGTGATTCCCTATGTGAAGCTCCCCTCCAACACCGGCGGCGTCGGCAACGACTCCGTCGAGGGCGGTGTCATCGTGCCTTGGGAAAAGACGTGGGGCGACAACGCCACGCTCGGCGCCATGGCTTCCTGGGATGTCGTGCGCAACCCGGACGACGCCGGCTACGATTCCTGGTGGACGGTCTCCGCCTACGCGCACCGCTCGCTGACCTCGCGGTTCGGACTCTACGCCGAATCGATCTTCACGGTCACCTCCGCGAGCCGCTCGCTCACGAGCCTCTCCGTCGGCGGCGGCGCCGTAGTCTCGCTCACCAAATCACTCTCCCTCGATTACGAGTTGCAGCGCGGCATCGGGCGTGCCGCCACCGACTGGACCCACACCGTTCGCGCGAACTGGGGGTGGTAGGCGGGGAGGGGAGTCCGCCCTCCGTCCGTCGCTCTCACCGCTCCGTCTCGACGAGGATCTTGCCCGCGGCGCTCACGCTGAGCGCCACCGGCTTGCCGCCGGTCCGCCGCAGGTTCACCAGCCCCGCCGTCAGGTTCCGCTCCGTCACGCGCAACACCGTGCCCGGCTGCAGGCCGTGCGACTCGGCGAACTGCAAAAACTCCTCCGACTGGTCCGTCACGCGCACGATCTTCAGACCGCGCTCGACCGCGCAGGTCGCCAGCGTCGCGTAGACCTGCGAACTCAGCTTCCCCTGCGGACTCGGGATCGGGTCGCCGTGCGGGTCCGTCTCCGGATGGCCCAGCAACGCGTCCAGCCGGTCGAGCACCTCGTCCGAGATCGCGTGCTCCAGCTGTTCCGCCTCCGTGTGCACCTTCGACCAGTCCATCTTCAGCACGTTGACGAGAAACGTCTCCACCAGCCGGTGCTTGCGCAGCACGTTGAGCGCGACGCCGCGACCCTTGGCGGTCAGCCGCACGCCCTGCCGCGGCTGGTGTTCCACCAGTCCCTCGTCGGCCATCGCCTTCACCATCGTCGTCGCCGTGCCGGGCACCACGGCCAGGGCGGTCGCCAGCGCCCCCATGGACACCAGCTCGCCGCCGTCCTCCGAAAGCAGGAGCACGTGTTTGAGGTAGTTTTCGACGGCGACGGTGGCCACAGCGCGGGAATACAAAGTGCGTAGTTGTGCGCAACCAAAAGATTTATTTTGACGATTCAAAATAAATGCCACCTTACTCTCAAACATGCTCCGCTCCGTCCTGCTCCCGCCGTCATTCCGTTCCGCGCTCGGCCTGCTCGCGCTGCTCGCCGCCCCGTCGCTCCCCGCGGCGACGCCGGCCGCCCCGGCCGGACGCGAGCTCACCACGGATCGCCCCGACGCCACCGAGAGTCCCTTCACGGTCGACGCCGGCCGCATCCAGGTCGAACTCGACGCCGCGACGTGGACCCGCGACCGCGCCGGCGGCGTGCGCACGACGACGTGGGAAGTCGCTCCCTTCAACGTCCGCCTCGGCCTCACGCCCGACGTCGAGTTCGGCTTCTTCGTCACGCCGCATGTCGCCGTCACCGAGCGCACCGGCGGCGTCTCGACCCGCACGCGCGGCTTCGGCGACGCCACGCTGCGCGCCAAGTCCAATTTCTGGGGCAACGACGGCGGCGACACCGCCTTCGGTCTCATCGCCGACCTCAAGCTGCCCACCGCCGCGGCCGGTCTCGGCAACGACAAGGTCGAGGGCGCGCTCACCTTTCCCGTGGCCTTCGCCGTCGGTGCCGGCTGGGAGGGCGCGGCGATGACGTCGCTCGGCTGCAACCACCTCGGGCCCGGTCGCGGCTACCGCCCGGTCTGGGCCAACACCGTCACGTTCGCCCGCGACCTCGCGCCGGACCTCGGCGCCTTCTTCGAACTCACGTCGTCCGCCGGCGACGGCCGCCACGTCGCCACCTTCAACCTCGGGCTCACGCGCCCGCTCGCGCCCGGCCTCCAGCTCGATGCCGGGGCCTACATCGGCCTCTCGAAATCCGCGCCCGATCTCACGCTCTTCTTCGGTCTGGCCCGCAAATTCTAACCCCCCGTCTCCCATGCTCCCGCTCCTCCGCTCCGGTCTGGTTCCCGTCCTCCTCGGTCTCGCCCTGCTCGCGGCGCCGCTGCACGCCGCCGCCGCCAAGAAGCGCGTCGTCACCACGTTCACCATCATCCAGGACATGGCGCAGAACGTCGCCGGCGACGCCGCCATCGTCGAATCCGTCACCAAGCCCGGCGCCGAGATCCACGGCTACGAGCCCACGCCGCAGGATATCGTGAAAGCCCAGCGCGCCGACCTCGTGCTGTGGAACGGCCTCAACCTCGAGCGCTGGTTCGAGCGCTTCTTCGGCAACCTGAAAAACGTGCCCAGCGCCGTCCTCACCGAGGGCATCGAGCCCATCGGCATCGACGAGGGACCGTATGCCGGCAAACCCAATCCCCACGCCTGGATGTCCCCGCGCAACGCCGCCATCTACGTCGAGAACATCCGCAAGGCCCTCGTGAAGATCGATCCGGCCAACGCCGCGACCTACGACGCCAACGCCCGCGCCTACGCCGCCAAGTTCATCGCCATCGAGGCCTCCGTCCGCGCCGAACTCGCCAAGATCCCCGCCGACCGCCGCTGGCTCGTCACCAGCGAGGGCGCCTTTCCGTATCTCGCCCGCAACTACGGGCTCGGGGAACTCTTCCTCTGGGCGGTCAACGCCGACCAGCAGGGCACCCCGCAGCAGGTCCAGAAGGTCATCGACGGCGTGCGGAAAAACCGGATTCCCGTTGTCTTCAGCGAAAGCACCGTCAGCGACAAGCCCGCCCGCCAGGTCGCGGCCGAGACCGGGGCGCGTTACGGCGGCGTCCTCTACGTGGATTCGCTCACCGCCGCCAACGGCCCCGCCCCCACCTACCTGAAACTCATGGACTACAACGCCCGCACGATCGTGAAGGGATTCACCGCGCCATGAGCGCGCCGCCGCCCGTCACCCCGCGCATCGACGTCGCCGGTGTCACCGTCACCTACGCCAACGGCCACGTCGCCCTCCGCGACGCCTCGTTCTCCCTCGGCGCCGGCTCCATCTGCGCGCTCGTCGGTGTCAACGGCAGCGGCAAGTCCACGCTCTTCAAGGCCATCATGGGCCTCGTCGTGCCCGCCGCCGGCTCGGTCCGGATCGCCGGCGAACCCGTCGCCGCCGCGCTGAAGCGCAACCTCGTCGCCTACGTGCCGCAGGCGGAGGAGGTCGACTGGACCTTCCCCGTCAGCGTCTGGGATGTCGTGCTGATGGGCCGCTACGGCCACATGAATTTCCTTCGCATCCCGCGCGCCGCCGACCGCCGGATCGCCGACGAGGCGCTCGCCCGCGTCGGCATGGGCGAGTTCAAGGAGCGCCAGATCGGCGAGCTCAGCGGCGGCCAGCGCAAGCGCGTCTTCCTCGCCCGCGCGCTCGCGCAGCAGGGCCGCGTGCTCCTGCTCGACGAACCGTTCACCGGCGTCGACGTCACCACCGAGGCCGCCATCATCGCGCTGCTCCGCGAACTGCGCGCCGACGGCCACATCGTCCTCGTCTCCACCCACAACCTCGGCTCCGTGCCGGAATTCTGCGACCAGGTCGTGCTCGTCAACCGCACCGTGCTCGCCGCCGGCCCCACCGCCGAGGTCTTCACCGAGCAGAACCTGCTCCACGCCTTCGGCGGCGTGCTCCGCCACTTCCGCTTCGACGAATCCACCGTGCAGAAACACGACGGCCAGGCGCTCACGCTCCTCACCGACGACGAGCGCCCGCTGGTCTTCGGCAAGGGCGGGCACGTCGAATACCGCGAGCGCGCCGGCCGCGAGGACGTCCTGCGCAAGCGCGCCGAGCACGAGGGGGACAAGTGAACGGAAAACGCAACCACCGCCCGGCCTCGTCCCGCCGTGTCGCCCGCCTCGTGCGAGGCGGGACGAATCGTCGCTTCGCGTGCGAGCGCTCCCTGCTTTCGCCGGCCGGGCTCCGCCGGACCAGCCACGGGGACGCGCCATGATCGAGACGCTGCTCACGCCGCTGCATTACGATTACATGCTGAAAGCCATCGGCGTCAGCGCGCTGATCGGCGGCGTCTGTGCGTTTCTGTCCTGCTTCGTCACCCTCAAGGGCTGGTCGCTCATGGGCGACGCGCTCTCGCACTCGGTCGTGCCCGGCGTCGCGATCGCCTACTACCTCGGTTGGCCGTTTGCCGCCGGCGCGTTTTTCGCCGGCCTGCTCGCCGCCGTCGGCATGGGCTTCGTGAAAACGAAAACCCGCCTGCGCGAGGACGCCGTCATCGGCGTCGTCTTCACCGCGTTTTTCGCCCTCGGGCTGTTCTTGATCTCCGTCTACCCGAGCGAGGTCGACCTGCGCTCGATCGTCTTCGGCAACATCCTCGGCATCTCCGGCGGCGACATCGTGCAGGTCCTCGTCATTTCCGGCGTCACCCTGCTGGTCCTCGGCCTGAAGTGGCGCGACCTGCTGCTCTTCTGCTTCGACCCCAACCAGGCGCGCGCGCTCGGCCTCAATCCCGCCGCGCTGCACCTGCTCCTGTTGACGCTGCTGTCCGCCACCGCGGTCGCCGCCTTGCAGACGGTCGGCGCCTGCCTCGTGGTGGCGATGCTCGTCACGCCGGGCGCCACCGCCTACCTGCTCACGGACCGCTTCGGCCGGATGATCGGTCTCGCGGTCGCGATGGGCGTCGGCACCTCCGCGGTCGGCGCCTACGCGAGCTACTTTTTCGACGGCTCGACGGGCGGCTGCATCGTCACGCTGCAGAGCGCCCTGTTCGTCGTGGCCCTGGTCTTCGCCCGGAAACACGGCCTGCTCGCGGCGCGGGCCCGCCGCCGGGCGGCCGTCGCGGAGGTGCGCGCATGAGCCGCCTGCTCGAGCCGTTCCAGTTTCCTTTCATGGTCGACGCCATGTTGGTCGGCGTCGCCGTGGGCGCGGTCTGCGCGGTCTTGTCGTGCTACCTCGTCCTCAAGGGCTGGTCGCTGATGGGCGATGCCATCTCGCACGCCGTGCTGCCCGGCATCGTCCTCGCCTACGCGCTCGGCGTGCCGCTCGCGCTCGGGGCCTTCGGCTCCGGCCTGCTCTGCGCCGTCCTCACCGGCTACATCAAGGCCAACTCCCGCGTGAAGGAAGACACCGTGATGGGGGTCGTCTTCACCGGCCTCTTCGCCTTCGGCCTCGTGCTCTTCACCAAGGTCCCCACCGACCTCCACCTCGACCACATCCTCTTCGGCAACATCCTCGGTCTCGCGCCCGGCGACCTGCGCGACACCCTCGTCGTCTCCGGGTTCACGCTCGCGGTCATTCTCGTGCGCCGGCGCGACCTGCTGCTCTTCTGTTTCGATCCCGCGCAGGCCCGCACCGTCGGGCTGCCGACGACGTTTCTGTATTACCTGCTCCTGTCGCTGCTCGCGATGACCATCGTCGTGTCGCTGAAGGCGGTCGGCATCATCCTCGTCGTGGCGATGCTGGTGACGCCGGGCTGCATCGGCTACCTGCTGTCGGATCGCTTCGGCCGGATGATGGGGATCGCGGTCGCGGCGGCGGTGGGTTCGAGCCTCGGCGGCGTTTACCTGAGCTTCTTCATCGATGCGTCGACGGGCGCCTGCATCGTGCTGCTGCAGGCGGCGGTCTTTCTCGTGGCGCTGGTCTTCGCGCCCAAACACGGCCTGCTCGCCGGGCGCCGGCAGCGGCGCTTGGCGCGAGTCGCGACCGACGCCGCGGCCGAGCGACTAGGGTAGGGCGAGTCGCCCCCGCCGAGCCACTGCAGCTCACGGGTGACACGGGCTCGGCGGGGACGCCTCGCCCTGCCGCCCTGCCGGCGCTTACGGAAACTCGAAACCCCACGTGCGCCGCGCGTAGCCGTAGGCGACGGGGCGGACGATCTGCACCTTGGCGAGCGCGTCGGCCAGGGTGCCGGCGCCGTATTTCTCCTCGAAGGCGGCCACGCGCGCCTCGTAGTCGGCGAGCAGCTTCGCTTTCACCTCCGGCTGCACGAAGGCGTAGGCGAGCGAGTTGCGCCCGAGGGAAACCACCTCCGCCCACGACAACCGGTAGGTGGTCACGGCGGTGTAGTATTCGTCGGTGAGGTTCGAGTCCCACATGCCGCGGTCGTCGGTGTTGAGGCAGACGGGCACGCCGGTGCGCAGGTATTCGGGAAACGGATGCTGCGTGAGGTCGGGCGTGTATTCCAGGAGGCGGTTCGAGATCAGGTTCACCTCGACCAGGACGCGCCGGTTCTGCTGGAGCAGCAGGAGCGTGTTTTCGTCGTGGATCAGGTTGATGCCATGCCCGATGCGGCTGGCGCCGAGCAGCAGCGTGTCGCGCACGTGCGCATCGGGGCCGTCCATCTCGCCGGCGTGGATCGAGAGCGGCAGGGTGGGGTAGAGCGACCGGAGTTGCCGGAAGGTCTGGAGGAAACGGCGCGGGTAGCCGCGGCCGTTTTCCTCGATGCCGGCCATGTTGAGCCCGACCCAGAGGTCGCGGTTGGCGTCGACGAAGGCATAGGTCTCGGCGAGTTTGGCCTCCGCGTCGGGCCGGAACCGCAGCACGGTGTCCTGCATCCGCACGGTCAACCCGGTGGCGAGGATGTCCGCGCCGGCGAGGCGTTGGCGGATGGCGTCGGCCGCCTCCTCGGCCGGGATGGCCCGGCCGTCGACGCCGACCGCGCCCTCGGCGGAAAACTGCGTCTCGAGGTAGCGCACGCCCTCGGCGGCGAAGGCCTTGATGTTCTCGGCGAGCAGCTCGAGCCGGGCCTGAAGGTTCTGGCCGATGTCGCCGCGCCGCGCCCAGATACCGTTGAAAAATTCCTGGCGACCCTCGCCCGGCGCATCGAGCCGGAAGGCGTCGAGCCACGCGGCTTTCTCGGCAGGGGTGAGCTTGGCCAGCGGCACGTATTCCGCGCGGACCACGGGCGAGAGCTGGTCGTAGGTGCGCTGGCGGATCGTCCGGAACCGCACCCCGGGCGCGAGCGCCGCCGGCTCGGTCGAGAGGCGGATGCGGGTGTAGAACGTGTCCCCGCCCGTGCGGTCCGGATTGGTCAGCACGTCGTGGATCCACTCCGGGATCTCGGAGCCGCCGCTGTGGTTGTGGAGGTCCCCGCCCTTCGGCAGATCGTAGAGCAGAGCGTAGAGCTGCGCCGGCGAGACGGTGCGTTTCAGTTCCTCGAAACGACCCGTGAAATCGGCGGCGGAGGCCGCGGCGACCACGCAGAACAGCAGGCTGAAAACGGCCGGACGGAGCATGGCGGCGAGGACAGCGGACCGCTCCGGCGCAGGCAAGCGCGCGGCGGCGGAAAACATTCGTCGCCGGGCTTGAGAAAACCGTGCGGGCACGCATCACTCTTTTCCGGGCGGTGCGTCTAGTCTCGGCGCCGCGCCTCCCCGCACGCATGTTTCTCCCACCGCCCCCTCCGCTCGCATGACCGGCCCCCGGACAGCCCCGGCTGCCTCCGGCGAAACCGCACCCCGGTCGGCGTTTCGCCGGGCCGTGCGCCGTTGCCTCGGCTGGACCGCCGCGCTCGCGGTCCTCGCCGCCGCCCCGTGGGCCCGCGCCGCCGACCTCGCCGAGGTGCAGCGCGGCCTGCTCGCCGGCAACCACGCCGCCGTCATCAAGCAGGCGAAGGCCGAGCTCGGCGACGGCAACGCCACCGCCGATTGGACGCTTTTGCTCGTGCGCGCGCTGCTGGAGACCGGGCGCTACGCCGAGGCCGACACCGCCGTCAAGGAAGCCATGCTGCGCGATGCGCGCAGCATCCGGCTCCGCTGGGCCGCCCGCGAGGTCGCCCTCGCCAACGGCCGCCGCGAGGAGGCCGCGCAACTCGTCCAGGATATCGTCCGCGCCGTCCGCGACAGCCAGTGGATGTATCGCGCGCCCGCCGACCTCGTCGTCTTCGGCCGCACCGCGATTCTGCTCGGCTTCGACCCCAAGGAGGTGCTCGAGCGCCTCTTCGCCACCGCCCAGAAAGCGGATCCGAAGCTGCGCGACGTCTACCTCGCCCGCGGCGAACTCGCGCTGCAGAAACACGACAACGCCCTCGCCGCGCGCGCGTTCGAGGAGGGTTTGAAAGTGCTGCCCGAGGATCCCGACCTCCTCAGCGGCCGCGCCCGGGCCTATGAGAACGGCAGCCGCGAGGAGGCCAACAAGTCGCTCCAGGCCGCGCTGCGGATCAATCCGAAGCACGTGCCCAGCCTGCTGCAGCTCGTCGACAACCACATCGACGGCGAGGCCTACGACGAGGCCAACGAGGCCATCGAGACCATCCTCGAGGTGAACCCGGTGCAGCCCGAGGCCTGGGCCTACCGCGCCGTGATCGCGCACCTCCGCCACGACCTCGTGGGCGAGAAGTTTGCCCGCGAGAAGGCCCTCGCCGCCTGGCCGCGCAATCCCCGGGTCGATTCCCTGATCGGCGAGAAGCTGTCCGCGAAATACCGGTTCGCCGAGGGCGCCGCGGCCCAGCGCCGCGCGCAGGAGTTCGACCCCGACTACCTCCCCGCCAAGGCCCGCCTCGCCAGCGATCTGCTCCGCCTCGGGCAGGAGGCCGAGGGCTGGGCGCTCGCGAAGGAAGTGCACGAGAAGGACGAATACGACGTCGAGGCCTTCAACCTCGTGACCCTGCGCGAGACGATGAACAAGTATGCCGAGCTCACGACGGACGACTTTGTCATCCGCATGGCGGCGCCCGAGGTCGCGGTCTACGGCCCGCGCGTGCTCGCGCTCCTGCGCCGCGCCTCGGACACGCTCGTGAAAAAATACGGCGTCGAGCTGGCGCGGCCGACCTACATCGAGATTTTCGCCGACGAGCGCGACTTCGCCGTGCGCACCTTCGGCCTGCCCGATGTCGCCGGCTTCCTCGGCGTCTGCTTCGGCCGCGTCGTCACCGCCAACAGCCCCGCCTCGCGCAGTTCGCCCACCAACTGGGAAGCCGTCCTCTGGCACGAGTTCTGCCACGTGGTCACGCTCCAGATGACGAAGAACAAGATGCCGCGCTGGCTCAGCGAGGGCATCTCCGTCTACGAGGAGCGCCTGGCCGATCCGTCGTGGGGCATGCGCATCGATCCGAAATACCGCGAGATGATTCTCGGCGAGGATCTCGTGCCCGTGGGCAAGCTCAGCGCCGCCTTCCTCGCGCCGAAGACCCCGCGCCATCTCCAGTTCGCCTATCTCCAGTCGTCGCTCGTGGTGGAGTTCATCGTGACGCGCTACGGCGCCGACAAGATCCGCGCCGTGCTGAGCGACCTGCGCGGCGCGATCGACGTCAACGCCTCGCTCGCGCGCCACACGGTGCCGCTCGAGCAGCTCGAGAAGGAATTCGCCGCCTACGCCAAGGAGCGCGCCGAGCAACTCGCGCCCGGCATGGACTGGGAAAAGCCGGACCCGGAGATTCTGCAGCCCGACGCCGCGGCCGAACTCGCCGCCTGGGAAAAGAAGCACCCCGACAATTACTGGCTGTTGAAGCTGAAGGCCCAGCGCCTCATCGAGGCCCAGGATTGGGCCGGCGCCAAAGTGCCGCTCCAGCGCCTCGTCACCCTCTATCCGGGGCAAAAGGGCGCCGACTCCCCCTACCGCTCGCTCGTCGCCGCGCACCGCGCCCTCAACGACCGCGCCGCCGAGCGCGCCGCACTCGAACAGTGGTGCGCCATCGACGACGAAGCCACCGAAGGCTACCTGCGCCTCGCCGAGCTCGCCGCGGCGGACAAAGACTGGCCCACCGTGGCGCGCAACGCCGGCCGCTACCTCGCGGTGAATCCCCTCGTGCCCGCGCCCTACCGCCACCTCGCGGCGGCCGCCGCGGCCACCGGCGACGACTCGGAGGCCGTCGTCGCTTGGCGCACGCTCATCCAGCTCGATGTGCCCGAGCGCGCCGATGCGAACTACCACCTCGCGCGCCTCCTCCTCAAACGCGGCGATCTGACCGAGGCCCGGCGCCACGCGCTGCTCGCGCTGGAAGACACCCCGCGCTACCGCGAAGCCCTGAAACTGCTGCTGGAACTCAGCCGTGCTCCGGCCGGCCCCGCGCCCGCCGACGCGGTGCCGCCGGCCAAGAAGACCGAATGAAACGCCTCCTCGCTCCGCTCGCGCTCTTCGTGGCCTGCGCCAGCCTCCTGCCGGCGCAGCGCCGCAGCAGCGGCGGCATGTCGCGCGGCTACGGCGGCGGCGAGGCCGGCTACGCCGCGGAAGGCGCGAGCACGGCGCGGCAGATTCCCTCGCACAGCACGGGCACGCCCGAGTGGACCAATCCCAAGGGCTTCGAGAAAGACGTCTTCACCTTCACCCGTATCCGCTACAGCGCGGGCTACGGCGGCGGCTACATGCGGCGCGGCGGCGGCTGGGCGACGGACCTCCCCGACAGCGACCTCAACCTGTCCTACCGCCTCCAGCAGATGACGTCGCTCAAGTGCAGCCCCGACGGCCGCATCCTCGAGCTCACCGAGGCGGACCTCATGGATCAGCCGTGGATCTACATCGTCGAGCCCGGCGGGCTTTCGCTGACGGACCTCGAGGTCGCCGCGCTGAGAAAATACCTGCTCAACGGCGGCTTCCTCATGTTCGACGATTTCTGGGGCGACTCCGCCTGGCGCAACGTCGAGCGCCAGATGAAGCGCGTGTTTCCCGACCGCGGCTTCACCGAGCTGGAGCTCGATCACCCGCTCTACTCCTGCGTTTTCCAGATCAAGGCCAAGGGCCAGGTGCCCAACGCCTACACCGGCGAGAACAGCCAGTTCACCGGCGTCACCTGGGAGGACCG
>JACCDX011606300.1_pt1 | contig 14608 bp, 24 predicted proteins | sample 7449681 | NCBI WGS metagenome assembly JACCDX01 (sample SAMN15323450, study PRJNA562643) | freshwater metagenome | isolation source: river surface water | place: USA:Blue River Watershed | collected 2017-08-18
ATGAAGAGAAGTGGTGGGACCTTATTAAAAATAAAAGACACGCTATCTGTGAGTACGTGACATCAGTCGATGGTTGGGATGCTGAGAGCTATATGAATTATAGAGGTAGAGATATGTTCAATCAAGTCCTAACCAACGTTGATAAGGTAATTAAATGGAGAGACGATCATATGGATACACATGGTTACTTTAATATCTTTATTAATTCATTGATCATGACTAAGACTTACCCACATTTAAAAGATATTATTGATCTATGGTGGAATAGAAATGTTAAACTACAATTTATTCCATTGATTGTACACTATAAGCCGGATGATTCTGAACAAGTATATAACATTCCTGGATTAAGAGAAGATTGTTTGATTAAACTAAACGAGGCATTGGATTATATTAATTCAAAAGAAATAACTGTTTGGTATCAAGAAGAAAACAGAAATTCAATTATTAGATCTTTAACAGACAACATTGAATATTTGGATAATATTATAAAGGGGGCACAAACAAGATGAGAATATTAATTTATTGCGTAGGTAGATGTGGTAGTTCAACGTTATTGCATTGGGTTTCAAAAGAATTATGTTTAGTTCCAATAATGGAACCATTTCGGGAGGTAGACAAAGGTGACCCTAGATGTTTTAATAATAATTTTATTGGTGAATTTGATTCATTTCAAAAAATGGATGGATTTGTTTCTAAAATAACATTTGGGTTAACACCTAAAACCGATGAAATAAAATGTGAAGAAGATTTTTTTAAAACTTTTGATAAAGTAATCACATTGTATCGACACAATCTGAAGGAATATGCAATAAGTAATGTTATATCAGAAACAATAACCCATAATTTTTTTGCAGACTACAAATGGGATGATGTTAAAGATCATATTGACATGAAACTAGTTTACCAACTTATGGGTGAATCGTGGGAATCATATGAATATATGAAACAACTTAAAAACTGTGAAATTTTCACTTATGAAGAAATTTTTGAGAATCAAAACTACAAAAGATTATTGGAATATTTGAATGTTACCGAACCCAAATATATCGATATCTTGTCACCATCTAACCGATATAGAAAATAACAAAACAGATTTTGTGGTATGGATTTAAAATGTTATATTAGATAAAAAGAAAAACTAATGACAAAAATTAGCATTTACTTAGATGACGTGCGAACTCCCACCGTTGAGGGGTGGACAGTGGTAAGAAATTATGAAGAGTTTGTAAGTACGGTCATGTACCATGGCCTAGAAAATATTGAGGTTATATCGTTGGATCACGACCTTGGTGACCAGGCAATGATTGAATATTACACCAACGTTAAAAATAATTACCAGCTTGATTATTCAAATATTCAAGAAAAAACCGGTTATGATTGTTGTAAGTACTTGGTTTCCAAGAGTATGGAAACTGGAATACCTTTACCACAAATTTATGTGCACTCCGCAAATCCAATAGGTAGCGCCAACATGATGGGTTATATCAATAACTATTTCATGAATTCCAGACTCCCTCAGACCTGTGTTAGAGTCAATATTCCACACACAATCGAAGAAAATTTACAATTATCCCCGGAGGCTAGAAAGGCTAAATGGGATAGATCAAAATAAATTTATTTATTTATTTTTTTTATTAATATTTTTTTAATATTTTTACGGCAGAAAGATATTCACAAATGAAGAAAAGTGTTATTGATAATAAAGCCTTGTTTATAAAGTACCAAATTCCGTTCGAAGATGCAACGGATGAGTCAATTTATGTCAAGACTAAAAACTGTCAATATGAGATTGATTTGAATACTTTCGCTAATAACAGATATATTTTTAGGGTTTTAAACTTAACTAAAAAAACATCTAAGTTTGTATCAAAAGATACTTTCTTTAGATTAATGTGTGATCATTTTAAATTACCATTTGAACATTGGGACAAAGCAGTTAAAGATCAAGAATTAACGGCAACAAAAGAATTACCCAAAGAAATTATCATTGGTAACATATACACAACAACTTGGGCTAAACCATTTGCGGTATGGAAGCTTAAAGATATTATCGGTGAAACAGATGTGGTTTTAACCTCACCAAAAACTGGCGTAGATTTAACATCGAAGCTTTCCGAATTAAGAGTGTGGGCTAACAGATAAAATTAAAATTACAAATATGAAAAAAATGTTTTTTGATCTTGAGACGACTGGTTTAGATAAAGTTGTCAATGGTATTCATCAAATCTCTGGTTGTATTGAGATTGATGGAGTAGTTGCTGAATACTTTAATTTTAAAGTACAACCTAAAGAAGGTGCGGTCTATGATCCTGAAGCATTGCGTATTGGTAATGTTACTGAAAGTGATTTAAAAGCGTACACACCAATGAAAGAAACATATCATGCGTTTATAAACATGCTTGCAAAACATGTTGATAGATATGATACTGGAGATAAATTCTTTTTAGTTGGATATAATAACGCAGCATTTGATAATCAATTTCTTCGTCAATGGTTCTTAGACAATGGTGATTCATATTTTGGTTCTTGGTTCTGGCCTAACACATTAGATGTTTATATTCTTGCAACACAACATCTTTTAGATCAAAGACAGAGCATGAAAGATTTTAAATTAAAATCTGTTGCTGCTCATTTAGGTTTACTTATTACCGAAGATAAACTTCACGATGCTGAATATGATATTGAACTAACAAGAAGTGTTTACCGAATTGTTACAAATCAAATAGCACCAAAGCAAATGAACTTTGCGGCATTGGACGAACTACCATTTTAACTTTAAAATAACTAATATGATTTACGTAAGTATTGATATCGAAACTTCAGGTTTGAATCACGATATGAATCATGTCTTGTCGATTGCAGCAATTGTTGAAGACACGAATAAAAAATTACCATACGAAGAACTACCTAAGTTCAACGCTATATTACTTCAGAATAATATTCAGGGGTCACCAAGAGCAATTACAATGAACAAAGATATCATTTCTTTAATGGGAGATTATCTTGAGGGCACAAATGAAACCAGAGAACTTCTAAATAATAAGAGTGGATACAATTTTTATGAGGAAGAAGACGTTATTAAAGAGTTCTATACGTTTCTTTGGTGTAATGGATTTGGTACTTTAGATTCAGCATCAACTCATGTGAATGGTAAATTAACTCCTATCATTGATAGCAGAACTAAACCAATCACATTAAATGTTGCAGGTAAAAACTTCGGCACATTTGATAAGTTGTTCTTACAAGAACTTCCTTGGTGGCAGAAGTTAATTAGAACTCGTCAAAGAGTTTTAGATCCAGCGATCTTATGTGTTGATTGGATCAATGACACATCACTACCATCACTTACTGTTTGTAAGGAACGTAAAGATGTTAAAGGTATTGTTACCCATAACGCATTGGAAGATGCGTGGGATGTTATTGAAATTTTAAGAAAGTTTTATTAAGATGGCTAAAAAATATGAAATGTTTTTTGTATCAGAACCAGGTGATGATATAAAAATTGATGGATGGTGTCCTATTGATATTAATAGATTAAACGAACCGGAAAGATTACAAGAATTTATATCTGCTGGAATAATCAGAGAATATTTTTACTGTAAAGACTTGGCTGAAGGTAATGATACAGAAAGATGTTCAGATCAATGTGGTCGTTGTAGTAGATATGAAGAAGAATTAAACAATATTTCTAACACTAAACAATAAAGTTATGGCAATCAGTCCAGAATTATTAGAAGACAATCTATTAGAAGAATGTGACACTATCGAAAATTATCTTGACGCAAAATTAGCTTGTCACAAGATAACTGTTGGTCATTCTGTTCATGTTGGTATACCAGATATTATGTGTAAGATGCATTTAAATGAAATAAGAAGCAGGTATCTTGACTCTGGGTGGACAAATGTTGAATGGTCGGTTGATGATGATTATTTAATTTTTTATTATTAATCATGGGAGCTAGAAGAAGAAATTACGATGGTGTTGATTTACTATCGGCTGTTTTTGTTTTAATGACAATAACAATGTCTGCGCTTAAAACGAGTGGTGTTATTGATTTTTCCTGGTGGTTTATAACATCCCCAGTATGGATACCAACATTACTGGTATCTTGTGTGGTTGGTTATTTTGCTTTATTAACAAGACTTGAAGAATTTGCAAAAAGGGATTTAAAAAACAAATGAAAAAAACTATATTATTATTGATGTTGTTGGGAGTGATAACATCAAATGCGATGGCTCGCGAGAGATATAAGATAATGATCAGAAAAGACATGGATGGTAAGAATTGGTATTATCCAATGAAGAAAGTCAATAGTGGTTTTGTGCTTAAAACCTGGCTTACTGAGTGGCCACTACCAACACAAGAAGCGGCAAACAGAAGAATAAATGAGTGGAAAATAGAGTCAGAACGGGAAAAAATAATGAGTAAGGAAAGATACATTTATATTAATTAATATGAAGAAATTACCACCTATATGGTTGTGCAAGCTCCTCAGCATAATGTCAGCATTTATACTGGGGAGTTTTTGTACCCAAGAGTTTAAGTTCAATCAACCTGTTGAACTATACAAATACGCTTTTACCTTTATATTTGGCTATTTATTCTACATATTAGGGGAAAGAAAAGAATAATAATTTGTGGATATTTATATTTATGAAACTTACAGAAATCGCCCAAACAGTCATGAACGAATACAGCTACAACGGTAAATACGAAGGAGACGTTATTCGTGTTGGATCATTCTCAAAGAGAAAGCTACCCTCACCAGTTTTAACAAACGTATTAAAAGCGATCTCTCAAAAAGTATATGGGAGTGCAACCAAAGCCAAATACCTAAATGGCGAGTACAATGATGTTGAAATAAAACTATTTGGACAACTCATTGCAGCTTTAAACGGAACTTACTAAAAAATATTTTTTGGTTTCATAAAATGCCATATATTTGTTTAAACAAATTTCAAGTATATGAGTAAAGAAAAAGTGACCAAAATTAATCCCTACGTTTTCCCTGGAATCAGGAAAGAAGATTTACCAAAACAAAAATTCCCTTTTTTATTTAACGATCAAACTGAACCAGAAAAGATTTTTACTTTAGCTGATTTAGAAATATTGAATATTGTTTCTGAGACTTGTGGTGTGACTGCTGAACAGGTTATATCACGAATGAGAGATCGTGATGTGGTAGACGCCAGAAAAATATTCAGCGCCGTTATGAAAAAGAAAAAGAAATATGCGTTGGTAAGAATTGGAAAAATCATCGGCGACAGAGACCACACAACTATTAGACATGAGGTGATTGAATATGAATCACTATATGAACTTGAAGATGCATTTAAGTTTAAAGCCGATGCTGTAATGTCAGCACTTGAAATAATAATATAACCAACATTTTTTTTATTGGAAATTTTTAAATATATTAGATTACAGCGATAAGCTCTTCGGGGCTTATCGTTTTTAAGTAATTTAATATATATGAAACAAAAAGTAATTTATTTAAGCGCCGCACAAGTTCTATACATTTATGAAGATTTGAAGGCGAATGGATACTACGAATTTTACATTACATTAAAGATAATTGACGAAGCTCAATTAGATTACACGTTCCTAACAAAACTATCCTGGAAAGATATATTATCCGGAGATGAAGTTGTTGATGTTAGTGGAATAAAAAACAAAACCTATTACTTAAGCGAAGATCTCCGTGATGAAATAGAATCGGTATTAGAGATTATGAATGTTAATAATCTTAATGATAAGATTATTAAAACATCTGCTAGAGAATTAGTTAAACATCTTTGTACGTATGAAAGAATACGCCACTACAAAGAATCTTTTGGTACTTTCAGAATAGATTTTTTTAGAGAATATAGTGTTGATGTAAACGGCATCAAGACTTATATGATGAGAACCATCGACGATCTCGATGACATCATTACTGGTGAAGAAAACATTTCATTATGCTTCTTATACATTGCAACATTCTGGGATAAGTTTCATGATAAGAGACCAGAACAATTTAAATTAAATTGGCCAGATAAAAAGATTGGTATATCCAAAGTTATAGAAGAACGTATGGATAATCTATCAAAAGATAAAAGCCACGGAGGTACACTATCACCTTTATATGTTAAAGCATTAAGAGCTTGGGTTCTACCAACAAAATTATGTAAAGAAACTGAAAGATTTTTACACAAGTATTTTGAAGAGAGAAAATCAGATAATGATTTATACATTATGGGTAGAACCGAGGGTGAATGGTTTAGTGACTATTCTAATGATTTAATTTCATATGTTGAAAAGCACATGAAAAAATTAAAACGCCAAGGTCACCAGGTAATTAAAGTAGACATAAATGAAAGCAATGATGATGTTTCTTACACATACGAATTAAGAAAATCATTCAAAGATGAACTAATAATTGAAGAGGTTTCAGAGGGGATAAAGCTACAAATGTAAGAAGGATTAAACTTTTTTTACGAAAGGATTAAACTTTTCTTGATTTTTATATATTTATTATGTATATTAATTAATATAATAAACTAAAGTCAATTTAAAATCAAAAAATGAAACGACAATTTAATTTATCATTGGAGAACATTCCTGGAGAAATCTGGGTACCAGTGAAAGGGTTTGAATCCCATTACCACATTTCCTCTGAAGGGCGCTTAAAAGCATTAGCAAGAACAATTCCACACAACCGTTTTAAGGGTGTTATGGTTAACAGGGTTGAACATATTATGAGACCCAAAGTGATGAACACAACCGGTTATGCCAACTACCTGTTAAGATTTAAAGATAAAGATGGTAATGTATTTACCAGAGTATCTACTGTACACAGATTAGTTGCTGAATTTTTTATCCCAAATCCTTATAACAAACCACAAGTAAATCACAAGAATGGTGATAAACTTGACAACAGGGCTTCCAATTTGGAGTGGGCCACTAGAAACGAAAACGCTAGACATTCACATTTAGTGTTGGGTAACCCATCTACTGTTGGTAAAAAGGTTTGGCGCTCTAAATTGGATGGTTCAGAGTACATGACATTTGATGCCCTGTACGCTGGAATGAGAGATATTTTAGGGGACGTTCACAGTAAGAAGATCAGAGATAAAAAATGGAACATTAGAAGAGCCATTAGAAAAAATGGCACAGCTTATGGCTATAAATGGGGATATGTTTATGACGATGACACGCCTCAAAAAGCAATTTCTGCTTTGGAGTCCATGATCAACAAGATTAGAGGGTTTATTAAATAATTTTTTAATCTGTTTTAAGAATATTTTTTTAAATTCCCCCCGAATTTCGGGGGGTTTTTTTGTAATGTTAAAAAAAAAGCATACATTTGCAAATAAAACATAAAAAACCATGAACAAACCTAGCTTTTTAGAAAAAATGATAACGGATTTTGAGGCATTGAAATCCACTCATCCAGTTTATTCAAAAATGCCACCAGTCATTCTTGAAGATTCATTAAAACTAATAACAAAACTTGTTAAAGGTGAGTGTACTGTAGAAACAATTTTAGACGGTGCAACAGAAAGAGAAAAAAAATCCTATAATTTTTTTATGAACGCGGTTCAAAGTTTTGAACTAATCAGAGATTCTATGACCCCACCAGAAGTATTAGAAGAAAGAGAAGAAAACTCAAATTCTTTTATGGCTAAAATCCTGGATGGAGAGATGGAAGCTAGCGAAGAAGTAGTTCGTATTTTTGCCAACAAGTATAAAGAGAATATGCTTGAAAAAGAAAACTACGAAGAGTTAGATAGACTACAAAAAGCAAAAAAGATTTAATAATCAAAACCACTATAATGAGAACATATCAATTTAGTTCAGCAGTCACCAGGTTTGGATCAATTTTGACACCTGAGAAATTAGTTATCAATGATCAGTTTGTTATCTGGTCACAAAACAAAGGAGCGAGTAGTTTATTTCTGGCCAACAGTAAAATTATTATTCCAAGAAACACACTTTCGGCTATTGAAATTGATGGTGGTTTAGTTGGTACGGATGTTTACATATTCAGTTTTGGTGGCCAACACATTAGATGTAAAAACTTTACACTTAGTGACGCCAAAGGAATAAAACATATTTTAACAACACAACCATGATAGATAATATTGAATTGGTTAAACCGTTGTTAAACTTCGATAAAGAAGGTGACTTCTATATGTTGTATGTGTTCAAGCGAAAGAAAGACCAACCGGAAGGTGAACGTGATAATCATCAATCTGTTAGAACAATTAAAACATATTGTATCAATTCAATTTCATATCTCGATATGCGATATGAAGAAATTAAACAACTGTGTGAAGTGTTTAAAGCGAGAGCATATATTCATGTGGTAAAGCAAAATCATATGGATGTTAGTTTGAACATGATAAGTGAAATAGTTACTCGTATTCAATCGGGGCAAATAAATCAAAAGAATGTTTTTGATTCTGTTGTTGGCCAAATAAAAACGCAGGAAAAAAGATGGATCGTTGATGTTGATGATAAAGAAATTTCGCCATTGATGATCGCACATATCGAATATGAATGCACCCCAATCACCAAAATTAAATTTGATGACGCTGGTGTACCTATTGGATATGAGGTTGGTCCAAAGATTGAAGCAATTATTCCAACTAAGAATGGGCATCACTTGATAACAAAACGTTTTAATACTCAAACGTTCAAAGAGAAATATCCCGAGATTGATATTCAAAAAAAGAATCCAACCTTATTATATTACCCAAATTCATTAACACCATGATAACTAAAGAACCGGAATTCAATTATGTGATTGCAAGAAAATGGTTTGATAATACCAATCAATTATGTTGTTACAGCTATCATAATACTGTTTTCTATGGTACTATGAAAGACGCTCAAGATACTCTTGAATTTATTAAAGGTAGAGCAGATGAAAAAGCTGATGAATATTTAATATATAAAGTATCTGATGAGCCAGTAAAAGAAGTGTAACTTCCGAGTTTGGCGCGTTTTTACTTCTGTATTTGGCACAACAAAAAGTCTAAATTTTGCACAAAATTCACACCACATATATAGTGAACCGGGGTCATGATATTTATTGTATATGAAATTAACAACTTTGCTTGAGAATAGTAACATGATTGATCAGATTCTTGATAAGATTAATGATCGTGGGATTAATAGTCTTTCACCATTTGAGATGGAAGTTCTTGATAAGAATTTAGATGTCGAAACTTTACAAGAAGGTGCTATGAATTATTTGGTTGAAAGATATACCGATCTTATTCCATATCCTGACAAAGTCGTGAGTTGGGGCAAAGAAATGAAAGTTACCCATTACCTTGATAGAAACAGTAATGTTTTATTTACTATTGAAGAACACAAAGAACCTATTGCTGTGTTTAGTTATTCGAGAGTATATGTTCCATTTTCAGATCACTTTCAAATAGAAAAGGAAGAAGTAAAGTTATTACTTCTTATATTTTTGCATAGAGCTTATGAGATATCTCCTGGTAAAATAGACTTCTTCTTTGATAATGAAGACGAAAATGACCAGATTCCTGGTGATGAATTAAGTGATATTAAGATTGGTCCTAAATAAAAAAACCCCTTTTTAAGGGGCTTTTTATTATAATATTGGATCTGTACATCTTCCTCTTCTCATTGGATTACCATCCAACCAAGTTTTAATTAATCTATATAAAATATAACCTAAAATCCAAGCTGATATCGCAATAAATAATGCCCAACCAAGTGGCACACCAAATACTGTTGTTGCAACTAAAAATTCTTGCTCAGACATTTCGCCTTTATTTTTTGAAGCCATAGCTTCTTTGATTTTTCTTTTTTCTGCTTTTAATTCTTGTATGCTTGCTCTTTTAATTTTTTCAGTGATTTGAGCTAATTTACCCTTACCATCTTGATCAAGTTTTGAACTAACCTCTGGTTCCATTACTGGGACATCATCTGGAGCTGCTTGTACTTGACAAGATATTTCTTTATATTCTTCTACAGTTAAATCTTCCTCAAGTTCTTGGTTAAAAGCTTCTGTATCTTGTTGTAGTAAAGCCATCATGTCACCTTCATCTTCATGAATATTCATGATTTGCTTGATTCTACTGATTTGTTCGTTTAACGTTTTCATAATGTTTCTTTTGTATTATATAAATACAACTTATTATTAAATAAACCAAGCCGGAGCTTGTCTACCTTTCCAATTGCAGAAATCTCTTTTCTCCCCCATATAATAATTTCTATAGGATTGTACTGAGTCACCTGGTACTTTGTATTGATCTGGCATAGCCATCGGTGGTTGTGTAAATCCATCGTTTGGAATATCAGGAGTGTTGTGGCGACACCATTCGATTACCTGTTCGGTCTTATGTCTTTTCTCATACCTAAAAGTATATTCATTACATAACCACACACCTAGATCACACAACCAATTATAGTTTTTAAGATCCTCTCTCACCCATATAGCACACGGGTGATTCTTGTGGGATAACTTATAAGGTGCTTCTCCGCCGGTAGCCCAATGGGCACCACACAGCAGTTGGGCACTTTCTAATATCATTTTAACTACGTGCTTATCATTATGATAGGTGGCACAAATCTTTGGTAGGGGGTCTAGATAAAATATATTCATAAACCAAAACTAATAATTATTTCTTGATGTACAAAATAATTACCATAAATTTTTTTATTTGGGTATTTTCCATTATATTAGATTAACATACAATTAGTATATATGATAAAGTTATCAAACTTGATTAACGAGGATAATAAAAGTTATGATTATGGCTGTGTTATGCTCTACACCGATTTCCCTGGGGAAATTATTAAACTACAAGACACCATTCATCCTAATGATGTTCAAGATCCGGGTATTGAGTATGAACCGCATTGTACATTACTATATGGTTTACATGCTGGGGTCACACTTGATCAAATTACATCTATTGTTAATGAATTTAAGTTTGATAATCTAAAAGCATATAACCCATCGTTATTTGAAAACCCAGAGTTTGATGTATTCAAATATGATATTGGTTATCCAACTAGAGGTGGGGTATTTTTACATAATTGCAATCAAAGATTAGCAAAGTTACCTTGTACACAAACATATCCTGACTATCATCCACATACAACCATTGCTTACTTAAAACCAGGTAAAGGTAAAGAATATGTTGAAAGATTTAAGAAACATGGGTTAGAAGAATTTATTACCCGTCCACAATACATCATATATTCAGAACCAAACGGCAAAAAAACAAGAATAAGTTTTTAAAATTCAGTATAAATACTGAATAAAATCCAAAATAAATCCTTTATATTTGTTGTATAAAAACAATTTTTATGAACCCACTATTATTAACAGACGGTTATAAAACCGGGCATCATCAACAATATCCAAAGGGAACAACTTTGGTATATTCAAACTTCACACCTCGCAGCAACAAATACGCACCGAAAGGTTGTGAACAAATAGTATCATTTGGTCAGCAAATGGTTATGATGCAAATACATGAAGCATTCCAAAACGAATTCTTTTCTAAACCAAAAGAAGAAGTGTGTGGCGAAATGAAACGTGAATTATCAATGTACTTAGGTACTGACTATGATGTTACTCACTTTGAGAAACTCCATGATTTGGGTTATCTACCTATTCATGTTAAAGGCATTGAAGAGGGTACATTAGTTCCAATGAAAATTCCGGTGTTAACAATTTACAACACAGTTCCAGATTTCTATTGGGTAACAAATTATTTGGAGACAATCCTATCTAACTTGTTATGGAAACCAATGACGTCAGCAACAATTGCACATCAGTATCGTAAGGTATTAACAAGTTGGATGGAGAAGACAGATAAAGAACGCGCATGGTTCATTGACTGGCAAGGACATGACTTCTCAATGAGAGGTATGGATTCAGTTGAAGCTGTTATTAGTTCAGGTCTTGGTCACTTAACATCATTTAGTGGTACCGATTCATTACCGACATTACATGGTGCAAGAAAGTTCTATGGTGAAGAAGGTTTTGTTGGTGGTAGTGTTAATGCAACTGAACACTCTGTGATGTGCGCAGGTTCTAAAGATGATGAGGTTGGTACATTCAGAAGATTACTTGAAACATATCCAACTGGAATCTTATCAGTAGTATCTGATACTTGGGACTTATGGAAAGTATGTACTGAGCATGTTGTCACATTAAAAGAAGAGATTCTTGCTCGTGATGGTAAATTAGTTATCCGTCCTGATAGTGGTGACCCAGTTAAAATCATTTGTGGTATCGATGATTACAAACAAGATGATGATGGAACAATGTACGAAGCACACTACACAAGTGGTATGTTTAGAGATAGAGGTAGAAAGATATCACCATCAGAACAAAAAGGCGTTATCGAATTGCTATGGGAAGTGTTCGGTGGAACTGTTAATGAACAAGGGTATAAAGTTCTTGACTCGCACATCGGAGCAATCTATGGTGATTCAATTACAATCGATAGAGCAAATGAAATTTGTGAGAGATTAGAAGCAAAAGGGTTTGCATCTACTAACATCGTGTTAGGTGTTGGTTCATTCACATATCAATTGAATACTCGTGACACATTTGGTTTCGCAATGAAAGCAACTTATGTTAAAGTGAATCTTGAAGAGAGAAACATATTCAAAGACCCAATTACTGATGATGGTACAAAAAAATCAGCAACAGGTTTATTATGTGTTGTTAGTGAAAATGATGGCCCGCTTGAATTAATTGATAAAGTTAATTGGGGATTAGAAAATAAGGGATTATTACAAACCATTTATAAAGATGGTGAGTTCCATAATCAAACGACATTAACTGAAATTAGAAATAGACTAAAATGATATTAGATTTAAAAAATAAAGAGAAATCGTTCATTCAATATGAGATCTCTAGATTTCCTGATGGACAACAATCAATTCATCTGGTTAATGTCAGAACGGCATTATTCGTTGATAAAACAGTTCAAATTACTTCTCGATTAAATGATTTTAAAGATCTTGAACTTATTATTTGTGCGAATCAAGCATTAAAGAACATAGGTGTTGGTCATGTTAATTTATATGTTCCATATTTTATGGGTGCTAGAAGTGATAGACAATTTAATAATACAGGTGTTAACTATTTGAAACAAGTTATCTGCCCTATTATTAATAGTCAGAACTTCTCAAGAGTGAGTGTGATAGATCCTCACAGCGATGTGTTAGAAGCTTGTCTAAATAACTTTGACAAAATAAATAATTTTAGATTAGTAAACTTTGCTTTAGAAAGTTTGAATGGTCGTTCAGCACAAACGGCAATTGTTTCACCAGATGCTGGTGCGCTGAAAAAGATATATGATATAGCTAAAGAATTCAATATCACAAATGTTACTACAGCGTCAAAGGTAAGAGATATTTCTACCGGAGATGTACTTAGAACAGAACTACCAACAATGGACTTAACTGATATTGAACATATCATCATCATAGATGATATTTGTGATGGTGGAAGAACATTCATTGAACTAGCTAAAGAGATTAAAAAACAAACAGACAAGCCAATCTATTTGATCGTTACACATGGAATCTTTAGTGCTGGTTATGAAAAATTAAGTGATGTACTTGATGGTATATTTTGTACTAATAGTTTTAAAGATGTTAATTTTCCAACTGTTAGAGTACAAACAAGACAACATAGCGAAGATTTTGTTCAACAATTAAATGTATTTTAAAAATTCAGTATAAATACTGAATAAAAAACCAATTATTTCCATTATATTAGAACTATAAACATAACAATATGAAATATAGAATAAAACAATGGGTCAACATTCACGGGCAAGTATACTATGCACCACAATATAGAAAGTATTGGTTTTGCAAATGGGAAACCATTGTTGATGAAAATTATTCTTGGAGATATAACACAAGAGAAGAAGCATTAACATCCATTGAAAGACATAAGAATTGGGTTAAAGAACAAAATTTTAAACCACGATTTCATCACGAATATATAAATTAATATGACAAATACACAATCGCATGCTCAAGTAGAATTAGATATTCTAAGCAAGAGCGTTCCAGATGCATTAATTCTGGAGTTCAGGGAGGAGATTCTCGCACTATGTGATAAGTTCGGAAAGAGCGGACAAAGCGGTGGATCGGCGCCATATGTTGCCGGAGCTTTATCTTCTGCTGTAAAAAAACTATGCATGTTCCAAACAATTGCCCCACTAACTGGTGAAGATAGTGAATGGGGTGACATCACACAAGAAAATGGTGGGGAAATGTTTTATCAAAATAAAAGAAACTCAGCAGTATTCAAAGATAAAAACGGTGCTTGGTATCTAGACGCTATTGTATGGTGTGCAGATACTCCAGGTGAGAGCGGAAACAACTGGGATAATTTTTCTGGAACTGTTCAAGGCATTAAAAGCCGAGCATATATCAAAGAGTTTCCATTCGAACCAAAGACATTTCGTATAAATGTAACTAGGGAAGTGCTTCCAGATGATTGGACTGAAGAACCATTTTATCAAGATAAAGATTACTATATCACATCTGAGTTTGAAGAAACTGGTGTAAAGAGATGGATTCCGGGAGAGAAATATCGTTATG
>JACCDX010024614.1_pt1 | contig 14603 bp, 13 predicted proteins | sample 7449681 | NCBI WGS metagenome assembly JACCDX01 (sample SAMN15323450, study PRJNA562643) | freshwater metagenome | isolation source: river surface water | place: USA:Blue River Watershed | collected 2017-08-18
AGGGCGACGCGGAGGTCGGTGTCCTGCGGGACGGAACGTGGAGCGCCCGCGATCGCGTCCTCGATCGCCGCGAGCAGCCCCGCGCCGTCGCCCTCGACCGCCTGCTGCCAGCCCTCGGAGGCCAGCCGCACGCCCGACACGTCCGGACGCGCGACCAGCCACGGGATCGCCTCCTCAAGGCTGCGCGCGAGATCGTCCCGGCGCCGCTCCACGCTGCAACCCTCGGCGTGCAGCGCCAATCCGTCCACACGGGCCTGCGCACGCGCGTACAGTTCGAGGTCCCCAGCGTGCGCCGTCCGTGCGACCATCAGCAGGAGCCCGAGCGCCATCGACGGCAGGTATCCCGTCGAAGCGAGGCCGCGCGCCGCGTCACGGTCGGATAGGAGCCGCCCATGGGAGGCAACGTGGACAGCAAGAGCCTATCGATGCTTCTGGAGCAGGTGCGCGACGGATTCGTCACGCCCGAGGAGGCCGGCGGCCGGCTGCAGACGCCCCCCTCGGCGGCCCTGGGCTACGCCACCGTCGACCTCGAACGCGCCACACGGACGGGCATCCCTGAGGTGGTGTACGGCGCGGGCAAGAGCGCCGACCAGATCGCCGGCATCCTGCTGGCGATCCATGGCCGCGGCCAGACGGCGCTCGCCACGCGCGTCGACGCGGACAAGGCCTCCGCGGTGCTCGAGTTCCTCGCGCGCGCCGGCCTCGACGAGGTTCGCCACGATCCGGACGCGCGCCTCATCCTCCTCCGCGGCAGCGACGCTCCGGCCCTCCCCGGACGGCTCGGCGTGGTGTGCGCCGGCACCTCCGACATGCCCGTCACGGACGAGGTCGCCGGCGTGGCGAGCGCGCTCGGGGCCGAGGTGCTGCGGGTGCACGACGTTGGCATCGCCGGTGTGCACCGTGTCCTGGCGAGGCTCGACGACCTGCGCAGCTGCGACGTGATCATCGTGGTCGCCGGCATGGACGGCGCGCTTCCCGGGCTGGTCGCCGGACTCGTGAGGGCGCCCGTCATCGCGGTGCCGACGAGCGTGGGCTACGGCGCGAGCTTTGGCGGCGTGGCGGCGCTCCTCACCATGCTCAACGCCTGCGCGCCGGGCGTGAGCGTCGTCAACATCGACAACGGGTTCGGCGCCGCCTACCAGGCCGTGCTCATCCTCCGCGGCAGGCTCCGCGCATGAGCCGTGTCCTCCACGTGGACGCCTTCGCCGGGATCGCCGGCGACATGTTCCTCGCCGCGCTGATCCACCTCGGCGCACCCGCCGACGAGGTCCTGGCCCAGCTCCGCGGCCTCGGCATCGCGGGCTGGGACGCGCGCGTGACGAAGGTGATCCGCGGGGCCTACGCCGCGACGCACATCGCGTTCGTTCCTGTCGAACCTGGGGCGGAGGGGGGACGCCCCCCTCCGCAACGCCTCCCCCCGCGCTTCGTGGCGTTCTCACCTGCGGACGGACACGACCATGGCCACGGGCACGACCATGGGCATGGTGATGCGCACGACCACGGTGACGACGCCTTCCCCGGCCAGCCTTCCCGGGCGTGGCGCGACATCCGCGCGCTGATCACCACGTCGCCGCTGCCAGAGCGCGCCCGCGAGCGTGCCCTGTGCGTGTTCGGACGCCTCGCCGAGGCCGAGGGACGCGTCCACGGGATGCCCGCCGACGACGTCACCTTCCACGAGGTCGGTGCCGTCGATTCCATCCTCGACATCGTCGGGACCTGCGTCGCTCTCGAGCTCCTCGGCGTGGACGAGCTGACCGCGACGGCGCTTCCCATGGGCCACGGCACGGTGCGCGCCGCGCACGGCGTCCTCCCTGTGCCGGTGCCCGCCACCGTCGAGGTGCTCCGCGGCTTCCCGGTCGTGCCGAGCGACCTGCACGGCGAGCTCGTCACCCCCACGGGCGCCGCGCTCGTGGCGGGGCTCGCCATGCCCGGGCCCATCCCGGCGATGACCGTGCTCGGCGCGGGCTACGGGGCGGGAACACGCGACCCGAAGACCCACGCCAACGTGCTCCGCGTCGTGCTCGGAGAGGGCGACGCCCAGAGCCCGACGGACGTCGTGGAGCTCCGCGCGCAGGTGGACGATCTCACCGGCGAGAGCGTGCCCGGCGTGATCGACGCGCTGCTCGCCGCCGGCGCGCTGGACGCGTGGTGCAGCCCCGTCCTCATGAAGAAGGGGCGGCCAGGTCTGCTGATCGAGGCCACCTGCGCCCGCGAGGACCGCGAGGCGGTCGGCGAGGCGCTGCTGCTCCACGCAGGCACCTTCGGCTACCGCTGGAGCGTGACCCCCCGCGAGGTGTGCGGTCGCCATCATGCGCACGTCGCCACGCGCTTCGGCGACGTGCGCGTGAAGATCGCACCCGCGCGGGACGCGTGCTTCACGCGGCGCCCGAGCACGAGGACTGCGCCACCGCGGCGCGCGCCGCAGGCGTGCCGGTGGCGGAGGTCCGCGCCGCCGCGGTCGCGGCCTGGGCGCTGACCCGATGATCGAGGCGCTCCTCGCGCTGACGCACGACATCGTCGTGGCGAACGACGCCCACGGGCGGGTCCACGTGTTCAACGCCGCTGCGGAGCGCGCGCTCGGCTACCGTGTGCAGGAAGCCCGCGAGTGGCTGAGCGTGGTCGATCTCTTCGCCACGCCCACCGACGCGCGCCGCGTGCGCGAGCGCCTGCGCGGACAGCCCGCAGGCCACGTCGAGCGGCTGGACACGGCATTGCGCACACGAAGCGGCGACCTTGTTGCCGTGAGCCTCGCCGCCCAGCTCACCGTCGCGAGCGACGGCACACCGCTCGTCGTGGGCGTCGCCGTCGACCGCCGCGAGGTGCTCGCGCTGCAGGCGCGCCTCGACGACGCCTCGGGCCAGGTGCTCGAGAGCGAGCGAAGGGCCGCGAGCATGGCGGTGTCGCTCCGCGCGGCGCAGGCCCTCGCGCAGCCGCTCACCGCCGCCATGGGCCACCTCGAGCTGCTCGCGGAGGACGTCCGCCAGAGCGGGGTCGCGCGGGAGCACGCCGACCGCGCGCACGTCCAGCTCGCGCGCATCGGACGCATCGCCGCGGAGCTCGCGGCCTCGGCGCAGCTGCGCCCCCAGGAGGGTCGATGATCGCCATGGTACTGGCGCTCGGCGCCGCGCTCGCGACGCAGGTGTCTTCCCGCGAGGTCGCCTGCGGGCTCGGGACCGGCACCGCGCGCGTCTACGAGAAGGTGACGACGAACGCGACGGGCGGCTACGACAGCGACCTCGCCAGCTACAGCAGCGCAGGACAGTGGCGAAGCTACCGCGTCGCCTCCTGCGTGCCGTCGCTCTACTCCGTTTACGGCTCCGACATGGCGACGCCCGTCCCCGCCGAACGGCGCGCCGCGGTGACGACCGCGCTGCAGGCCGCCGTGGCAAGGCTGCCCGACCCCGCCAAGCCCGAGGTGTGGGAGCGCTACGGCCTGGCCGCTGCCGTCTACGAGGCGCTCGGCAAGGACAACGTCTTCCTCGGCGACCTCTGGGTGGAGGCGTCCTGGACCGCGCGCGACGCGGCCATCGGGTACTACGAGGGCCTGCAGGGTCCTTCCGCCGCGCGGGCGTTGCTCGACGCGGGCGCGAAGGAGCTCGACAAGCCGCTGGCCCAGGCCGACCGTAAAAAGGTGCTCTACAACCTGGCGCGCGTCGCGCACCGCGGCGGATTCAGCGCCGAGCGTGACACCTACCTGGCGCGCTTCGAGGCCGCCGGCGCGATGGACGCCGCCGAGCAGAAGGCCGTGGCGCGCTTCCGCCGTGTCGCGGGCACGGTCGAGCCCGCGCTGCAGGACAAGGCGATCGCGAAGTACACCGCAGCGCTGCGGGGCAAGCTCGACCACGCGGAGAAGGTCCGCGTCACCTACCTGCTGGCCGACCTCCTGCGGAGGCGCGGACGCGCCCAGGAGGCCCTGCCGCTCTACTTTCTCGTGGCGAACGACGCCCAGGCGCCCGAGGCGTTCCGGACGATGGCGCTCTTCCTCGCCCAGCCCATCGCCGCGACCACGCCCACCAGAAAGTAGCCACGCGCCCCAAACACACCGGCTTCCCCTTGCCGATCGGGCCACCGCTGGGCATGGTGCCTCCCACCTGAGGTCCCCGACCATGCTCGAACAGAAGATGCTCGACTTCGCCCTGCTCGGCGCCGGCTGGGTGCTCTGGCTCCTCGTGGGGTTGAGCGTGCTCTGCGTCGGGGTCGCGGCGGAGCGCGCCATCTACCTGGTCATGAACCGCTCGCCGGGTGGACGCTTCGAGAACGCCCTGGGCGCGTTCCTCGGGGGTGGCGAGCGCACCACGCTCGAGACGGAGCTCACAGCGATGGGGGGCCTCGAGGCGCGCGTGCTGCTCGCCGGACTGGCCGCGCACACGCGCAACGCGGAGGCCGCCGAGGGCGCGATGGCCGGCACGCTCGCCTTCGAGAAGCTCCGCGCGGAGCGCGGACTCCTCGTCATCGGCACCGTGGCGAGCAACGCCCCGTTCGTCGGCCTCTTCGGAACGGTGCTCGGCATCATCAAGGCCTTCCGCGACCTGTCCGTCGCCAGCGCCGAGAGTGCCACCGCCGTCATGGCGGGCATCTCCGAATCCCTGGTCGCCACGGCGGTCGGCCTGATGGTCGCCATCCCCGCCGTCGTACTCTTCAACACGCTCTCGAGGCGGGTGAAGACGACGGCTGCCCGCGTCGAGAGCCTCGGGCAGCTGGTCCTCTCACGGCTGCGCGCCGAGGCAGCCTGAGCCATGGCCGGCGGCAAGCTCGGAGGCAGCGGCGACGACGAGCCGATGGTCGACATCAACATCGTCCCCCTCGTCGACATCGTGCTCGTGGTGCTGATCATCTTCATGGTGACGGCCACGGTCATCACGAGCCCGTCGATCAAGGTGAACCTGCCTGACGCGGCCACCGGCGAGAGCACGGAGCCTTCCTCGCTCGGGATCACCGTCGGCTCCAAGGGCGAGCTGCTCCTCGACGGCGCGCCCGTCACCGAGGCGCAGCTGCGGGGCGCCGTCCGCGAGGCCAAGGGCAAGAACAAGGACGTCGTCTGCCTGATCTCCGGCGACAAGGACGCCCGCCATGGCGACGTCACGCACGTCATCGACGTCGTGAAGCAGGAAGGCGTCGTGAAGTTCGCCATCAACGTGGACGCCGTCCCGGCGCCGGCGAGCCCGTGACGCCTCCCGTGGACGTGCGCGAGGAGCGTGACCGCCGCGTCGCGCTCTCGCCCTTCCACACGACCTCGCTCCGGCAGCGGCTCGCCGGCAGCACGGCCGTCCTCGTCACGCTGGGCCTCCACGCGGCGGCGGCTGTCGCGCTGGCGCTGAACCCGGGCCTGGCAAAGAAGGCCACCACCTGGGTGGAGATGACCGTCGCCGAGGTTGCCGAGCCGCCTCCCGAACCCGCCCCCGAGCCGGAGAAGCCGAAAGAGAAGGCGAAGGCGAAGCGGAAGGCGCCGAAAGAGGTCGCCGTCGAGCGCACGGCGGAGCAGCCCAACCCCGAGGCGCCGCCGGACACGCCGCCGGAGACCAAGCCGCTGCGGCGCGTGCAGGGCCTCTCGGCGAACAGCTTCGCGCCCGGGGCGGGCACGGGCTTCGCGGTCCGCGCCGGCAACACGACGGCCGTCGCCGCCGACGGCAAGGGCCTCGCGCTCGAGGACGCGCGCGAGTTCACGACCTTGCCGTCCGCGGCCGTCGCCACGCCGCCCAAGCTGACGTGGCAGCCTCCCGTGCTCGACGTGCCCAAAGAAGCCCAGGACGCGCGGATCCAGGGCGTCGTCGAGGTGATGCTGGACGTGGACGGCGCGGGCAAGGCCATCCACGTGCGCGTCCTGCGCGAGGTGGGCTATGGCACCGGCGACGCCTGCCGCGCCGCATGGGCGCGCTCGACCTGGAAGCCGGGGCTGCATCAGGGCGAGCCTGTCACGGTGACGGGCATCCGCAAGACGTGCACCGTGAGGATCGCTGGATGATCGCCGCGTTGTTCCTTGCAGCCAGCTTCGCGCGCGCGCAGGCGCCGTCCGAGGAGCCCCCTCCCCTGACGAGCCCGCCAGCGCTCGTCACATTCCAAGAGGCGCCCTACCCCGAAGCCGCCAAGGCCGCGGGCCTCGAAGCCACGGTGATGCTCGCCATCGAGATCGACGCGACCGGAACCGTCACCGACGTGCAGGTGCTCGCCCCGCTGGAGGCCCCGTTGGCCAACCAGGGCTTCGAGGCCGCCGCCGTCGACGCGGCGCGCGCCATGCGGTTCTCGCCGGCCCAGGACGCCACGGGGCCCGTCCCTGTCGTGATCGAGTTCGCCTACCGCTTCACGCTGGCGCCGCCGGCGCCGACCGAGCCCCCTCCCGAAGCCGCCCCGGAGGTCGTCGACGAGGACGCCCCCGTGACGCTCGAGGGTGAGCTCCGCGAGATGGGGACGCGGCGTCCGCTGTCCGGCTTCGTCGTCCGCGCGGAGCCGCTCGGCGAGGGAAGCGCAGAGCGCACCGCGCGCGAAGCCGTCTCGGACGCCACCGGGGCCTTCGCGTTCAAGGGCCTGCCGCCCGGCCGCTGGAGCCTCCGTGCCGGCCAGCCCGGCTGGGACGTGGCCAGCCAGCCCGTCGAGGTGCGCGCCGACGAGGTCGTCCGCGCCACGCTGTGGCTCCGCAACCAGGCCTACGCCGACAACGGTATCGTGGGGCTCTACCGCGTGCCCACGGCCGACGTGTCCCGGCGAAGCATCAGCATGGACGAGGTGAAGCGCGTCCCCGGCACGTTCGGGGATCCCGTACGCGTGGTGCAGAACCTCCCCGGCGCCGCGCGCGCGCCGTTCGGGACGGGCCTCCTCGTCATCCGCGGGAGCAACCCGGAGGATTCGGGCGTCTACGTCGACGGCATCCGCATCCCCTACATCTACCACCTCGGCGGCTTCGCCTCGGTCATCAACCCGGACCTGGTCCAGGCCGTCGACTACCTGCCGGGCGGCTTCGGCGCCCGCTACGGGCGCGGCATGGGCGGCGTCATCGACGTCACCACCCGTCAGGAGATGCCCGAGCGCACGAAGGTCACCTGGAACACCGATCTGCTCGACACCGGAGTGATGGCGAGCGGGCGCGCGGGCGCGAAGAAGCAACACGGCTGGGGCATCGCCGCGCGGCGCAGCTACATCGACGCGTTCCTGCCGTTTTTCCTCGGCGACGACGGCTTCACGATCAAGCCGCGCTGGTACGACTACCAGGCCAAGTACGTGTACCAGGGCGACGCCCCCTGGGATCTCTCCGTGCTGGCCTTCGGCTTCGAGGACGTCCTCCGCGCGACGAACCCGTCCGGCACCTCGCGCGGGACCGATCCGGCCGCCCAGGGCGAGCTCGGCACGGACTACAGCACCCACCGGCTGGTGGTGGACGCGACCCTTCCGCTCACCGAGGACTGGGCCTTCCGCCTCACGCCCGCGTTCGGACGCGACGACGCGAACTTTGGCTTGGGCAACGACCTCCGCGTGCAGCAAGGCCAGTGGCTGGCGGAGATCCGCGCCGAGGCGCCGTGGACGCCGTCCGAGCACCTGAAGGTCGTCCCGGGCGTGGACTTCATCGGCGGGCTCTCCGACTTCGACGTGCGCTTCCCGTTCAACCCGGCGAGCGCCGCGGACTTCGATCCGCTCGCGGAGCGTGAGCCGTTCGGCTTCGCGGACACCCAGGCCGGCTGGGGGCCGGACGCCTACGTGTTCGCCGAGTGGCGCCCGCTGAAGGACAAGGATCGCCTGCTCCTGACGCCGGGCGTGCGCATGCTCGCGCTCACCATCCCCGGCGAGCTGAGCCTGCTGGCGTTCGACCCGCGCCTGTCCGGCAAGTGGCAGGTCGACGCCGCCACCCTGCTCAAGTCCTCGGTGGGCCTTTACCACCAGCCGCCGCAGGCCTTCCAGATGTACCGCCGCGGCGACACGCGCGTCGACCTCGACCCGCAGGTGTCGACCTCGGTGAGCCTGGGTGTCGAACGCACCTTCGGCCCCGCCTGGAAGGCCGACGTCGAGGCCTTCTACAAGGATTACGACGACCTCATCGTCAACAACCGGGACTTCAGGACGCTCGCCGACCAGTTCTTCACGAACGAGGGCGTCGGTCGCACCTATGGCGTCGAGACGATGATCCGCAGGGAGCGCGTCGGCAACGCCTTCGGGTGGGTGAGCTACACGCTCTCCCGGAGCGAGCGCACCGACCATCCGGGCGAGACCACCTACCTCTTCGACTTCGACCAGACGCACATCCTCGTCGCCCTCGCGGGCTACCGGCTGCCGTATGACTTCGAGGTGTCCGGCAAGGCCGAGTACACGACCGGCAACCCGACGACGCCCTACGCCCTCGGCATCTACGACGTCGATCAGGACCGCTACCAGGGCTTCCCGAGCGGGGACCGCAACAGCGAGCGGCTGCCGCCCTACGCCGCGCTGTCGCTCCGCGTCGACAAGCTCTTCACGTTCCGCACCTGGCAGCTCTCCGTGTACTGCGACCTCCTGAACGTGGCGCGCGGCGTGAACCCGGAGTTCGAGGTCTACAACTACGACTACACCGAGCGCACCTACGTGCGCGGGTTGCCGTTCCTCCCCTCTCCGGGCTTCGAGGCGAAGTTCGAGCTGTGACCATGCTCCTCACCCTGCTGGCCTGCACCACGAGCGAGCTCTCCGAGAGCTGGCAGATCGATCGCCTGCGCGTGCTGGGGGTGGCGGCCGAACCCGCCGAGCCGCGCCCAGGGGACACGGTCGCCCTGCGCGCGCTCGTCGTCGGCCCCGAGGCGCCCGGGCTGGTGGTGTGGGTCGCGTGCGTCACCGGCGATGACGACGCCAACGGCTGCGTCGGCGACACGAGCGCCTTCTCGACCGTGTTCGAGGACGGCGCGGTGACCCCGGACGAGCAGCAGGCCCTCGCCGACGCGGGGCTCGTGGGCGTGGAGCCGTTCCTTCCACCGGTGTGGAGTATCCCTGCAGACGCGCTCGACGCGCTGGCCCCCGAGGACCGCGCCGAGGGCATCTCGGCCTTCGTGAACGTCACGGCGATCCCGGGACCTCTCGATGCCGAGGCGCCGCCCTCCCTCGAGGAAGCCGACCTCGAGCTCGCCTACAAGCGCGTCCCCATCAGCGAATCCGCGACGCCCAACCACAATCCCCGCGTCGAGGGCGTCCTGGTGGACGGCAGCTTCGTCCCCGACGGCGGAACCGTGCTCCTCGACGCCGGCCAGACCTACGACTGGGAGCCGGTCCTCGCCGACGACGCCGTGGAGACGTACACCTACGTCACGGAAACCGGCATCGCCGAGGAGCGCGAGGAGATTCCCTCCGTGCAGCTGTACGCCACGGAGGGCGCGTTCAGCCAGACGGCGGCGCTCTACCCGGACCTCGCGCGGATCTACACGACGCCCACCACGCCAGGCTCGCACGGCGTCTGGGCCGTGGTCCGAGACCGCCGCGGCGGCATGGGATGGGTCAGCCTGACGGTCGACGTCCGCTGAGGTTCAGCGCCCGGGACGAACGTCGAACGGATCCGTACGAAGCGTGCCGGACTCGGTGCACGACGAGAAGGCGAGCGGAAGATCGCTGTGACAGCCGGCTCCCCAGCTGATGGCGCCGCGCCAGCGCCCGGGCGAGGGCGCCGGAAGGGTCACGACGAGCCGAGGCGCGACGGCGACGGCGAGTTCCCCGCCAGCGCAGCCCTTCGACGGGACACGCTCCCAGCGGCCTTCCTCCCAGCGCTCCATCTCGACGACCAGGCATCCATCGACGCGGACCGCCGCGCGCGGGTCCGCCTCCATCGTGAACGACACAAGGCCGGACGACACCACGGGCGCCGATTGCACCGTGACTACAGGCGGCCTCGCCGACGTCAGGGCCTCGGCCTCCTCGCTGACACGCTCCTCGACCGGCGACGGAATCGCAAGGTTCGGCGCAGGTTCTTCGGCTGCAGCCGAGAAAATCGAGCGAAGAAGAATGGCGAGCATGCCTCCCCCTAACCGAAGAAACCGTGCTATGGTCCCGCGCTACGAGCGCATGCTCGCCCGTTCATCGTGTTCGCCCTCGGAGGAGCCTAGATGTTCAACCTGACGGACCCGCGCCCTGCACGGCGCCTGCTCCACGGTGCGTGCGCCGCGATCGCCGCGCTGGCGGCGTCTTCCGGCGTCGCGATGGCGGCCCCCCATCCCGCGGTGGCCGCGCTCGACGAGTTCCGCGGGCAGAAGGAAGAGAAGAACGTCATCCAGAACAAGTTCTTCATCAAGGAGAAGCGGTTCGAGATCGCGCCGAGCCTCGGCCTCGTCCCGAACAACGCCTTCTTCACGAACGTCTACGGCGGCGCGACCGTCGCCTACCACTTCAGCGAGACGCTCGCGGCCGAGGGCGCGTTCCTCTACTCGCCGAACACCGGCGCGGCCGGCGTGAAGGGCCTGACGGAGACCCTCGTCGCCATCGCGCACGAGGGAGACAGCGAGGGCGACTTCCAGCAGCCGCTCGACCGCCTCCAGCTCGGCGCGCTCTTCTCCGCGCGGTGGTCGCCCGTCTACGGCAAGATCAACCTCCTCGGCGAGGGCGTGGCGAACTTCGACGTGTACGGCACCGCCGGCGTCGGCATGCTCGTCGTGAACGAGGACATCGCTCGCTACAACGAGGAGTTCAAGACGGACACCACCGGCACCGTCAGCCCTGCCTTCGTCGAAGCGGGCCCGACGGGCGCGAACGTGGCGATGAACGTCGGCATGGGCATCAACTTCTTCCTGAGCCAGTCCGTCGCGCTGAAGCTCGATGCGCGCTCCGCGCTCTACGTAGCCGCCGAACCGGACTACGACCCGACGGACGACATGCCGCTCGAGAACCGACTCTACACCCCCTTCCTGACGACTGCCGGCGTCAGCATCTTCTTCCCGAAGATGAAGCCGCGCTACAACTTCTAGGGCTGGAGTGACGATGACCCGCACCCTGTGCTCCCTTGCGCTCAGCGCGCTCCTGCTCCCGGGCGCGGCCCTCGCGGCCGACGTCCCCACGCTCTCCGACGCCGACTGGCTCGCCTCCGGCGACGCCGTCGTCCAGGACGACGACGAGCCCGCCGAGGACTCCGTCAAGTCCGAGACCGCCGCCGTGAAGGCGTCCGCCGGCAAGAAGGACGCGAAGCCGGACGCCGAGGCTCCCGCCCGCAAGAGCGTCATCAAGACGATCCAGTCCAAGAACTTCATGAAGCTGCACCGCTACGAGGTCGGCCCGTCGCTCGGACTCGTCGCGAACGACCCGTTCCTCAACCGCTACATCATCGGCGGCGTGATCGACTACCACGTCACCGAGATCTTCGCGGTCGAGGGGCAGCTCGCCTACGCGCCCATCCTCGGCTCGGGCACGGACGACCCGGATCTCAAGCCGCTCTCCAAGCAGCTCATCAACAAGAACAATGTCTCCCCCGACATCTCGAAGTTGACGGCGCACGGCAGCGTTGGCCTCTCCTACTCGCCGATCTACGGCAAGGCCGCCGTGGGCCGGAAGATCATCGCCTTCGACGTGTACGGACACTTCGGTGGCGGCTTCACGATGACCTCGGACGACCTCGACGCGCTCAACAAGAAGCCGACGGACGTCGAAGCGACGACGACGCAGAACCAGGTGCACCCGACGACCGTCTTCGGCGGCGGCGCGCGCGTCGCGTTCTCCAAGTCCCTGGCGGCCCGCGCCGAGGTCAAGTCGATGTCGTACATCGAGGCCATCAACTCCGAGACCCTCGAGATGAAGAACAACCTCATCGTGCAGGGCAACGTCTCCTTCTTCTTCCCCGGGATGGACTGAACCATGGTGACCCTGCTCGCCCTGCTCTGGGCTCCCGAGGCGCACGCGCTCACCTGCGACGAGATCGTGAAGATGCTCGACGCCAACGTGCCAGCCAAGTTCGTCGTTCAGACGATCACGGAGAGCGGCACCGCGTTCTCGCAGGACGACGTGCGCTGCCTGACGAACTCGGACGCGCCGACCGAGATCGTGTCCGCCGTGAAGCAGTCGATGTCGGCCGCGTCGACGCCCTCCGAGGCCCCCGCGGAGGACGAGGGCCCGAAGGAGGACAAGCGCTCCGACTTCGACAAGACCGACGCGCTCGGCTCCTCCAGCAAGTCCTCCACGAAGGCCCGCGGCGGCGAGCTCGAGGACCGTGGCGGCTCCGACGACGAGGAAGGCGGCGACCCCGAGAAGCTCGCGACGGCCGTGAAGGCCTACAACGCGAAGAAGCCGCTCACCTCGTCGCTGATGCTCCTCGACCTGCTCAAGGACAACACGTACCCCGACAAGGAGAGCAAGATCGAGTACTACCTCGGTCGTTCCCTCTTCGACCTCGGGATGTACCACTCCGCACAGTACTACTTCACCGAGGTGCTGAAGAAGGGCCCGGCGAACCCGTACTTCAAGTACGCCCTGCCGAAGCTCGTCGCGATCACCAAGTTCACCGGTGACCAGAGCGACCTCGCGCGCATCGTCTCGAAGATCCCGCCCGAGGAGTTCCCCCGTCAGGCGCGCAACCAGCTCTTCTACCTGCTGGGTGTGCGCCTCTACGAGCAGGACAAGCTCACCGAGGCGCGCAAGGCCTTCGCCGAGGTGTCGGAGAAGTCCGACCTTTACGTGCGCGCGAAGTACCTCGAGGGCGTCATCTTCAACAAGCAGCAGAAGCTGAAGAGCGCGGTCAAGGCGTTCACCGAGGTGGCCAAGGCCGACCTCGAGGCCCAGACCCAGCAGGAGCTCGAGGAGATGGATCGCCTCCGCGACCTCTCCCTCCTGAACATCGCGCGCATCTACTACGGCCTCACCAAGTACGATGAGGCCAAGAAGTACTACGAGGCCGTCCGCCGCACCTCCCGCTACTGGCCGGAGAGCCTCTTCGAGGGCGCGTGGACGAACTTCATGCTCTCGGATCTCAACTACTCGCTCGGGCAGCTGCTCACGCTGAACAGCCCGTTCTACAACGAGGACGAGTTCGTGCCCGAGGCGCAGATCCTGCGCGCGCTCACGTACTTCAACCTCTGCGAGTACGCCGAGGTCGATCGGGTGCTGACGCGCTTCAACACGCGCTACGTCCCCATCAATCAGGAGATGAAGGACGTCCTGACGCAGTACAGCTCGGAAGAGGGCAAGAAGCTCGCGGATCAGGCGTTTGACCGGTACTTCGGCGGCAAGTCCGACCGCAAGGACACCGTGCTCCCGCGGTCCATGTTCACGCGCCTGCTCCGCAACCAGGAGCTCGCCGGTCTGGTGACCCACCTCGAGCTCATGGAGCGCGAGCGCACCCTCATCGGGCAGCAGAAGACGCAGTGGAAGGACGGCGTGGGCGAAGAGCTCAACCGCATCCTCGCCCAGGATCGCGAGCGCCTCGCGCGCCGAGCCGGCCTCGTCATGCTGCAGGAGATGGCCACCGTCTCCAAGCATGTCGGCGACCTGATCGGCCAGGCCGACATCATCAAGTTCGAGGTCGTGGACGCCCAGCGCGCTGGCTACGTCTACAAGGCCCAGAACTCGGACCTGCAGGACTCCTCGACGAAGTACGAGATCGACTTCGCGACCTCGCCCGACCGCATCTACTGGCCGTTCAACGGCGAGTTCTGGAAGGACGAACTCGGTTTCTACTACTACACCGAGCAGGGTTCCTGCAACAAGTGACCCGCGCTCGCGCGTGACCACGTGGCCTGTGCGGCTCGAACCCGCGGCGGGCTCGTCCCTTTCTCCCGTACTCTCGAGGATCTTCCGACATGATCCGTAGCATCCCCTCCCGCATCGGCCTCGTGCTGAGCCTCGCCATGGGCCTCGGCACGCTCGCCAGCGTGGTCATCCCCGAGCCGGCCTACGCCCAGGCTCCGGCGGACAAGAAGGATTCCACGCGCAACCAGCGCGAGGAGCGCCGCGTGATGAAGGCGGCGCAGGTCGACGCCGCAGCGCAGCAGTCCGCGGAGTTCCGCGAGATGGCGCGTCAGAAGCGCCAGGAGTCGATGACGCGCCTCAAGCAGCTCATCAAGGACTTCGAGGGCAGCGCTGACCAGAAGGCCGAGATGATCATGCGCCTCGCGGACCTCGAGTTCGAAGAGGGCCGTGACATCTACTTCGGGGAGATGGAGATCTACAACGCCGCGGTGGACAAGTGTTTCAACGCGACGAATCCGGCGTGCGACATCGCGACGGTGAAGCTCGAGGACTACACGCAGAAGTCACGCGAGTGGCAGCAGAAGTCCATCAAGCACTACCGCCAGATCCTGCAGAACTACCCGACCTTCCAGCGCGCGGACGAGGCGACTTACTTCCTCGGCGCCGCGCTCGGTGACGTGGGCCAGAAGAAGGAAGCGAACGACGAGTTCACCCGTCTGGTCAAGACGTACCCCGAGAGCGCGAAGATCCCCGACGCCTACGTGCTCATCGGTGAGTACTGGTTCGAAGAGAACCAGGCCTACAAGGCGCTCACCGCCTACCAGAAGGCCGCTGCCTTCAAGAACCACGACAAGTACGCCTTCGCCAACTACAAGCTGGCGTGGTGTTACTTCAACGTCGGTGACCCGGAGAAGGCCATCGTCACGATGAAGTCGGTCGTGGCGTTCTCCATGGCGGACACCACGGGCAACAAGAGCAACCTGCAGCTGCAGGACGAG
>JACCDX011456976.1_pt1 | contig 14603 bp, 7 predicted proteins | sample 7449681 | NCBI WGS metagenome assembly JACCDX01 (sample SAMN15323450, study PRJNA562643) | freshwater metagenome | isolation source: river surface water | place: USA:Blue River Watershed | collected 2017-08-18
GACAAAATCGGTTTAGTAACCAAAAAGTTCGTTCTTTTCGGAGAGCATAAAGAGTTAGAAGGTGATAGAATCATCGCTGTAAATGGAGAAGCCGGATTACAAGCAAAAACATTATCTCCGGGTTTACATTGGTGGATGTGGCCTTGGCAGTATAATGTAGATATGCAGGGATTTGTTATTATTCCTGAAGGACATATTGGATTGGTAAACGCCAAAGATGGTAAAGTTCCAAAAACAGGACGTATCTTAGGTCGTAGAGTTGAGTGCGAGAACTTTCAAGATGCAGTTGCATTCTTAAACAACTCTGGTCAAAAAGGTCGCCAGTCTGCTTATATTCCTAACGGATCTTATAAAATCAACACACACTTATTTGAAGTATCTACAGTGGCACAGGTTCACATTCAAGAGAACATGGTTGGTATTGTAACTACATTAGATGGTGAACCATTAGAACCAGGACAAATCGCTGGTAAAAATGTAACGGGTAATAACAACTATCAAGATTTTGATGCATTCTTAGAAGCAGGTGGTAACCGTGGTTTACAACAACAAGTAATCTTGGCAGGTTCTTACAACTTAAACCCTTGGGCTGTTCAAATCGAAGAAACTCAAATGACAGAGATTGCGATTGGTCATGTTGGTGTTGTTATTTCATTCGTTGGTGAGGATGGTGTTGACGTATCTGGTGATACTTTCAAACATGGTAACTTAGTTGCAACTGGTGAAAAAGGTGTTTGGGCAGAGCCACTTGGACCTGGTAAGTATGCAATCAATAAATACACAAACAAAATTGAGTTGGTTCCTACAACAAACTTAGTTTTAAACTGGGCTAATGCGCGTTCAGAGTCTCATAACTTAGATAAAGGTTTAAGTACAATTACTGTTCGTTCTAAAGATGGTTTCCCTTTCAATTTGGATGTATCTCAAATCATACACATTCCAATGAATGAGGCACCTAAAGTAATCGCTCGATTTGGAAATATGAACAACCTTGTATCTCAGGTATTAGAACCTACGATTGGTAACTACTTCCGTAACTCTGCACAAGACCAAGATGTTATCTCTTTCTTAACTACACGTAAAGAGCGTCAAGATTCTGCAAAACAACACATTTCTAAAGTGTTAGATGAATACAATGTTCATGCTGTAGATACATTGATTGGTGACATCGTTCCACCAGAGTCTTTAATGAAAACTTTAACTGACCGTAAGATTGCAGAAGAACAAGAAGTAACATTCGAAACTCAGAAAAAAGCACAAGTACAACGTCAAACATTGGAAAAAGAAACTGCAATTGCTGATATGCAAGCTGAAGTTGTAAAGGCTGATCAAGGTGTACAGATTGCAGAAAGACACGCTGACGCTTCTGTTAAGAAAGCAAAAGGTGATGCTGAGTCTATCAAAATTGCAGCTTCTGCAAATGCTGAGGCAACTAAGTTGAAAGCTCAAGCCGATGCTACAAAAACAACATTGATTGGTAAAGCAGAAGCAGATGCCACACTTGCAAAAGGACAAGCTGATGCAGAATCTTATAGATTGGCAGTTGAGGCAATGGGTAAAGAAAACTTTACAACATTCAAAGTAACTGAAGAGATTGGTAAAAACCACATCAAAATCATGCCAGACATGTTGATTGGTGGTGGTAGTCAAAACGGTGGTGGAGGTCCAATCGAAGGATTACTTGGATTACAAATCTTAGATATGATGGGTAAGAAAATCAACAAAGAAGATGATGTGAAAGACATCACTTCAGAAGAAGTGAAACCTACTGATAAAAAGTAATAGTCAAACTTTTAATAAACCCTCTGAGAAATCAGAGGGTTTTTTGTTTTTATATATTTATATATAGAGTATGAGTAAAATTTATCTATTTGAAGAATTTCTTTTAGAAAAAAGAATTGGACAAATTTCTGCCAATGTGGAAATCAGACTTGGTTTTGATATTATAAAAACATCACACGCGACAACACAAGCAGATTTCTCAAAAAGAGGTCTTCAAGGTGATAACCAAAATCACATTTCAAATTTAGAGATAAAAGAGTTTGTACTTTACTTCATAAAAGATATAGCGTCTGCTATAGCGACCGGTGAAATAGTGGATCAGGATAATTTTGTAATCAGGAGTGTGGATAGAGAAATGTCGATACCTATTGTTGCGGAAGAAGTATCAAAGACATATTGGAAACTGATAGTCAAAACCGTTTTTAGAGAATCTACCTTTAACCAATTAAAAATTGGCAAAGATCAATTGGTTTTTGACAAATAAAAAAAGAGAGATAGTATCTAAATCGTTCCTACCTCTCTGTGTGATTCTAGTATCTAAATCGTTCCCGAATCTTTCGTAGTATCTAAATCGTTCCTACACTACAAATATAAATATATTATACTTACTCACCAAACTTATTCTATTTTTTTAATAAAATATCTATGGAAAATGAAGACTTATACAGAAATTTGGTCATTCTATTAAAGATGTTTAAGAATAGACCATATCATTTGGCAAAGTATCTCATAGAGAATTCCGCTTTTAACAAAGACTTTATCAAAAAGGTGGTCGAAAATAGCAAGCTTATCAACCTGTCTGAAGAAGACAATAACGCAAAGCAACCATATTTTTTAGACATAGGTAAGATGAACGACCATTATAATTCTTTCACAGATGAGATAAAATTATTAGAAAGAGGAAAATCTCCTATGGAGATTGAAGCAGAGCTTAACGAAAAGCTAGACAGACTTCTATTTGAAGAGAAATATGAAGATGCCGCAAGAGTAAGAGACTATATGGCAAAAAATAAAATTAAAAGAATAAAATAGCAAACTTTAATCAATAACTAAATATAAATATTATCACTTTAAAAATATGAATATGAATAAAACAATCGGAAACGAAGAATTGGCTTACTTATTTGAAGACGATTCTCACTTTGCCAATAAAGGCAACAAAAAGAAAACTAGTCCAGAGTATTTGGCATTAGAAAAACTTTACGGAAACTTTGAAGTTCAACTTCCTGTAAAAGGTGCAGTATCACCTTCTGTGTATGTGGGTCATAAAGGTGGACAATACCTTTTTGAAGTGGCTGGATACAAAGACTATGTTAGAGTAGAAGACAGACCTAACGAGGCTAAGTACTTAAAAAACATTGAGATTGGAGACGTTGTAGACGTTCTTGTTGCAGAAGTCAACGAAAAAAGCTACTTAATCAGAGGAAGTATCGCAACTCTTTATGAGTCTAGAGCACACGCAAACTTAAAAGCGTTAGAAGATGGTGAATCTGTTACCGTATTCGTTAAGGCTCTTAACCCTGCAGGATACGAAGTTGAAATATACAACGGAGGAGTTACTCTTCCAGGATTCATGCCTAACACTTTGGCAGGTATCAACAAATTAGTTGACCCAACTTCTATCGTTGGAATCACATTCGAAGTAATGATTGAGTCATTTTCTGAACAGGAGGGAACTTATATCGTTAGTAGAAGAAAATACCTTCACACTCTTAGTGCAGCAGCTATCAAAGAACTTAACCACGAAACCGTTTATAACGGACACGTTACAGGAACTGCTCCTTTTGGAGTATTCGTAGAGTTCAACGAATGCTTGACTGGTATGATTCACAAAGCAAATGTTCATCCAGAATGGCAAGACAAATTGGCTGACATCAAGCCTGGTTTTGAAATCGAATTCTATGTGAAAGAGATTATCAAAGACAAAATCATTCTTACTCAGATTTTGAGAGAAACTCTTTGGGATAACATCAAAAACGGACAAGTTTTAGATGGTGTTGTTAAAGACACTAAACAATTTGGTACTTTAATCAACCTTGACGCAGAGACGGTTGGATTGATCCATACATCAGAAATGGACAAACTTGGTAAAAAGTTTACTCCAGGCCAAGAGCTTAAAGTAAAAGTTTTATCTGTTGACAGAATGAGTCGAAAAATCTTCTTAACAGTTGCTTAAGATGAAAATTAAAAAAGCTTCAGAGAAATCTGAAGCTTTTTTTATTTAAAGTTTTTCAAAATAAATGTTGAAAAAATACTCAAAAGTATAAAGTGAACTTGGCTTTTGTTGACTGAATGTTATTTTAGTATAACCACCATCAACTGACATCTCAGATTGGAATTTTGTAAGTTTGTTCGCAGGAACGACTATGTTTGAATTCCATGAGTTTTTGTATCTTAATAAATTTTGACTTCTTAAATCTTTATAATTTAGATATAAATCCATTCTTGAAAACTTATATCTATCTATCACATTGAAATTTATGTAGTTTTTAATTGCAGCGTTAACATCGTTATATGAATTCATATTGGTTCTTATACCTTCAAATGTTCTCCATCTTTTAAGCTCTGCAAAAAGATAGTTGGCTAAAATCCCCTTTAGGTTTATATCAATTGTCCAATTTGTAAGGTTTTCCTTCATATATTCCGTTTGTGTTGGATCTATACTCAATATTTGATTTTTCTCTTTGTCGTTTGCTGCGGAATATACATAAGATTGTAATGAGTTTTCCACAGAAAGGTCTAGCTGTTCACCGTTTGGCATTTGATAATATATTATGTTTTGATTGTCTATCAAAATAGAGTCTTCAATTTCTAACATCTTTGCACCAAAGAAATTGCTTTCCTCAACCATGTTGTAGGTTCCATAGACTTCTTTGTGTTCGAATTCTGGAGATATGTAGTTTCTTCTCATTTTTATTCAAGATTGTTTTGATTTCTAAAGTTGATGTAAGATCTTCCTATAGTAAAATTTTCTTTTTCAAACTTTTTGATTACTCTATCAACATTATCAACTTCTTTACTTCTTTGACCTCTTGTGTCTTTGAATGTTTTTATTTCAGGTATTACCGTCTCAAAGTGATATCCTTGGTCCCAAGTGGATCTGAATATGAAAAAGTCCATGAAGGTATATCCAAACTCATCCAACATAGGGTATATAGAATTTGTTTTTAGCTTCAAAACACTTCCTATCCTATTTACCTTTCTAACTCTTCTTTCCAACATCAGTCCAAAATCGGTTAGATCCGTATCGAACTTGTAGTTTCCATACAATGGTTTGTAGAATGAGGATTCTGATTTTGTGTATGCGGTTTTGCTGTAAAAAGACATAAAAAAATTTGTTTTTATTATATATTAAAATCAAAGAGTCGTGTAACTAAATGTTCCATTTATTGAAATAGGACTATTGTTGTTTCTTGAATAGTATCCAACACTAGATGTCAATCCTACCGAATCCATCACTTCTATATCAAACACTAATTTTGATCCCGATGTATCTGAGAATAAATAGTGGTTTGAAGTAGTGAATGCTTGTAATTCGTAAGAATCTGGATCATAAGAAAGTGCGGTTGAATATGTAAACGACCATTGGAACGGTGGATTCAATCCTGTAGCACCAAGTGTTATTTCCAAGTCTGAGTTTATAGAAGAGAAATCTTTTATCTCAACTGAGAACGTAGGTTTTATTCTAGATATGTCAACTTTTAAGTCACCAAATTCAGATTTATATTTTACCGACAAAACATTGTAGTTTCTAAGCATATCATTTTCTTTTTGTAATTTATCATATTCCAAAAAGTCTTTGTGTATAGAATCCACCACATATGTGGAATTAACAGAATGTATCTCAAATATGAAGTCTATTCCTTGAAAAAGACTTTCGTTTAGAATTATGTTCTTTATTTGATCATAAAAATTAGATGACACAAAATTAGAAACATTTTTGAATTGTCCATTTTCATTCACCACGTGTGAAACCCAGTTTCTTCCGTCATATCTTAGTTTTGCATCTAAATCTGCGATATAAGCAACATCTTCTATATTTGGTTGTCTATATGACCATGTTCCAGAAATACTACCCATAGATGGTGTCCAGTTTGGTATGGATGCGGTACTTGATGCTGTTATAAAACTTCCCGAAACACTTGCCAACCCTCTTACAACTTGAGCTATACTATTCTTTTTGTAGAAAATTGAAGATGTTCCTGCAATAGAATAAGTTCCTTGCCAGTCTCCAGTTGGTGATGTACCCACAATATATTTGTTACCTTCTACCGCTCCCGTACTCCATGTGTAAGGTGGTGTATTGGATTGTACTGCTATTGTAGGCGGAGTATTTGTTCTAGAAACCACAGAGCCAATCTCATTCACAGAAGATGCACTAGGTGCATTTGGTTTTATGGCAGGACTATTTTGAACTGTGAATATATTGTTACTTGTATATGAATAAGATGCACCAGAATAAATAAGGTGTCTTTTCTCAACAACACTACCATTTTTTTCAAACCTGAACACTAACTCCTGTGTTTTTTCCAGGTTCAGTGCTATTTGCATTTCGTTGTAAGAAATTGCATTGTCTTTTTTGAATAGCTCTATATCATAGAATAAAGGAACATAATTTCCACCAAATCTGAATATAGTATCGTTTATTATGTTTTGCCCACCATGGTAGTTTTTACCAACCACCGGATTGTTCTCATTTCTTTCTATACTTGTTGCAATATGAGTATTGTTGAAATAATTCAATTCTGTCAGGTCTTCTATTTTACCATCTGGTAAAACTTTTGTTGGTTTTAGTCCAGATACTTTAATCTGCTTTATATTTAGTGAGTTGACCGTTATATCAACTTTTTCTGGTTTTTCTGCAAAAATTATATACGGAAGACTTTCAATATTATCAAAATTGTAGTTTTTCAAAACACCATTAGAATCTATTACTTTGTAGTTGATATAATCCGTGAAACCATGCTTATTTGAAAGGTTGTTAAGAGATGATATAAAGTTCATCGCAGTAAGCTTTTTGTTTAGTGAAACATACAATAAATCTCTTTCTTTATTACTTAAATTCGTCAAAGTATTGTCATTTATTGCAATGTTTACGAAAACATGCTTCCACTTTTCATTTATATAGATGTTTATTCCGTTTTCCAGTGTTTTTTGCCATGGATTGGTAATTATCTGATAATACTCATTGTTCATTCTTATCAGTGGGTTTTTGTTTGGTTGGTAGTTGAAGTTTGTATCCTCAACAAAACTATACAATCTATCCCAAAGATCAGATTTACCCGGCTCTTCACCACTACTTATCGTTGTTGCCAAAGTATTGGAGATATATAATATCTCATGGTGTACTATATAAGTTTTAGGTGAGTATGTAGCACTTGGATTCCATATTTGTATCTCTATCCATCTTGTCGATTCGTTTGATACTGGATCTATTTTTTTCCAGTGTCTTTGCCATGCGTTTGAATTATTCAAAAACTCCTGTGTGTAATTTGGTGGATATATATTGTTATCCACTGTTGACATGTAATAATCACCTCTGTATAGAACTATAGATCCATTTGAATACCCCATGTGTGCTATTCTACCGTCAGTGTCTCTCAATAATCTAGAGTTTGTTTTATAAGCTATTATAGGATTCCAAAAGTCAATAGGTTTGTCATATCCGTTAAACATGTAGTAATCTCCATTATTATAGACTACAGATTTTGAAAGAATATCCGAACCTTTTTGATAGTAGTTATTCTGACTATTCAACGGGTTGAACATTATCATATCGTTGTCTATATAATATTCCCAATCTTGTGTTAGATTGTATGGTAACGCTTTGATCTGTAGTGAGTTCTTATTGACAGTTGGCATTGTCGTCTTACTGTCTTTCTTTGCTCTATAGAGTATGTCGTTATAAACTACTATGTCTGCCTTTTTGTAAGATTTATCCATCTTCCACTCATCGATGACATCCCAATACATACCGTTATTGTTGTGTGACAATAATATACTGAACTTATAGTCTTCGAATTTGTTGGATGTCTTAGTGTTTATAGTCTCTATCTGTCCATTATTATTCTTTTTAACACTATCTACCTCATGTAAAAGGAATTTTATTCCTCTGAACAATGTTATGTTTGGTATCGTTTTGTCACCTGCAGAAAACCTAGAATACTTCTTAACATTTTTGTGAATCTGATTGGATAGAAATGTCGTTTTTCTGTCGAAAAACCAAGAAAAGTAATCAAAGTCATACTTCTTCTCTGTTGTTCCGTCAATATATTTGTCAGTTCCTAAATATTTTTCAAAATCAAAAGAAAACCTACTTATTCCATCTTTATTGTTGTTCTCTACATGTAGTGTGTGGTGTAGGTATGAAAAGGTAGAAGAGTTAATTGTGTAGAAGTAATCCAGGTTTCTTTCTCCTCTGTTTGGATCTGGATCAAAAGGGTTAACACTTCTGTTATAGTCTTCAAATCTTATAGAATTGTTTAAAACATAAGGATAGTCGTTTGCACCTAACGAGTTCTCAAAGGCCCATCTACAATGTACCGAGTTTTTTCTCCAAATAGGTGATATATCGTCTCCGACTATTTTGAATGTTTCGTGGTTTGCTGTGTATTCAGAAGAAACCGGTATGTGAACTACTTTATCTTTGTAGTTGAAGTCGTCTAGTTCCTTTGGATGTGTATTACTATTTAGGTTGTTCATATACAACTTCGTCTCTTCAGTTTCAGTTAAATCACTTTCTTTTTCGTACTCAAATTTGGAATATTCTGTATCTACAATCCTATCATCAAAATCCTTTATGTCACTAAGTCTTAGTCTATAGATTTTGAATTTCTTAGGTGTAGTATTGTTGTCGACCACAAAACTAACTTTTTTTGTGTATGTTGTGTCAGGTTTGTTTATCCAATACTCATATTCGTTTTGGTAGAATTTGAAAGAATAGTCACTGTGTATTTTTATAGAACCATCCTCCTTTATAAGGTTGTGGTATACTCCATCTATTTCTATTAACCAAAGATCTGCCAATTCAAAATCCATTATTTCGAAGTTAGTGTTGTCGTAGTTTTTAAGAACTTTATCAGTATCGTTAACATATCCAATGTTTGTATTCAACATCGCTTGTTTTCCTTTAAGATCAACACTCGCTATTATTCTCCATTTATTTACATATGTAGGAGTTATTTCTTCTTTTATAATAGTTCCACTAGTGAGTGGCTTTTCTTCAAAATCTTCTAATTGTGCACGAACAGAAAGTGGTGCTTCCTTACTACCACCTTTTAGAGTAGTTTGGCGATTTGATTGTACAGGATTTTGATTTTTATTAACGACTGGTTTAAGAGATGACTTTTGTTTTTCGATAAACTTTTCAACTTTGAAGTATTCTCCTTTATATTCTACATAGAAAGGCCTTTCGTCAGACCATCCTTCAACAAACGGATCTCCGTCATAATCGAATATGTTTCCTTCACCTATTACAACACCACTTTTTATGAACGGAGTTCTGTATGGTGACATTGTTTTAACCAGATCCATTTCTTCTAAATAGAATCCATAATATCTGTTTATTGACCACTTTCTCAAAGAATTTGCAGTTGCTGGTGTATCATCGAAAAGAAATGAAAAGTTTATGATGTTTGGATATATAACTTTGTTGTTTTTGAAACCATCCAAAACAAACTTTTCAAACTCAAATATTTCTTTCTCTTTTTCAAGATAGTCATCTAAAAACAATGACTTTGCAGTGTATCCACCCGATTCATAGTCTATTCCATTCCATTGTGAAAACTCCATTTTGTCGAAGTTTATTTCGACCGCAGTGGTTGGAAAATATTCGTTTGTTATGAAGTTTTTGTCAATCCACTCACCAAGGTTTGTGGTTTTACCCATATCAAATAGTTTTACAGTCTTAAAGTTATCGAATATCTCTTCCTTTATGTTGTTTCGGTCTAGTTTTATCATTCCCGGCCCATCAACTCTAAATATAATGAAGTATTTTGGAAAGTTTCCCTTCGAAATGTGAAGTGGTGCGAAGTATTCGAACTCTTCTTTATAGTCTTTATTACTTATTATATTTCTTGCACCATATTGATATATTTCGTCGTACTGACTTGCAAAGTTGTCGGTCATCGACTCAGAATCGTTTTCGTACTTTATTGCGAAAGCGGTATCCACCGGAAATCCTTTGAAAAAATAAGGAACCAGTTCGTCGAAGTAGTTCTTCTTATTAAATCCCATTTTCTTCAACTTTGTGGTAGAAAGTTCCGGTGTGGAATCTATACTATCTAAGCTAAGACTATAATCACTCTCTACCACAACTTTAACGTTTGTGGTCAAACCTGCGTTGGTTCTAAGTATCGCGAAACTTTTCATCTATCTTATTTTTCTCTAAATTTTTTACTCATACAATCCGTTTCTCATAGGTGCAATAGCCACTTCTCTTAGTGCAAACTGCTCAGGTCTAAAATTGTCTCTTATTGCTCTAGTCATATAAGGAATTGTAAACGAATCAGGTCTTTTGAATATAACTTTATTTCTATTTATGTTGAACTTTATAGTGAAAGTGAATGGTCTATTTTCTGCCTCATTCTCAAGTGCAAATTTTACCTTCTTAATGTGTTTGACCGTCTCTTTTGAGTTATTGAAGTCAACATATTTATAGTTAAGTCCATTTTGGTTGGTATCCAAAGCATTAAGTTTGAAATAAATATTCAATGGAACAATAATAGAATTACTATCACCTGGTTTCATGGTATAAACTTTGTCTGAATTCGTTTCAACAATATCATCTAAGTCTTTAACAACAGGGTGTATTGTCGTAAGAAGTTTTGTGGTCGAACTAACAGTCACGTTAGTGTCGAGCCATTTAGAGTTGTCTAAAACAGACTTATTATTTCCAACAAACGAAAGAATACTTGTTTCGTTGTATCCTAAATTGTACTCATTTGATGCTAAAACATTTGTTATTGAGTTGTTTCCTTTTGTATTAAAAGAATTCCCAATGTTTTCGGAAAGTTTGTTTACACTATTAGATGTAATTGAACTATAATTCACTGTCCAAATAAATTGGTTGTTCATCTGAGTTCTTGTTTGTCCTGAAGTATCTGTTGTCAAAAGCTCATCATGATCATTTACCCAAAATACCTGAGGTGAGTTTGAGTTATATGCAGTAGAGTTTGAAGTATAGTTTTTATCTGAAAGTAACCCAAGTGGAGAATCGACTGATTTGTTCTTAACCTTAACAACAAAGTCTTTAACCACATAAACATTGTTTGCATAAACTCTACCTGTAGGTATTCCAGTCGCTTTATAAGGTTCTAAATAGTCCTCACATTCGATAGTGAAGGTAGTCTCTGATCCGTTTGCTATGATAAACTCTTGGTTGTTTCTTAGAATAACAACTTCAAGTTCACCTTTAGCTCTTCTGATTTTCTCTTCTAATCCTTTGATTCTATCTTCCATCTTTTTAAGATATTCGTATAGGTCCAATGCAACACCATTTTCATCTTTGAATCCAGACAAAATCTTATCGGAGTCATGATGGTAGGTTTTACTATTCAATGTTACCGTGTCTGAAAGGTGTTCGTCTAATCCTTTCGCAGATAATTCGGTTTCCATTCTAACCTTTAAATCTTCTTTGGTTGCTTCTTTTAGTATGAAATCATTGTCATTCAAAACATTGTTTAAGTCATCTGGAAAATTTACGGTCAATATTTCAGACCAATCAGATTCCACTGCTGATTCTGGCCAACCCACTTCTGAAATAGATTTTATTCTTATTTCTACTCTTTCATTTGCTTGGATTGATATATCTAATTGGTTTATGTTAGGAGTGTCTGCACTTGAAACATCTTCTATTTGCCAAGTATACTGACCCGTCGATTTATCAAAAGTTCTTTTTCTCGCATCAGTTTTGAACTCGTTCCAGTTTGAGAAACTAGCAGTCTTTTGTGTTGCATCAACTTTGAATGTTTCGATAGGTGCTTCTTTTCCATCTTTACTCACATATCTATATTGAACTCTGAATTGAACTATTTCCTGAGGTTTAGTTCCTCTTGTTATTATCGCATCTGGTATTGTCCAGAATCCTCTTACTCTAAACTTAGGATCTACTTTAGACATAGGATTTTTAGATATGTCTATTATCTCTTGAGTAAGTGTCGCAGAAAGTTTAGTTTTACTTTCTTTCTTTTTGATAAGTTCTTGAACTTCTAAATAAGCTTGTTTTTTAAACGAATCTGATTGATACTTCTCAACTTTAGCTTTTTTGTTTTTGTCCAATATTGCTTGTTGCAATTGTGTCAACTCAGACTTTAAAGTTTGTTGTTGGTTGTGTTTTTGTTTTATTGAATTTGAGTCTGGAGTGTCAGTAAGATGTTTGTTTATCTGAACAACTTTGAAATTGTCAATATTAAGTGTAGGTGCGATAGGAGTTCCTGCCAATTTGTTTGGAGTTTTCTTAGCAACCAAATCCTGAAGAACAGTTCCGTAATCATAAACGAAATCAGTGTAGAATTGTTCCATTGTAGTTCCGTTGTCAGAAGAATTTGCACTCAATCTAAGATCGTTAGACCAATATCCTGTACCTGGACTCCATGTTCTACAAAGTAGGTTGTTGTCTGTGTTCAATGCTTTAGCAAAAACAACATTTCTTTCATTGTAACCAATACTTATTCTTATCAACTTGTTGTATATGATTGGAGAGTATATTTTTAGAACATTTATTCCAACAGGAATTGCTTCCATTCCTTCTACTTTTTCGAATCTAACTCTTGGGTTAGTTTCTGCAGTTGATACTTCGATAACCTTATATCTTGTAGATGTTTGGTTTCTATTTATTATAACCTCACTACCGTTGTTAAGCTTTTGTATGGAGTTTGTCGATATATTAAGATAATCTAATTTGTCAAGAACATACCAAAGTTTTCTGTTAAGTCTATCCTCTTGTATTTTCAATACTGAAAAATTACCTTCGTAAAGAAGTTCGTTTGGTTCTAAATCAAAAACCTGCTCATCCATTTTAGGATTTAAAGGTGCCACAACTCCCGGAGTAGTTCTGTGCCAATTTTCAAAATCTGTTATAACAATGTTCGAATTTCCTCTGAAAAGTTGGTTGAATGAATTTAGTGCAGCCTGCCCAGTGTTTGTTATGGTTCCGTTTGCATCCTTTGCAAAATCCACCATATATCTTCTAATCTGAACTTTTCTAACATTATCCTCAACCTGTCCTGATAAATCTATCTCTACCGAAAGCATTGGGTTGAGCATAGAGTCGAAAAACCAGTTATTACTCGCTTTAAAGGAATTTACGGCACCAAGACTAGCAATAGGTGCTGGTTCTCTGTTAAGGTCAACTGTTATCAACTTTTTGAAGTTGTTCGGTGAAGTTTGTATAAGAGATCCGGTGGTATCTATACTGTATAGAGAATTGATATTGTTGTTTAGTCTATCTATCTCAGCCTTCAAAGAGTTTACGGACGGTATTGTAAAGTTTCTCAAAACACCGTTGTCGTCGAATATCTGCACATTTACAGAAGGTTCTGTTGTTGTTGCAACCGTGTTTATTTTTGTTAGTATGTCTACTATGTTCTTATTAAAGCTTATTACTTGATCCGCCACTTTAGGAAATGAACTTTGAATTGCCATTTTAATCTATTGATTTTTTATTATATATTAAATGTTGCCTTTTTCTTTCGTCATTAAGGAATAATTTTGTATATTTGTAGTATGATAGATCAATTGAAAAATAGAATCAAAGAAGCAAACGAGGCATACAGAATCGGAAAGCCCGTTATGTCGGACACAGAATACGACATTCTTTTAGAAGAGTTGGCGAATATGTCGCCAGACGATGAATTGTTGTCTAAAGTAGGACATGAAATATTAGACGAGACTAGAAAAACTCGTTTACCAATTCCTATGGCATCAATGAACAAAATCAAAACTCTTGACGAAATCAAAGATTGGCAACGCCTTAAACTTATTCCAAATGCAGTAGAAATCATCTGTACTCCTAAGTACGATGGACTTTCTCTTTGTGTAGATGAAATTACGTGTGATGCCATTACACGTGGTGATGGAACCTATGGTCAAAAATCAACAGAACATTATAGACTAATTGGAAATCATTTATACGAAAACGACGACAGAAAGTATGTTCCACCTTTCTCTCATACATACGGTGAAGTAATTATGCCAAAATCAGTATTTTTAGAAAAATATTCAACCGATTTTGCCAATCCGAGAAACCTTGTGGCGGGACTTATCAACTCCAAAACCGTATCAGAACCACTAAAAGATTGTCATTATATAAAATATGGTGCAGTAACTGAAAGATTAAATAGTTTTACAACTAAACAAGAGTTATTAGATGCCTTAAATGATGGACAAAATGTAAAAGTTCCTTATCATATCTGTGGTATCTTAGACTTATCGGAGGATTTGCTTATCTCTTTATTCAAAGAGTGGTCTGAAGATTATGAAATCGATGGAATCATCTTAGAAGTAAACAACTTAGCAACACAAGAGTCTTTAGGTCGTGAGACATCATCTGGAAATCCAGTATGGGCTCGTGCATTCAAACACGAAAGCTTTGAACAGAAAGAAGAGTCCGAAGTTATCGGAATTTCATGGAACATATCAAAACAAGGTTTGTTAAAACCTATCATTCACATCAATCCTATTAGATTGGATGGAGTTACAGTTTCCAATGTTACTGGAAACAATGCTCGATTCGTAAAAGATATGGGAATTGGTGTAGGTGCAAAAGTAGTAGTTAAGAGATCTGGTATGGTTATCCCTAAAATAATCGATGTTGTTCAAAC
>JACCDX010694436.1_pt1 | contig 14600 bp, 19 predicted proteins | sample 7449681 | NCBI WGS metagenome assembly JACCDX01 (sample SAMN15323450, study PRJNA562643) | freshwater metagenome | isolation source: river surface water | place: USA:Blue River Watershed | collected 2017-08-18
ATGGGAAGAACGGTGGGAAGAATGGAGGGAAGAATGGGAAGAACGGGAAGAACGGTGGGAAAAATGGCGGGAAGAATGGTGGGAAGAATGGAGGGAAGAATGGGAAGAACGGTGGGGTAGTAGTAACTGAAGAAGTTGTTGCTCCTACACCTGTTCCATTAGCATTAATAGCAACAACAGTATAAGTCTGTGATCCTGGTGAAGCAGCAGTTGGAGTATTGTCTGTTGCATCATAAGGAGAAGAAGTAATACCAGTATAACTTGTTCCATCAGAACCAGTAATTGTATAAGAAGTAATAGCGCTACCACCAGTTGCTGGGGCAGTCCAAGAGATTCTATTTACGTTTGCTGATTGCGCTGAAGCGCTTACATTTGTTGGTGTTCCTGGTTTTGTGGTTACAGAAACTGAAGAACTTGTTGTTGGATTTGCTGTACCAGCAGCATTTGTACCAACAACAGTAAAAGTATAGGAAGTTCCTCCAGATAAACCAGTAAACGTAGCAGTAGTATTTGCATTACCAGTAACTAGTGTTGTTGTTGTAGGAGTTGTTGTAATTGTATAAGATGTTGCTGCTGGAGAGTTAGCAGGTAAGGTCCAAGATAAGTTAACTGCACCATCATTAAAATCTCTTGCTGTTCCAACGTCTGTACCAGTTAAACCTGTTACTGCGTCTGGTTGTAAGAAGTTATCCTGTGCTGAGGACTTAATTCCCTTTTTCTTACCTGCTGCCATCTTATTCTCCTATTTCTATATTAAATTATGCTGAAAGATCGCCCATGACAACCCAAGTATCTGTTGCTCTCTTGAAGAGGGTTGCAGATGACCACTGAGTTCTCAATTTCAAACCAGGTGTAGCATTTACTGTTACTCCTGATGCACCAGCAATTGTTACCTGACCAGCACCAGTCTGAAGAATATCGATAGATGTTCCGACTGGGTATGCAACTGTTGCATTTGTTGGGATTGTAATTGTTGTTGCTGTTGCCTTGTTTACTTCGATAAAGTTATCTCTTTCTGTAAGTGCTGAAAGAGTGTAGGAATCTGTCTTCTGTACAATTGTTGTACGTGAAGGTACGCCTTCCTTTGTCTGTGTACCGTCTGAGAATACGACACCAGATGATGGGGTTACAGTTGTTGCTTCAAGAGCAGCAACCTTAAGATCATCCATTGAACCTTGTGAAAAGTTAACTGTTGAAGTTGGTTCATCAGTTACACCCTTGAAAAGTTTCCACTTATTATCAGATGCGTCACGAACAAGACCTGAGTGTTGATATGTACCATCATTGTAATTAGATACAAAACCTAAGTCTGCTGAATTTCCTGAATTGCCTTCTCCAAGATAAATCATTGGATCTGAGATACTTAGATTTGAAGAACTAACTGTAGTTGTTGTTCCTTGTACTGTAAGATTTCCAGTTACTGTAAGTGCTGCTGCAGTTGTTGTACCTGTAAATGTTGGTCCAGCAAGGTTTGCCTTAAGATCAAGTGCTGTTTGTGTAGCAGTTGAAACTGGCTTATTAGCATCAGATGTATTATCTACGTTTCCAAGTCCAACCATTGACTTTGTAATACCTGAAACAGTACCTGTAAATGTTGGGTCTGCAAGAGGAGCCTTAAGATCAAGAGCATCTTCTAATCCATCAATTTTAGATTGAGCAATTGCTGCTGATGCATTTATATCATCATTTACAATTGTACCGTCTGCAATTTTAGCAGAAGTCACTGCACCATCTAGAATCTTTCCTGTTGTTACAGCATCTCCAGCAATTTTATCTGCAGTTACAGCAGAGTTAACAATCTTATCTGTTGATACTGTGTTATCTGTTGGTGTTCTTGTATCAGATAAACGAGAGTCATCTGTTAATACAAGTGCAGTTGTATCTGCGATACCGTGGACATTTGTTGTGTCTGAAGAGTGAGTTCCCACTGCTCCATCCGCATATGTCTTTGTAGCAAGTTCTGATGTGTCAGCAATACCATGGACATCTGTTGTGTCTGAATTGTGTGTTGATACTGCTGAATCAGCATATGTCTTAGTAGCAAGTGCTGATGTGTCAGCAATACCGTGGACATCTGTTGTGTCTGAAGAGTGAGTTCCTACTGCAGTATCAGCATAATTTTCAGCATATGTCTTTGTAGCGAGTGCTGCTGTATCAGCAATACCATGAACATCTGCTGTATCTGAATTGTGTGTTGATACTGCTCCATCAGCATATGTCTTGGTAGCAAGCGCTGATGTGTCAGCAATACCATGAACATCTGTTGTAGCATCAGTGTGCAATTCTACATCTGCTGTTAAAGCAAGTGCTGATGTGTCAGCAATACCGTGTACGCTAGTGGTATCTGAATTATGTGCTAAGACTGCTCCGTCTGCATATGTCTTAGTGGCAAGTGCTGATACATCAGCAATACCATGAATATTTGTTGTAGCATCAGTGTGCGCTTCAAACTCTGTATTTGATACCTTTGTAGCAAGGTCATTTGTTACTGTTGTAGCAAAGTTTGGATCTTCACCAAGTGCTGTTGCTAATTCAGCAAGAGTATTAATTGCACCTGGAGCATTATCAATAAGATTACCCAGTGCTGCCTGTACGTATGCAGTTGTTGCAATCTGAGTACTATCTGTATTTAAAGCAGCAGTAGGGGCTATTGGAGTACCTGTAAGTTCAGGAGAAGTAAGTGATTTATTTGTTAAAGTTTGCTCATCATTTAATGTAACTAATTCTGATGTATCATCAATACCGTGAACATTTGTTGTATCTGAAGAGTGGGTAGATAGGTCTGATGCAACGGTAGTAATAAATGATGGGTCATCACCAATAGCGGCTGCTAACTCATTAAGGGTGTTTAATAGTTCTGGTGCACCATCGATAAGATCTGCTAGATCGTCTGCTGATGCATAATATGATAGGCTGCTCCATGTTGATGAGCCGTTACCAATCTTAAACTTACCAGAGTCTGTTTCAAAACCAATTTCACCTGCTGCTAGAATTGGGTCTGCAGTTGTCCATTGTGACGCAGTTCCTCTGCGCTGTTGCATTCTTGTTGCCATTTATACTCTCCTTGTGGTATTTCTACCGTTTTATTTCTGTGCTTATTATAACATCAGTTTTAATTGAAATTATCTACAGCACTACCGCCGTCATAGACTAATGTCCATGAGTTTGAATTATAGGCTCCCCCATCTACTGGAGATCCTTGTGGGTCAGAAAAACTTCCACCGCTAACAAACTGAGACACAATAAATCCAGTTCCGTCAATTGCGGTATCGTGGATGTGCTGAGGTAGTGTTAGAGTATCGTCTATTGTTGCCTGTGTATACCAAGAACCCTCATAATAAAAGTTAACTCTATTTGTAAGGGTATCAAGCCATTGTGTTCCATTTGTTGGTGAAGAAGGAGCAGTTGAGCCAACAGCCATAGATCTGGAATCGACATACTCCTTAGTTGCTGCATGTGAAGCAAGAGTTGGTACTCCTACTGTTACTGCATCTCCGAATGTACCGCCGTTATTTACGACTAACCCATTCTTGATTCTAAAGTCTTTGTCTACTGTTGCCATTTACTGCTCCTCCTTCCAACTATTATTTATTATGCTAACAATGTTCCTACAACAGTTACTGTTGAGTTATTGTTAACAGTTGAGACACGAAGTCTTACATCAGAACCGCTAACATCTGCAGATATTGTCATTGCAGATCCGTTGGTTCCAACCATTGCATATTCTGTGATAGCAACATTATCAGATGTATCAAGAGTTAAGATAACTTCTGCAACATCTGTGTGTGTGCCATAAGCAGTCTTAACTAAGAACTTAGCAGTTCTGTAGTCAGCCTTTGCCCATGAGTATGCTGTAATTTCTGAAGCAACCGCAACTTCTGTTGATGCTGCAACTTGCTTTGCAACTGAGTTAAGGTCAACCTCAACAAAGTTTGGTGTTACTGCTTCAAGAGCAGATACTGCACGAGCATCTGTGAAGTAAAGGTGTGTTGAACCTTCTGCAAGGTCATCAGTTGTAGAATCTGCAACACCGTTTTCTGCGGTAATTGTAAGATTATTTGATCCATCCTTTGTAATTACAATGTTTGTCTTAGTGGCATTTGCAAGAAGAGTTGCTGCTTCTGCCTTTGCACGGGCTGCAGTGTAATAAAGGTTTGTGCCTTCTTCAATGTCAGTTGTTGAAAGTGCATTAATTGCATTATCAATAGCATTATTGCGATCAACAATTTCATCAGCAATTAAACCATCTGTATAAGAGTTAGCATCACCAATTGCTTCTGATTTAGCAGTTGCAATAGCACTGTTACGGTTTGTAACTTCTGTGCTGATTGCTGAATCAATTGCATTATTACGGTTTGTAACTTCTGTTGAAATTGAAGAGTCTGTATAGTTATTAGCAGATGTACCTACGCCATCAGCATAGTTTTCGTAAGCAGTTGTAATTGCTGTCTCACGAGTATCTGTATAAGACTTTGCTGCATTTTCTGCATCAGTTGCAACACCCTCTGCATATGACTTTGTAGCAGTAACTGCTGTGTCAATTGAGAATGTTGTTCCGTCAAGTGTTAAACCATTTCCAGCAAGGTATGTACCCTGACCTGAGAACTGTGTCCAAGACTGTCCTGTAAATGATGATAGATAGTGCTCAGCCTGCACCCATGCTGTTGAACCATAATTGGTTCCTTCCATTACGAATACTGCTGCACCAACTAATTCAGAATAAGCATCTGCATCTTCTGGACGAGTAAGTGTCCAAGAACCACCTGTGCTGTTATAAACATAAATACCGCTATCTGCACCAGCATTAGTGATAAGAACTCTATATCCGCTATCAGCATCTCCTAACACAGAGTGATCATCAATCTGTAACTGAGTTGCTCCACTACCAGATAGTACTGGAATTGCTGCATCATAAAGAAGGTGTACTGCTTGCTTCCAGTTAAGACCAGAAGAAAGTCCATCTGCATATGCCTTAGCAGCATTCTCTGCATTTGTAGCAGCAGTGTCTGCATAAGACTGTGAACGACCTTCAAGTGCTGTAATCTCATCATCTGTGTATGAGTTAGCATTTGATTCTGCTGTGTTAGCCTTTGAAGTTGCATCTGATGCTGCTGCATCAATTGCTTCTTGCTTTGCTGTTGAAATTGCAGAGTTACGATTTGAAACTTCTGTAGAAATTGCAGAATCTGTGTATCCATTAGCAGATGATAAAGCATTGCCTGATACAGTATCTGCATAAGATTCTGCTGTACTTAATGCATTAGAAATAGCATTATTACGATTTGTAATTTCATCTGCAACCTCTGCGTCTGTGTAATCTTGTGCCCATGCAATTGCATCATTATATGCATTTGTTGCTGAACCAACTGTATCCCAAAGACCAGTGTTAGCATCTACTGCTCTCTGATCTGTAAAGTACTTGTTTGTTGAACCTTCTGAAAGGTCATTTGTGTCATGGTTTGAAAGTGAAGAAACTGTACCAGTTACATCACCAACAATATCTGCTGTAATTGTACCTGCAGCAAAATCACCATTTCCATCACGTTTTACAACTGTGTTAGGTGTATTTTGTGATGTAGATGTACCACCAATAAGACCAACGATGTAGTCCTGGTCATCTTGCTTCTTGGTCAAAACGTCATAGTTATTAACTGTTGCTGTTGTACCTTCAACGATGAGACCCTTTTTTACTTTAAAGTCTTTTTCGACTGTTGCCATTTTATTATCTCCTTAGTTATGCCTTAAGTCCAATTCGTGCATAACGAACTGTGACTGGCTTGATTGCAGGATCTGGAGTAACTGTTAAAGCCACTGTATTTCCAGTCCGTGAGACGCTAATGGTGCCAATATTCCCATCATTGTCTATAGTGCCATACTCAGAGACGTTTACATTTGTACCGTCCACCAAGATGGTCAACTCTGTTGCGTAGAATTTATTGTCTCCTGCTGTTGTCTTAGCAATAGAAACAATATATTTGACCATTCGCCATTCTGAAGCATCAAAATTATCAATCACTGTTGCATTTTCGATACCTGAGATTGTGTTTTCATTATTACCCATTGTTCCAAGGTCTGTGGAACGGGCTGAGGCGGAATCAATTAAATCTTCATAGTCCTGTTGCGTAGGACGGTCACCAGTTTGAAATTTGGTTTTTAATGTTGGGATTGAGATTTTTGCCATGTGCCTATTATAACTCCTTTTTTATATTTTAAAGAATCCAATTGCTAAAGCCAATAACTTGTAACGGAATTGGTGGGGGATTTGAAGGACCGTATCCTTCAATATTAATAGATTTGAATCTTACTCTAAACGGTAAGTCATGTTTGATTGTTACTGTTGGACTAATAAGGCTTATTTGTTTGACTGAATAGTCAATTGGTTTAATATATTTGGTTTGATGCTTTAGATTAGATAATGTTGCTCTTGCCATTAGTCTGTTACATCTTCAAGAATCTTCATGCTACCCTGGCAAACTGTCCAGACTCTTGTAACATCAGATAATTGAATATCGAAGATGTCTCCTGTTTGTAAAATAAATGATTCTTCAGAAGTTAACCAAACAGTAAACTCTCCAACTAAATCGTCTGCATCCTGTTCTGGATTTAATTCCATAATTAAGGTTGCATCGTCCGTAATGACTCCAAGGTTTATAGCAAGGTTAGGTCTTTTAATTTTCATATTAATATTCCAATCTGGAATATTTAATGGTTGTCCTGCATCATCAACAACATAAACCTTAAATCCAGATGTGTCTCCACGAACAACAGTCCAAAGAACTGTAGGTGGTTTTTCACCTATGTCGTATGAAGAAGCGGATCCACGATATGTAGCCATGTGTTGATTATATCATATTAGGCTAAGCCAGCCTTCAATGCTCCCCATGTTCCGTTACCTTTTGCCTGAATAACAATTACGCCAGTAGTTGGATTTGCTACAGCAACAATTCCAATTGCTCCACCGAAAACGGTAGTTGTAAGAGCACCTGAAGAATCTACATATAATAATTCTCCAACAGAAAAACTACTTGTATTGACATTTGTTAAAACACCAGCAACAACAACTTCTCCACTAGCACCATCTGCTAATGATGTTTTTGTCAAACCAAGAAATGGATAATTATCTGATAATGTTGATGTGAATGGTGCTATTTGCGTTTTATTATTAGTATGGCCAACTGCGTATACTGGTTTTGCTGAACCTATAGTTGAACCTGAGTTATTTATTACTTTTACCCGCACATTTGATGCATCAAGCGAAGAAATAGCATCATCAACATCATCTGCTAATTTCTTTATATCATTATGTACATTTACAGAGTCTGTTGATTCTGGAAATGTTAGACCATAGTTATTGGTTATATCTGCCATAGAGATCAATTATAGCATTATTTGACTACATGGTCTAAATTGTGTTATACTTGGAAGTAATATAGCACCCCTAAAAAGGTGTTATTCGTTTCTAAGGAGGAAACTATGATTAACTTTATGAATAATAATAGGAACATCATTGGTACACTCAGCATATTGGCAATGTTTGGGGTTTCTACAAACTTTGCTAATGCTTCTGAAAACCGATTAGACGATAGTAAGCCTATCGTGCTTGAAGAAACAATAGAGGCCACGCAAGTGGCCAAAAGTGTTTCTAAGGCTAAAGAAGATCAGTTAGAAAAATATAAAAGCGCTATAAATCTATCTGACAAAGACCTTAAAAATCTACTATCATTAGTAGGATTTGAGGGTCAAAATCTAAAAGAGGCTTGGGCTGTTGCTAAGAAAGAATCTGGCGGTAGACCTTTGGCTCTAAATAACAGTAAAAGAACTGGAGATAGTTCTTATGGCTTATTTCAAATAAATATGATTGGGGACCTTGGTCCTGACCGTAGAGATAAGTTTAAGTTAGAATCCAATGTGGAACTTTTTAATCCTGTGCTAAATGCAGAGATTGCATTTTATATGTCGCAGGGTGGAAAAGATTGGAGTTCTTGGAAAGGCATGACACCAAGAACAAAAGCATTAATGCTTGAATTTCCTAAGTAATACATAAAAGAATAAGGGGTCTTAATTGGCCCCTTATTTTTTTACCATTTTCCAATAGGGCAAGTTGCTTCAAGTAGTCTTGTTTTTGCAGCCATAAAGCAGCCACACTTTTTACATTGACTTGTTAATTTGATTAATTCTGGACAAGATTTACATATTTCAAATCTTCTTTTAGATTCTTCTGTTTCGGCATATTGAGTATCTGCTCTTAAAAAATCCCATGGTCTGGTATCTCCAAGACTTTCTTTATATTTTTGCCATGCAGATTTTTCTTCTGACATAATATTTCCTATTCTGCTGGAGCAACAAAATTTACTCCATCGTACGTCCAACCAAGGCCAATATCAAGATCTGTTAAATCTGTAATATCAACAACTGTTGGATTTGACTGAAGTCCCGCAACAATTCTGGTAGCCGTGTCTATATTTGCTGCCAATTCTGGATCAATTGACCACACAGTAAAAACGTCATTTTCTGTAATAAAAGCAAATTTTTTTAAAGACATAAAACTCTCCTTTTTATAAAGTATAGCATATTAGATTGCACATCCTCCTGCTATCCACATACCTCCACAAGCATTACAGCATGTTTGTGTTGTTGGAGTTAGATCACAGTTACATCCAGATGTGAAGAACGGTGGGAAGAATGGAGGGAAGAATGGGAAGAATGGAGGGAAGAATGGAGGGAAGAATGGATTAGGTGCTGTAAATGAAGGTGGGAAGAACGGTGGGAAGAATGGGAAGAATGGTGGGAAGAACGGTGGGAAGAATGGAGATGCACTAAATGTAGGAGGGAAGAACGGTGGGAAGAAAGGACCCGTTGGCCATGGTGTTGCAGAACACTCACCAAAATTAACAGACCAATAGTATCCGCAAGCAGAGCATTGTGATTGAGTTAATACAGAAGGGTCAGAACATAATGAATTAAAAGTTGGTGGGAAGAATGGAGGGAAGAATGGGAAGAACGGTGGGAAGAATGGAGGGAAGAATGGGAAGAATGGAGGGAAGAATGGTGGGAAGAATGGATTGTCTGGCCATGGTGTTTCTGAACATTCTCCAAAGTTGATAGACCAATATCCACCACATGTAGCACATTGTGACTGATTTAGAACAGAGAAATCAGAACATAATGAATTAAAGTATGGTGGGAAGAATGGAGGGAAGAACGGAGGAACAGTAAATGAAGGTGGGAAGAATGGAGGGAAGAACGGAGGAACTCCGCATGGCTGTCCACTTCCACCACTACCACCGCAAGAACTTACATTAACAGCAATACATTCACCGAATCCAGTAAATACAGGAGAGGTACAATCTACCCAATTTCCACTACCGACTGGGCACTCTTTTCTTGTCTTTGTGTAATTACCAACATAAACATCTTCTCCATTACAGGTAGGTTCTGTAAAGTTATAAGTTACACAATCTCCACAACTTGTTGTAAATGAAGGTGGGAAGAATGGAGGGAAGAACGGAGGAACAGTAAATGAAGGTGGGAAGAATGGAGGGAAGAACGGAGGAACAGTAAATGAAGGTGGGAAGAATGGTGGGAAGAACGGTGCTACGTTAAATGTAGGCGGGAAGAATGGAGGAACTACAGTATAAACATAATATTCAAACCCAACAGTTTCTTCATAATTTAATAGTTGGTTAACATCTGATCTTTCTTTAACTGTTCCATCATTTTGTGCAGTTGCACCTTGTGAATTATCTAAAGGAATCTCTGTTCCTAAATTAAAGCCAGCATTTGTAATTGCAGTTCTTGCATTTGCTCTGGATAGACCTAAAAGGCTTGGGATTCTTCCCATTCCTTTCGAACTTGCCCATTTGCCTATCCATCCAAGCATTTGGACCTACGCCGTCAAATCGCCAATAAGTACCCAGGTATTCGTATCATATTTGATAAGAGTTGCGCCAGAATACCTTGCAGCAATTTTCTTGTTTGAATTTTTGCTATTAATTGTTACAGTAGCAGCACCAGCAAATGTAACATTGCCAGTATTTAATCTTACAATATCTATTCTTTGCCCAATTTCGAACGGTACAGAAGTATTTGCAGGAATTGTAACAGTTCTATCTGAAGATGAGTCAATCAATAATGTCTGTCCAGCATCTCCAAGTACCAAAGTATAGTCAGTTGTTTTAGTACTTAAATATGCAGTATCTAACATACCAACCCATGCTGATCCATTATAAATTTGAACTTGATTTATATCAGTACCGCCGTTGGTTTGCTCAACAAAACAAACAGTACCTTTTGCTGGTGAAGTAATTACAGAATTTCTAGCAGCAGGGTTTTGAAATCTATTAACTCCAGCCTTTGCACGGATAACATCGTTAAAAGTTACTATTGCTCCATGTGTATGTGTTTGTGTCCAGTTATAAGGAACATTCGTATTGGCAACACCAGCAATAGCATACCAAGTCTCTGATGCTTCATCATACATGTATGCAACTTTACTGTTTGAACTAACTGATGCCATTAAGAATTCACCGCCCTAATATCAGATTCTGTTAATCCTAATGTAACAAGTTTTGCAATTGCAATTTCTTTTGCTACAGCAGCGTCTTTTTCTGCTTGTATTAATGCAGAAGCCTCATCAGTTATTTTGGTATATGACTCAAGTTCTTCTTTTGTCATATCACGTTCTACTCCATTATCAAGTATTTTCATTATTCATAACTCCAAACTTCATATGTTCCATTATCAAATGCTCCAGTTGGTGAAAGTGTTACTTGAACAGAAGATATAGGAGTATTGTCTCTAAAATACCCAAAATATTGTCCTGTAGAATTATCGGCAATAGTTGATACTGGTTTTAAAATTGCAGATGTATTAGCAAGATCAACAGATATAGATATATCATGAATTGAAGAATCATTAAATGTTGGTGAGTGTAATGCACTTGCTGTTAATAATCCACCAGTATTAATATAGTTTGGACCAGAGTTATTATTAAATGTAACTGAAAGCATTGCGCTATCTGTAGCATCATCATGACTCCAGTTATGCAAAAGAATAACTAACTTTTCTCCATTTAATCCAGAAACATTTAAACTAGACCCAGATAATGAACCATTAGATTTTTTTACCCATGCCTTTTGTTCGTGATCTTGCCATGAAGGTAATCCAGAAGAAACTGTTAATATTTGTCCATTTGATCCAATTGGTAAAACTGTAATATCATCTTGTGCTGTGCCATAAATTAAATCTCCAGCAGCATCTACAATTCCTGGTATTTCTGTGATAGGTGTCCAGGAATCAGCACCTTCATCATAAATATATGCTCTTTGTGGGCTTGCATCTTTATCTACCCAAAGCATTCCGTTAATTAGGTTTTCTGTTGGCTCTTCGTTTTGATATAAAGCAATTCCATATGTAGACTGTACTGCTGACCCAGTTGAATCTGAAGCCATAACAATAAATCCGTCAGTTGGGTCTGTTAATGCTGAAATTTCTGCGAGGGTTAAATAATCTGATCCTATACCAAGATCTTCTTGAGCAGTAACTCTATTGTCTAAATTCAATAAATGTTTTGCTAAACCATTTTTTGTTAATATTGTTGCTTTTTGTGTTGCTTCTGAGTTTGTGACATCAAAGTTATAATCTCCATATAAGAATACCTTAAGTGCAGCCTGAATGTCTGCCGTGTCATCGTAACCTGGCTGTTTTACATTATATATACCGCCGATGTCTTCTGCTGCCATTTATATCACCCCGTCGATTATACCACCGAAATGTGAAGGTTAGCCGTCCTTGATCCAGAGATATCTGCCCATTGGGTACCGTCAAATTCCTTAGCGTAGAATGTTATTTTTAAATTTTCAATATCGCTAACCGTTACAACTTCTGTTTTAATAGAGGAGACTATTGGATATCCTGCAGAAGTTCCAAATGTTACATTTACATTGAAATTAGAGGCATTAACATTTCCTACATAAGATGGACTAACTATTGCTGATATTGGTACAAAGCAATAGTTTTGTGTTGAAAAATCTATGCTTATGTTTTCGCTATAAGTATTTAACCCTAATTTTGACAAGGTAACCCATTGAAGAGTTCCTAATGTCTCAACATACTGATACATCATTAAATATTCATCATCTGTTGTAAGTAAGTTAATATATACATCAAATAAACTTGGTGTTTGTCCAATATCAACTACATCTGGTTTTCCATTACCTACATAGATTCTGCTTCCACGATCACCCTGTGATCCAAAATCAACTTCTACATTAATTGTGTCTGGTCCACCAAGGACAACTAAATCTTCTGTACTTAAAATTACTTCTGCCATATTATCCTAAGTTAGTAGAACTTGTAACTTGATCTGTTACAGTTATACTTCCAGTCATTAGAGTAATGACAACTGGATAATCTCCACCACCTGCTGGCTTACTTACCTGAACGTCATAGACATAGGATTTTGCTGGATCTAAATATGCTGCATCTGCGGGTCTAATTGCACATGTAATATAAGTCTTATCTCCAGAAATTTTTGCATAACATTTGTGATATCCAGTTGCTGAATCTCCACCTCGAACTTCTGCAAAAGCAAAAACAGCACTATCAAAGTCTGTTGTTGTTAGGTTATCGTCATGATCATAAACGAATGGAGAAAGCGAAAAAGCATCTCCGCTTGCGGTCTTTGGGTATACTCTAAATTCATAGGTATCACCCTTGTAGTATGTAATATTATAGGTTCCTGGAAATGCCATGGATTTATTATACCACGCTGACGTATATTGAATTCATAACTATTGATGAGTCATAGTCAGTTCTAATTTGAGGTATGGCTCCTGAATTCCACATGTTAGTGTCTTCAATAAAGAAATGCTGGGTTACATACATATTATAAACATACTGATATTTTAATGATGCGACAAACTGAGATATTTCAGTACTAGATTTAGGGAAAAATGTTCTTATCCAAACCTCTGTATTATTATATTCTGTGGTTAACTCAAAGTTATATGTTACAAATACTTGGGAACCAACCTCTAAGCCATGAAAATTAAGCATTCTTTGCTCTGCATTCCACAGGCTAGTACATCCTTCTGGTAGATAGTCTTCTTTTGTTGACTTACCTTTTGAATCTACCCATACGCTTACCCAGCCTTCATCTCCATAACCTACACCTAGATTTATTGGCATTTTGTTTAAATTAAAATATGAGGCCCATCCTGCTTGTTGTCCAGAAGACGAGAGAGAACTTTTTCCATCCTTGCCATCTTTTCCAGTTGCCCCTTTTTCACCCTTAGGACCCTGAATGCCGTCCTTTCCAGCAGGTCCCTGGGGTCCAATTGGTCCAGGGGGTCCAGAAGGCCCCTGTGGTCCAGGAACTGGGACATAGTTAGTTAATATATCAGTGTTTGTTGTTTGTGTTTGTACAACTTGATCAGCATAACTTGATTTTTTGCTTCCTGGGAAATCCATTGCTTTAGATACTGGCATGGAAGTATTATCCCATATTATTAACCGATTTGGTTAACAGTAATAATTGCTGAAGGAATTGCTGGACCACCCATAGTTCCAGTATTATGTGTCATTTGAATATGATGATTATCTGTTGCCCAATAAAGTTGAACATAATCGTTAGCATTTAATTTTTGAAATAAATTCCATGCAGCAACAACATATGGACTGTTTGTATTTACTGCAATACGAGTATTTGAATCTGGAATTGCTGTACCATTTTTTACAAACCATACTTCTGCAGTTGTTCCTTGTCCACCACCGCCAGTATTATGAAATTGAAATGAGAATGCAAAATTATAAACTCCAGCATGGGATGCCTTCATTTTGCTATTATCTATAATAGTAAAACCATTTGTTGCATCTGGATCTAGTTGCCTAATTAAAACTGGAACTCCAGTAGATTCTTGTGCCTGAGTAACAGTTTGAGTTTGAATATCACAAAATGAACCATAGTATGGGTTTAACTGTGATAGTCCACTATTATCAAAAATGGCAGGGTGTGTAAAACGTGCCATTACATGCCTGCTTCTAATCTTGCCTTAAGAACAGCAAGAGATAATCCATTCGAAGATGATATTGCATAAATTGCATCATTACCGTTTAGTTCAATTGAAAAAGAATGATTTGGCATAATTCTAAAACCGTAATTAGAAGATGTTACGCCTTCTCCACCAATATAAATATATCCAGAATCGTTTACATTTTGTAATGTAATATCCATACCTGAATGCTTCCCATTTGGTGTAAGTTTTGTTGCAGTTACATTTGAAAGTGTAAGTAATGAGTGGTCCATTTTATCTCCTATTTAACCTTGTGGGTTTTTCCATTTACCTTTATTACTGAAGGAAGATTATCTTTTTTGTCAGTTACTTTAACTACCGCCATTATAGACTTCCTCCAGGAGAAACATCTCCAAGTACATAAATTGTGCCTATCACTGGAGTCCAGGTAATGTCATTTACATCATCTGGAATAATAATTTGTAAGTCGAATGGTAATTCTGCAACTGTAGATAAATAATTTAATCCCCAGTTTTCTGTTACTGATGGAAGAGCGGTAACTGTGACATAACCTTCTGATGCGCTACA
>JACCDX010411149.1_pt1 | contig 14599 bp, 14 predicted proteins | sample 7449681 | NCBI WGS metagenome assembly JACCDX01 (sample SAMN15323450, study PRJNA562643) | freshwater metagenome | isolation source: river surface water | place: USA:Blue River Watershed | collected 2017-08-18
CTTATGGACTTGGGGTAATAATAGTCTTGGAAGACTTGGAAACGCATCAACAACCAATGTATCCACTCCAGTCACTACATTCTCTGGAGGAATTAATTGGAAACAAGTCAGTTCTGGTGGTTCTCACACAGCAGCAATAAAAACTGATGGAACCTTATGGACTTGGGGTAATGGAACTAATGGACAACTTGGAAACGCATCAATAACTGATAGATCAACTCCAATCACTACATTTGCAGGAGGAACCAATTGGAAACAAGTCAGTGTTTCTGGAAGATCCTTTTCTACAGCAATCAAAACCGATGGAACCTTATGGACTTGGGGTACTGGAGGTAATGGACGACTTGGAAATGGAGTAACAACAGGTAACATAAGTACTCCAGTCACCACATTCGCTGGAGGAACCAACTGGAAACAAGTGAGTTCTGGAGGTTATCATGCGGCAGCAATCAAAACTGATGGAACTCTATGGATTTGGGGTTTTGGAAGTAATGGACTACTTGGAAACGCATCAACAACTGATGTATCCACTCCAATCACTACATTCGCTGGAGGAAACAACTGGAAACAAGTAAGTGGTGGAAATCGTCATACAGCAGCAATCAAGACTGATGGAACTTTATGGATTTGGGGTCTTACAACTTCTGGACGAATTGGAAACGGAGCAACATCAGGCAATGTAAGTACTCCAGTTACTACATTTGCTGGAGGAAACAACTGGAAACAAGTAAGTTCTGCATTTACTCATACAGCAGCAATCAAGACCGATGGAACCTTATGGACTTGGGGTAATAATAGTCTTGGAAGACTTGGAAACGCATCAACAACCAATGTATCCACTCCAGTCACTACATTCTCTGGAGGAATTAATTGGAAACAAGTCAGTTCTGGGCAAAGTCATACAGCAGCAATCAAGACCGATGGAACCTTATGGACTTGGGGTAATGGTAGTGATGGAAGACTTGGAAATGCTAATACAACCGATAGATCCACTCCAGTCACCACATTCGCTGGAGGAACCAACTGGAAACAAGTAAGTTTTTGCGATCAACATTCATCAGCACTCACCTACATTGACCCAGTAATCTAAATAATCATAACAACTGAACAACACTATGAAGACTTTGTATTTTCTTGGAGGACTTCCAAGAAGTGGTTCTACATTATTGGGATCACTTCTGAATCAACACCCAGACATTTATGTATCACCAACATCTCCATTGGGTGATATTGTAACTGATATTGAACAAGCATTTAATAAGGTAGACGAACAATATACATTTGATCGTAAAACAGTATCTTATAATGTTTATAAAGCAGTTCTTGCTAACTTTTATAATCATATTCCGAAGTCAACAATTCTAGATAAGCATAGGTTTTGGGGAAAGAACTTAGATACAGTTCAGATGTTTCTTTCTAACAAACCAAAGATTGTAGCAACTTATCGTTCTATTCCAGAAGTTCTTACATCTTATATTTCACTCATAGAAAGAACCAAACACGAAGATAATTTTATTGATAATCATTTAAGAAAAGATAATCTACCAATCACAAACAATAATCGTGCTGAACATATTTGGAGATATTATGTTGCTCCATCTTATGAAAGTATGGTGTATGGTCTCACGAAGTATCCAGAGTTGGTTCATTTGGTTGAATATAATAGTCTGGTAGAAAATCCAGAAACAGAACTGAATAAAATCTATGAATTCCTAGAGGTTCCTTCTCATACAAATACTTTTGATAATATTGATAATGCTTGTGGGGAGCAAAAAGATGAGGCGTGGGGATTAAGGGGTCTTCACGATATTCGTCCAAAGTTATCTAAAATTTCACAAAATCCTATTGATGTGATAGGAGAAGAAAATGTAAAACTTTATTCCAAGTTTGATCTATGAAAACTCATTTGTTAGTTGTTCTTCAATCTCACTCAAAAGGAAATCGTGATGATAGTCAAACCAGATATTGCAATGTACCAAAGATTGAAGTAGCATCAAGATGTATATTTTCTGTGATTGATAGTCTTAATTATGCTCAAGAACAATATCCTGATTATGAAATAGAACTACAAATCTTTGACGATCATTCTGATCAAGAGTTTCTGGATATTCTTCAAAGACTTATTGATACGGCAAAATTCAAAGTTAATTTGACCCATCTTGATACTTATGGTATAATGCCTTCTATACTCCGTTGCTATGAGCACGGAAGAAATTATGGAAAGGACTGGGTGTACTTTATTCAAGATGATTTTTTACATCAACAAAATTCAGTTGAGTTAATGATACATGCTATCAATCAATTCAGTTGTAATTTAGGTGCCCCAGCAAGTATCTTTCCTTTTAACAAACCAGCAGAGTATCATGACCCAGAAAATACTGCTGTCCTCTGTAATATTGTTGTTGGAAAAGATCGCTATTGGAGAACTAATATTCATCCAGCAGTGACTTTGATGACTCATAGTTCTATCATCAAAAGAAATTGGGATTTATTTTACAAGATGGGAACCAGTGAAGTATCTCCGACGATGGAAATGGAAAGTATTGATCGAATTTATTATGAAAGAGGATACTATTGTTTCACACCTATTCCATCATTAACACTTCATATGCAAACAGATTGGGACAAAGACTTTTTTATTGATTGGGAATCTTGGTGGAATGAATACGATTTGGAGAAATTAAATGAAAAAAATTGAAGTATTTCTAAGGCACTGTTACTATTCAAACTTAAAATATTCCACACAAAATCGTCCAGATTGGTGGGATAAAGAAAAGGTTTTTGAAAATTTTAAAAGAACCTTGAATCCAGAAACTACAAATTTTACGATCATTTATGATAAACATTATGGTGAGAGGAAAGATACCTTTCTGAAAGACGAAGAAAATGTTTATGAAATTGATTGTGGAATGGAGTCAAGGAGTTTTATTGAAACTGTAGAATATATTCTTTCTCAAAATTTTTCAGACGACACTATCATTTATTTTCTTGAGGATGATTATGTTCATCGTCCATATTGGGATCAAATTTTAGTTGATGGATTTACACTTCCTGTAGAATACTTAACTCTCTATGATCATGGGGATAAGTATCAAGAAATGTATAAAGACTTTATGACCAAAGTTCTTCATACAAAACTATCACATTGGATGCCTACACCATCTACAACAAATACTTTCGCAACTAAGTTTAAAACTCTTAAAGAAGATAAGGATATTCATGTAAAGTATTCAACTGGTTATGAACCAAGTTTTGATCATGGGAAGTTTTTGGAATTGAATGGTAACAAAGGAAGGAATTTGATCTCTTGTATTCCTGGGTATTCTACTCATGCTCATGTTGAATTCTTATCTCCTTGTATTGACTGGGAAAAATACCTATGAGGGTAGTTCAAATAGGATCTAACAAAGGAAATGATCATCTCTCAAAATATCTTAAAGACAATCATAAAGAATTAGATTTTGGTTTATTTGTAGAAGCAAATCCTCTTCATATTGGTAACTTAAAACATTGTTATTCTTGCTATAAAAATGCTGTAGTAGAAAATATTGCTATAAAACTACCATCTTATGTTCATGATAGTGTAAAAATATACTATCATGAGAATGATGGTCCAATGTATCATGTAGCATCTTTAGTTAAAGAACATGTATTGGTTTATTATCCTTTAGAAGGTTTGCGTAATTTTGATATTCCTTGTTTGACCATTGAACAATTATTCGATAAGTATGAAATTAAATCATTGGATTGGTTACTTCTTGATATTGAGGGAATAGACGCTGAGATATTGCTAACTACAGATTGGTCTAAATACAGTATCAAAAAAATAGAATATGAGAGGTTGCATTTAGGTCAGCACGAAGAAGAAATTCAAAACTTATTTAAACAACTTGGATATAATCGAGTTGAATCTTTAGATCAAAAATATGATGTTGCTTGGGAAAAATAATTATGAAAAATCATCCAATCATAACAACTGATTATTATATTAAAATTAAATCAGTAGTAGATAATTTATATCAATCTGGAATGGTTGAAGCAGGTTCTGGATATTGTTTAAGTATGAGTGATATAGTACTTAAACTCTTACATAAAGAAGGAATTAAATCAAAATTGGTTGAGTGTAGTTTAATGGTTACACTTAAAAAACCTCCAGGAATGTATTTGATGGGATATCCTGGATTTAATCAAAATAATTATAGTTCTGAAAAAATGATGCAAACTCATATTGTGTGCATCACTGAAACAGAAATTCCTGTTCTTATTGATTTAAGTATTTCTCATATTGATAAAGAAGTTTCATATATTTGTGCTCCTATTATGAATGATTTTGAGCATACAAATCTTGTAGAATATGATTTTGAAACTAGCACCTGGACTTATACCGAAAAAAAAGATACTAATATTGAGTTGCCCAAACTCCATCAAAAAAGTATCATAGATAGAATTAAAACTGATAATGAAATCAAAAAACAAATAAGTATTATTCAAAAACTAATTGCGATTGCACTAGCAGTATCTTCATTGAATTTTATTCGTGGTAGTTATGACTTTTATCAAACTTATATAAATCCTTATAATGATTGGGGACCTTCTATAAAATCAAAACATCTAAATCAAGATAACTAAAATTATGAACATCACATTATACGCAATTGCAAAGAACGAAGAAAAAAACATTCAGAAATTTGTAGAGTTCTTCAAAAAGTTTACAAACACTGTTGTAGTTGATACTGGAAGTACGGACAAAACAGTAGAATTACTTAAAGAAGCGGGTGTTGAAGTTTATGAACACCCACAAACCAGAGAAGAATTTGATTTCTCTAAAGCAAGAAATCAAGCACTTTCTTATGTAAAAACTGATTGGGCATTCTCTCTTGATTTTAATGAAGATCTTGATGAATTTTTTCCAGAGGGTCTTGATGTAATTGCTGGTGAGTTCACTGCATTTAGACATGAACGATATGATAAGGTAGGAGATCAAGAACCAACTTTGGGGCAGACTGCTCATGTTCGTTTTCATAGAACTAAAAACTATACTTGGGTAAATGCAGTTCATGAAACTCCAATGTTTATTCCAACAGAGGAACATCTGAACGAAGTTGCGGTTGATACTACGATTAAAATTACAAAAAACATTCAACCAAGTGTAGACAAGCAACTGTTCTATCTTTCAATTTGTGAAAGGGAATATGAAAAGGATAAGTCAAATACTTATTATCTTTGGTTTATCTTTAAACATTATTTTGAAGTTAAGAATCTTGAAAAGACACTTGAACTGGGGCAAGAGTATTTGAATACTTCTAGGGCATATTTTGATCCTACCAGAGTTAATGTGTTTATTATGAGTAGTATTGCTTTAGTTCAACTTAGAAATGTTCAACAAGCATCTAACTATGCCTTCCATGCTGTAAGTGAAGCAATGAACATGGGTAGTGATAGTATGGGTAAAGCATTTACTCATCTACTTGAAATTGGTAAACTGGTAAGAAATCCAAACATTATTGTCTTTGCTTCTGGATTTGCTCAAGAAACTCTGGGAATTAAAGAAAGGACAGATGCTATTGATAAACTTTTCTTAACCAACCTTGACGACACTCCAGCAACTGCTTGGAGAGGTCATAGAGACTTTGCTGAGTGGTTAGTAAGATTTGTTGGTCCACAAGTTGTTGTTGATCTTGGTGTTGATTATGGTTACTCTACCTTCTCATTTGCCCTTCCAAGAATCGGACATGTGTACGGTGTAGATAACTTTGTCGGTGATGACTTTATTGGACTTGATAAAGATAAGACAAAATATGCATTTGTAACAATGAAGAGAGAGAAACTGCATCTTCAAGATAATATAACTTTCATTGAAGGAACCTTTGATGAAGTAGCAAAAACCTGGGATAAGAAAATTGATATCCTTCACATTGATGGTAGTCACCATTATGAAGATGTGAAAAAAGATTTTGAAACCTGGAGTAAGTTTCTAAGTGATGATGGCGTTGTTCTTCTTCATGATACTTCTGTTGAAACTCATGATGGTAAAGTGTATGGGGTGAAGAAGTTCTTCGAAGAAATTGATCTTCCTAAGTTCAATATTGATCACTCTTTTGGTTTGGGAGTTGTTTGTAAGAATGAAGTGTTACTGAATTATATTCAAACTAATTGTCCAAAATGAAAATCACAACACCAGTATCAGTAGGAGAATTGATTGATAAAATTACAATTCTCCAAATTAAATCTTTGTTTACTAATAGTGAATATGTTATCAAAGAGTTAGAAGAACTAAATCTAATTAAAAGCACTCTGACTCAATATACTTTGGAACATGAAGTTCAACTCAGAGAAGTAAATGAAAAACTTTGGAAAATAGAAGATAGACTCAGAGAGAAAGAGAAGTTACATGAGTTTGATGATGAATTTATTGAACTTGCGAGAAGTGTTTATAAAACAAATGATGAGAGGGCAAAAATTAAAAGAGAAATAAATGAGTTGTGTAATTCTGAATATAGAGAAGAAAAAATATACCATTGACTTTTGGGTATAAATTTATTATAATTGAATCAATATTCTAAAAAATATGAGTTTTGTAAAAAGAGCAATTGAAATGGGTGGATCAATTCACCCATTGATAATTCCATCAGAACATACAAATGGGACAGGGATTATGAATCCATCTATTTTTGTGGATGGAGATAAGACCAGAGTAATTATTCGTCACGTAAATTATACTTTTTATCATTCTGAGAAAAAACTATTTCAGCATCAGTGGGGCCCGTTGACTTATGTTCATCCTGAAAATGATATGCATCTAAGAACTCGCAATTATTATTGTGAACTTGATGATAATTATAATATTGTAAGGTATAATAAAATTGATACCTCTAAATTTCCAGATAAAGAACTTTGGGAATTTGTTGGTCTTGAAGATGCTAGAATCTTCAAGTGGAATGGTAAACTATATACTTCTGGTGTTCGTAGAGATCTTGATACGATTGGAACTGGAAGAATGGAATTGTGTGAAATTGTAGTTGATGAAGACACCGTTACTGAAGTTTCTAGAGTCAGAATTCAACCACCGAACGATCCAAATTCTTATTGTGAAAAGAACTGGATGCCTGTCCTAGACAGACCAAACGTTTATGTGAAGTGGAGTAACCCTACAGAAGTTGTAGAAATAAATCCAGAAACAGGACAATCTAAAACTATTTCTTTAGGTCAATGGAATCAACTTCCCAGAGATCTAAGAGGAGGTTCTCAGGTTATTCCTTGGAGAGATCATTATCTAGCAATAACTCATGAGGTAGATCTTTTTAACAGCGAAGTAGGAAGAAAGGATGCTGTTTATTATCATAGAATTGTTATTTGGGATAAAAATTGGAATATGATAACCTGGTCAAACGAATTTTCTTTAATGTCTGGGCATGTAGAGTTTTGCATTGGTCTCGCACAAAAAGGAAATGATTTCTTGATGACCTTTGGATTTCAAGATAATGCTGCATATTTACTTAAGTTTCCTGAGAGTTTAATTGAGGAATTTCTGAATGACTAATTATTCACTGAATGAGTTATTGTATAAGTTTATAGATGATCCAGAGGATCCACACAATAATTTTAATCTTGCTATTCATTATCATTCTATAGGTCAAACGGCATCAGCACTTTCTTATTATCTTAGAACTGCTGAGAGAAGTGATGAAAGAAGAATGCAGTATCAGTGTTTATTGTCTGCTGCAAACTGTTTTAAGTCTCAGGGGACTAGAAACTTTACAGTAAAAAGTCTTTTGCAAAATGCTCTTACAACTTGTCCAGAAAGACCAGAAGCATATTATTTGTTGGGCAATTTTTACTTAAAAGAAGCAAACCACCATGAAGCATACTTACTCTTTTCTATTGGGGAAGGTATTTGTAAAGGCAATCAAGAACCTTTGGATATAGATGTTGAGTATCCTGGATTTTATTCTCTTGTGATGGGAAAGGCAGAAGCGGCGTATCCTTGTGGATTATGTGATGAATCCCGTAAATTGTTTTTCAAACTTAAAAAGGAGTATTCTTCTCTCATGACTGAAGATCATAGAAATTATCTACAAGAAAAATTAAGTTCTTTAGGTGCTCATGGTTCAAACTACAAGTTTAGAACTTATGTGTCTACTGATCATAAAGATTTGAGATTTAACTTTAAAGGATCTGAAAACATCAAGAATAATCACTCTCAGGTTTTTCAAGATATGTTTATTCTCTCAATCTTAAATGGAAAGAGAGATGGAACTTTTATTGAGATTGGTGGGGGATTTCCATATCATAAAAACAATACCGCATTGTTGGAAAGTGATTTTGGTTGGAAAGGTGTATCAATTGAGTTTAATGAAATTTGTGCTAATGATTATAAGCAACATAGACCCAACACAAATGTCTTACATGCGAATGCTTTACTGATCAATTATTCAAGATTAATTAAAGAATATTTTGGATCTGAAACAATTATTGATTATTTGCAACTTGATATTGAACCATCTGCAAATACTTATGAAGCATTACTTTCAATTCCTTTTGATGAGTATAAGTTTAGAGTAATCACTTATGAGCATGATCATTATGTTGATGTATCGGAATCTTATAGAGATAAGTCAAGAGAGTATCTTACAAAGATGGGATATCAACTTGTGGTAACAAATGTTGCTGAAGATGATGAATCTGCTTTTGAAGATTGGTGGGTTCATCCAGATCTTGTTGATGAATATATTGTTGATGTTATGAAAGCAACAGATGATTCTGTAAAGAACGCTGGTAAATATATGCTTTGTGGGGAGATTATTCCTGAAAAAGAAAAATTTTGGGATATCACTCCTTGGCCAACCATGGAGTTTACTACATCAATTCCAAAAAAAGGATGTGTAGTTGATTGTGCATTTTGCCCTCAAAGAATTCTTGAGAGATCTTATGTTGATGAGGAAAGATATCTTACCTTAGATAATTTTAAAAGAGCACTAGATAAACTTCCCCAAAATGTGCGAGTAACCTTTGCTGGATTTACAGAACCATGGTTGAACAAAGATTGTACTGATATGCTTTTGTATGCTCATGAGAAAGGGCATCCAATTGCAGTGTTTACTACTGGTATTGGAATGAAAGTGGAAGATGTATATCGAATTAAAAACATTCCTTATGATTTAGGGCCCAACGGTAGATTTGTTCTTCATCTTCCAGATAATGAGAGGCGAGCAAAGCATCCTATCACCAAAAACTATATTGAAGTTATTGAAGCATTCAAAGAAGTTCATCATGAGATTCAGGGATTCTATACTATGGCGATGGGTACTGTTCATGATGAGGTCAAACATCTGTTCCCAGAAGCAGTTGTCCCAGCATTCTGGTCTAGGGCAGGTAATTTGGTTGGGGAAGCAATGTTAAAACCAGAACTTCTCAACCTTCAACAAGAATACAAATCAATATATCACGGTGAAGAACCAAGAACTTGTGGATGTGATGAGCATCTGTATCATAACATTATGCTACCTAATGGAGATGTTTCTCTGTGCTGTATGGACTATAGTTTGAAATTTATTATTGGAAATCTTTTTGAACAATCTTATGAAGAGATAGCACCAAAACCACAATCATGTTTTGATATGTGTCGCTTCTGTGAAAATGGAGTAAAACCTGTATGAAAAATAAAATTCGTTCTGTAGTTCAGATAGGCGCTAACTATGGAGACGATGATCTTTCATGGTATCTTAAGAAAAACTGTCCAGATCTAGAGTTTGCTTTATTTGTTGAAGCAAATTCAATTCATATTCCAAAACTAAAGGAGTGTTATAAAAATTATCAGAACGCTATTATAGAAAACATTGCAGTAAAAGTTCCAGACAATTCTGATAAAGAATTAACAATCTATTATCATACTAATGATGCCCCCCAATATGGAATTGCTTCCTGTAATATAGAACACATTTATAAGCATATGGAGTTTGTTCCATATCTTAAGGATGGTGAAATTAAATCTTTCACTGTTCCTTGTATTACAATGGAAGATTTATTTGAAAAATATCAAATTGAAGAACTTGATTGGTTACTATTAGATGTTGAGGGTATTGATGCTGAACTACTCCTTTCTTTTGATTGGAAAAAATATAAAATCAAAAGAGTTGAATTTGAACACTTGCATCTAGGAAAACATAAAGATCAGATTCGAAAGATGTTTCTTGAAATGGGATACATTGAAAGAAATTCATTGCACGAATATGATTGGTGCTTCCAACTTCCATCCGATTTAAGTGATGAGAATAAGTTACAAGGTATTCCCAGTATCCATTGCATAAGTCTAGAAGAATCTAAAGAAAGAAGAGAGTTCTTTGTTAACCAGTTCAAAAAATATGGTGTAGAAGATAAAATCAGTTTTCATATCTCTGAAAGATTTGGAGATGTAAAAGAAACTTTAGAATTTGAAGAAGGATTTGAGGATAAGTCTTGTGACGGAAACAAATCTATTTTTGTTGCCCATCTCAAGAACATTAAAAATTGGTATGATAACACCACTGAAGAGTATGCTTTGTTCTGTGAAGATGATTTATCTCTACACCCAGTAAAGTATTGGAACTTTACTTGGGAAGATCTAATGGAGCATCTCCCAAGCGATTGGGAGTGTGTTCAGTTAACATACACTGGAGATACTTTCCATGAGGAATTGATTCGTCTTCAGAAAAGAAGATGGTACTTCTGGGGAATTCAAGCATTTTTAGTGAAGAGAGAGTACGCTAAAAAACTTTTAGATACTTATTATCGTCATGATAGAATTATCATGAGAATCCAAGATCCAGAACCATATTACTATAAAGGATATGAATTTTTCCCAGACTTCCACAAATATCCTTACGCAGAAAGTTTGCTTCTGAGAGGACTAGGAACTGTTTATACTCTTCCTATCTTAGCGGAGGATGTAAATTTTCCTGCTACATTCTTCCTAAACAATCCAGATTTTTATAAAGAAGAACAAAAACCAGGGCACTTTGAGTCTTACAAAATTGCTCTTAATTGGTGGAAAGAAAAGGGATATAAAAAATCAATTAAAGATTTAACAACCGTGATTAAAATCATTGATTATTTCCCATATTTTGATGAAACTGGTAGAGAACTTCTAGACTTGAGAGTTAATCTACTGAAAGATCATGTTGATCAATTCATTATTTGTGAATCTAATAAGACTCATAGTGGAATTCCAACAAAACCAGGACTTAGAGATGCAATAAAATATTATAATTTACCAGAAGGAAAAATTCGTATTATTGATCTTGATATTCCTGATGAAGAACATCTTATTGTGGAAGAAATAGATCGTTTAAATTGTTATGATGGTAATGTTCATGATATTAATTCTTTGAGAGCAAGAGTTAGGGAAAGAATGCAGAAGGATGCACTTCTTCAAGTCTTAGATGACTATGATGATGACTGCATGATCATTCATAGTGATAATGATGAGATTATAAATCCAATTTATATTAAGGATATTAAAAACACTCTCTTGAATCATCCAAATGGATATGTTAAAATTCCCTTATCCTATCATGAAGGTCGAGCAGACTTAAGAGTATATGATAGGAATACTGGGAACCCAGTTCATTGGGCTATGTTTGCCACGAATAGGTCAGTTTTTAAAAAGACAACACCAATTCGTATGAGGTCTGATAAAGAAGTTCCTTCTGAATTTTATCTTCTTTATATGATTAATTCCGATGGAAAAGCAATTGATGAAATGGGATGGCACTTCTCTTGGATGGGTGATACTAAAAGGAGATCTATTAAGGCAAAATCTTTTGCTCATTATAATGATAATCTTCCATTCTTATCTAATTCTAGATATGAAAATGAAAACCTATCAAAGATTTATACTGCAGGATCTACGCCTCCATGTGGAAATGTGAATTATGTTTTGAAGGAATATCCAATTGAAAATCTTCCTTTAATAATGACAAAAATTCCAAGAATGAAGGAATTTTTCTTACCCGAAAAACCAAGTTATAAACTTTCAGTATCAAAAGAACCAAAGACTTCAATCATTGTTTGTGAAAATTTTTATGAAGATCCACACTCTGTAAGAGAGTATGCTCTTAATTTAGAATATGAAGAAAGTGACTATCACAGAGGAAGAAGAACTCCACAACAACATGTATTTCCTGGAATAAAAGAAAAGTTTGAACAACTTTTAGGAAAGAAAATCACACGCTGGACGGAAACTTATGGTATGTGCGGTAGATTTCAATACTGTACTGCAGAAGATGCAATTGTTTATCATGGTGATGCTCAACAGTGGGCGGCTGTAGTATACTTAACTCCAGATGCACCTTATGAAACAGGAACTTCTTTGTTAGTCCATAAGAAAACTGGAATTCGTCACTGTAGTCACCCTAATATCTGGGATGCCTGGAAAGATACTGCACCAACAGGTTTGTATTTGGATGGGACACCCTGGGATGAGATTGATAAGGTTGGAAATGTCTTTAACAGATTAATAATTTGGGACGGTCACTGTCCACATGCTGCTTCAAAGTATTTTGGATTCACAAAAGAAACCTCTAGACTTTTTCATATTTTCTTTTTCGATACTGACGATACTCCATCTTGGGTTAACTAATTGTAAAACTTTATAAATTATTAAAATACATCAAACAATTATGAACTTTACTGTATATTCAAAAGAAAATTGTCCTTATTGCTATAAGGTCAAACAAGTATTAGAGTTGACGGGAAGCAACTTTGTAGTGTATAATCTTGATGAGCACTTCACTAAAGATGAGTTTTATGCTGAGTTTGGTGAAGGGACTACATTCCCACAAGTTATTTGTGATGACAAAAAATTGGGTGGATGTACGGACACTGTAAAATTTTTGAAAGAAAAACAAATTGTCTGATAGTAACATAAATAACTTTAACCACAGAAACCGTGGTGTTGAACTCATTCTTAATGGAGGAAAAAGAAAGCAGACTCAACCATTCCATCTCATATTTGAGAAGATAGTTTGCTTTCTGAATCGGGAAGTAACTATCTATTTTGAATTTTCCTTAAATGCAAGGAAGAAAAAAGTAGTTTCCCGGAGAAAAAGAAATGTTAGCAGTTAGTTTAGTCCTAGGTTCATTTCTAACCATATTGTTTCTTATAGTGGGACTTGTAATAGGTTGGGTTGCTAGAGAATATATGATGACTCATCAAGAAGGCCCTAAACAAATTGCTTATCATCCAGAGTTTTATAACAAAGATGGCGATCTGATTGATGAAGAAATCGTATCCGTTAGATTTGAACAAGGATACTTTGATGATGACTTTGAAATGGAAGATGTAGAAGACGAAGAATAATATAAAAATAAATATCACTAATAGTATTCAATATCCTGTAAAATTATGACCACGACTACAAAGGCAAAAACAACTGTAAAAAAGACCACAGCAAAACCAAAGGTAGCAGAAGCGCCAATTCCTGATCTTCCTTCTAACCCCTTTGTCTTTGAAATTTTAAATGTTGTTGCAAAACAAAGAACTAATGCTAAAAAAATTGAAGCATTGAAAAAATTTGAACATCCTTGTTTAAAAGCAATTTTTATTTGGAATTTTGATGAGTCTGTAATTTCTATGCTTCCTCCTGGCGATGTTCCTTATGCTGCGGTGAATGAAATGGATTCATTCAAAGGAACTTTGAGTGAAAAAATTTCTGATGCTGTAGAAAAAATGGGTGAACTTGGAACTAACTCTCTTGGTTCTCAAGATCAGGGACGCTCTTCAATTCGTAAAGAATATGAAAAGTTTTACAATTTTGTAAAAGGTGGTAATGATGGTCTAAGTTCAATGCGTAGAGAGACCATGTTTATTAATCTTCTTCAAGGTCTTCATCCTCTTGAAGCAGAAATTGTTTGCCTTGTAAAAGATAAGCAACTTCAAACAAAGTATAAAATTACAAAAGAAATTATTTCTGAAGCATATTCAGATATTCATTGGGGAGGTCGTTCGTGAGTAAACTTGGTGATGTTGTTGAAAAGGCACAAAACAAAGAAAAGCATATGGATTCCTGGACACCCGCAGAAAAAGAAACTTGTAAGTCACGCTACGGTTGTGAGATTCTGATTCAAGGTGGTACTTATGCTGAAGTTTGTACTAAAGATGCGCCCAATGATGCATATATTATTAAATATATGATTGATGATAAGATTTGTTTTGATCTTACACGAGGATCCAGAATCAAATTGTTTGATATGTACTGGGACAAGTTTCGCGGAAATCTAAAGAGCATTGACTTTGGATACGGACGAGTCAATCCAAAACTCTGGGGTTATAAGTCGCCCGAAAAGAAAAAGAGAAAGTGATTTCACGAATGCTGGGAAAAAATCCCGGCAATTTTTTTGCCTCTTAAGATTTTATAATTTTGTAACAGATTATACAGTTTTATATTGATATATACTTTGAAAAGGTCTATAATGACCTTACGTTCATCTGGAAATCCAGACGGAAGTAAGCCGACGCGGAACGGATCGTTCATTCGCTATTCGCAAATAGCGAACGCAAACGCCGACTGAAGGAACGCTCTTTAACCTAAAAAACTAAGGAGAAAACCTAATGTCTAAAGTC
>JACCDX010266159.1_pt1 | contig 14597 bp, 10 predicted proteins | sample 7449681 | NCBI WGS metagenome assembly JACCDX01 (sample SAMN15323450, study PRJNA562643) | freshwater metagenome | isolation source: river surface water | place: USA:Blue River Watershed | collected 2017-08-18
CGACGACGCGCAGGGCGTGGCCGTTGCGCTCGAGGATGTAGAGGTTGCCGTGGCGATCGAGGGCGGCGGCGCGCGGGTCGACGAGCGGGGCGTCGGTCGCGAGGGCGCCGTCGGCGGGCACGCCCTTCTGGCCGTTGCCGGCGAGCACGCGGGTGCGGCCGGTTTTCACGTCGACTTCGTGCACGCGGCGGAGGTCGGCGACGATCAGGCGCTCGCCGGAGAAATCGAGGGTGATGCAGTAGGGGCCGCCGGAGCGGGCCTGGGCGGCGGGGACGACGAAGCCGGGGAGTGTGGCGACGGTGGCGGCGCCGCCGGCGGCGAACGCGATGCGGCGCACGCGGCCGTTCCAGGTGTCGCCGACGAGGACATCGCCGCCGGGGAGAACCGCGAGGTTGTGTGGGCCGTTGAACCGGGCGGCGAGGGCGGGGCCACCGTCGCCCGCATCGCCCGGGGCGAGCTGGCCGGCGACGTGGGAGAGCAGGCCCTGGGAATCGATCTTGAGGAGGCGGTTGCCGGAGACCATCTCGACGATGAAGAGGTTGCCGGCGGCGTCGAAGTCGGTGCCGAACGGTTCCTTCAAGGCGGCGCGCAGGGCGGGGATGCCGGTGCGGTCTTCCGTGCCGCCGGCGACGAGGACGATTTTCGCGGCGAAGGTGGAGGCGGTGCCGGCGAGCGCGAGCAGGCCGAGGCGGGCGAAGCGGCGGAGGGGACGGAGAATCGGGGACATGGCGGCGAAAGACGCGACGACGCAGGGCAAAAGCGGGGGCTTGGGCGGGGGGAAGGCGGGGCGAAGCGAACGGCGGGTTGGCGGCGGGCGGCAGGAGGCGGCCAGAAAAAAGGGCGGGCCGGAGCCCGCCCCTGTTTGGCCGGTGCCGCTTACTTCACGACGGGCCGGAGGACGAGGTTGCGATAGGAGACCGGACCGTGGTCGCCCTGCAGGTAGAGGGGGCCCGGGCGGAACTCGTCGGACCACATGGCGCCGCCGGTGCAGCCGAGCACGGGCTGGTTGTCGATGATCGTCTTGCCGTTGAGGACGACGGTGACGTGGCGCTGCACGAGGGTGATGTCGAGGGTCTGCCACTGGCCGGCGGGCTTTTCGGCGGCGACGCTCGGCGTGATGCGGCTGTAGAGCGCGCCCATGTTGTGCGAGTCGAGCGGCTTGCCGTAGGAATCGTGGACCTGGATCTCGTAGATGCCGCGCAGGTAGACGCCGCTGTTGCTGCCGGCGGGGACGTTGACCTCGAGCTTGAGGTTGAAGTCCTCGAATTCACGGTCGGTGCGCAGATTGGCGGTGCGGACCTTGGGCTGGCCGGCGGGCGACTCGGGCGGGCGGTTGACGAGATGGCCGCCCTCGACGGACCAGGCGTTCTTCATGGTCGATTCCTTGGGGGCCCAGCCGGCGAGATCCTTGCCGTTGAAGAGGGCGACGGGCTCGCCGAATTTCACGGTGGCCAGATTGGGACGGGCCGGGAGGTCGGGGATGCGCTTGCCGGTGAAGTCGGCGCGGTCGAAGCCCTGGCCGTTGGGTTTGGGCGCGACGCGGGTGAGCTTGAGGGCGCCGCCCTCGACCTTGGCGGTGATCGTCTCGGTGAGCGTCTGCTTGCGGACGACCTTGCCGGCCTTGTCCTTGCGCTCGACCTCGCGCGTGCGGGTGACGGTGAGGGTGTCGCCGTCGACGGTGACGCTGGAGACCGGCAGCACGCTGCCGCCGCCCCAGAGGATGGAGCCGTCGAGCCAGCCGCTTTCCTTCTTCACTTCGAGCCAGCCGGCGGCCCCGCCCGGGATGGTGAGGGCCCAGCGGCCGACGAAGGCGTCGCCGGCGGCGGCGGCGCGGAGGCCGGCGGCGGTGCAGAGAGCAAACGCGCACAACAGGGCGCGGGACAGGACGGAGCGGGAGGAGTGCATAGGGGGAAAGACGGCCCGCAGCGTCGGCGGGTGCGGCGGGGATTTCCAGCTTCGTTTCGCCGCGGCGGCAAGACGGGGCAGATGCGGCGAACCCGGGGCGGCGGCGCCTGCGTTCCGATTGGGTCACGGTTAGGCGACAGTTTATTCGCATTAAAAATCCCGCTGGATTTCGGACCGCGCGCGGCCAAGTCTCCGCTTCCCAGTGCCCCGTTACCCCGAGTGCGCCAAGTCGTCGGCGGGCGGAGCCTTGGTTCAAGTTCTAACCCAAACATGACAACCAACCCTGCAAACCTGCGCGCCGCGGCAACCTCTCCGGCGCGCCTCCTGCAAGCCTCGCTGCTCGCGCTCGCGAGCATCGGCTTGACGGTGCCGAATGTCGCCTCGGCGCAAACGGCCGCGACCGCCTCGAGCGGCGTCGTTTCCGGCATCGTGACCAACAAGACCACCGGCAACGGCCTGATCGGCGCCAAGGTGGAGATTCCCGCGCTGAACATGACCGCGCTGGTCGACAATACCGGCCGCTACATTTTGCGCGGCGTGCCGGCGGGCATGCACCAACTGGTGGTGACCTACACCGGTCTCGATACACAGAACGCCACCGTCAATCTCGGTGCAGGCCAGGCGGCGGTGAAAGACTTCGAAATGAGCAGCAGCGTGCTGATGCTCGATACCTTCAAGGTCGTGTCTGAAAAAGCCGGTTTGTCCTCCGCGCTCACGCAACAGCGCAACGCGGACAACCTGAAAAACGTGGCTTCGATGGATGCGCTCGTCGATCTGCCGAACATGAACGCGACCGAGCTGGCCATCCGCCTGCCCGGCGTCGCCTTCGGCAACCCCGGCGACGAGGTCGTGGAAGTTATCAGCGTGCGCGGCATGGGCGCCGGCATGAGCTCGATCACGATCGACGGCGGCGGCATGTCGTCGTTCTCCGCCCAGAATCGCAACACGCGCATGACAGCCTTCACGGGCGCCATGTTCGAGGCGCTCGAAGTCGTTAAAGGCCAGACACCCGACAAGCCGGTCGACTCCCTCGGCGGCGGCGTGAACTTCAAAACCCGCTCGCCGCTCAACATGCGCGAGAAGCGCCGCACGACCGTAACCTTCACGAGTCGCATGGCGCCTTATTTCACCGAGCAGGTGCCGATCCGCGAGGCCCGCCGCACCCACGCCCTGTTGAACGCGTCGCACATCGAGAAATTCGCGATCTTCGGAAGCAGCACCGAAAACTTGGCCGTTTCGGTGAACGCGTTCTACTCGGAAAACGCCTTCGGGTTCTTCCGCACGCAACGCGACTACCAGCAGACCAACAACCAGCCGGCCTACCTCTGGGACTACCGGACGACGGATAATTACAACAACCGCAAGCAGCGCAGTCTCAGCACCAAGTGGGATTACCGCTTCGACCGGAACAACCTCGTCAAGCTGAACCTGATCTACAACGACGCGCCGGAGCCGATGCGCCGGCAGTATCAGACGCGGGCCTACGCCGGTTCCGCAACAACAGCGCCAAGCGCCACCAGCGGCGTGGTGCCCGGGGCCTTTGACAATCGCATCACGGTTGTGCGCGCGGTGCCCCAGCCCCAGTTCAACGCCAACGGCACGGTCAATACCAACACCTCCGCCACCACCCAGGCCGCACTGATCGACGTCACGTCGACCCTCATCAACCGCGACCAGCGCCTCCGGCACATGGACATCGCCGGCGAGCACACGATCAACCGGCTTGAGATCGAGTGGGCCGGCCTATGGAGCCGCACGCGCTACCGGACGCTCGGCGCGGAAGGTTCGCTCACCAACCGCCTCGGCAATATCCCGCTCATCGGGCCCAACGGCCGCGACAACAGCGTCACTCCAACCGCGGCCAGCCCGATTGACACGATCGTGGGGCCCGCCGGGGAAACCGGCGTGGGCTGGATTCTCGACCGCAACCAGAGCGATCTCTACCCGCGCTTCATCCAGAACGGAGGTCTCGATTTCACGAATCCGCGCAACTACCGGCCGTCGGTCAACGGACTCAGCTCGAACTCGGGCAACCTCGACATCGACCTGATCAAGGAGGCGCGCGCGCACTTCAAATACAAGCTGCCGATCGAATCCTTCAGCCTCTTCCTCAAGACCGGCGGTCAGGTGCGCGACCATACGGTCGAGCTCGAGCGCCGCGGGCGCCAGTGGAGCTACATCGGCCGCGACGCGCTCCCGACGGATCCGTCGATTTTGCTGTGGGACAAGGTCAAGACCGGCCGCAATATCCCAGTTTGGGAAGGCGCGATGTTCATCCAGAACGGCCAGCCGACCAACCCTTCGCTGTGGCGTGAGAACGTCTATTTCAACGAGGTCCAGAAGCGCAACGCGGGCAGCAAGACCAACGAGGTCATCACCGGATACTACGGCATGTTGCAGGGGCGCTATGGTCGCACCGGCTTCCTCGGCGGCGTGCGCCGCGAGGTCACCGAAACGACCGGCCTGGCCCGCATCCGCTCGCGCGTGCTCAGCACCGCGGCTCAGCAGCTCGCCGACCCGATCGGCTCTGCCGAGCGCGACTACTCGCAGGCGCTGGAGCTGAACGGCAAATACGGCCAGAATTTTCCCAGCATCCACGTCTGGCGCGACCTCACGCCGAACCTGAAGGTGCGCGGCGCGTGGACCACCAGCTTCGGGCGGCCTTCGCTCGCCAACGCGCTCCCGTCGTTCTCGTTCAACGACACCAACCAGACGGTGAACATCGGTAATCCCGCGCTGCTGCCGCAGAAGGCGAAAAACTGGGACTTCAGCATGGAGTTCTATTTCGAGCCCGCCGGCAGCTTTTCGGTCGGCTGGTTCCACAAAACGATCAACGATTTCATCCTGACCAACCGTGAAACCGGCGTGGTGGGCACGGGCGCCGACAACGGCTTCGACGGCCTCTACGAGGGCTACAAGATCTTCCAGTCGCTGAACGCCGGCACCGCCATCGCGCAGGGTTGGGAATTCGCTTACCAGCAGCAGTTCCGCTTCCTCCCGGGTCTACTGCGCACGCTGCGCTTCAACGCCAACTTCACGGTGATCAATGCCCACGGCGATTTCGGCGGCACCTCCTATCTGAAGAACGCGCAGGTAAACGGCTTCATTCCGCGCACCGGGAACGCATCGTTCTCGTGGGATTACAAGAAGTTCGGTGTTTCGATGAGCTACAACTACACCAGCGAGAGCATCCGCAACGCCTACAATGCGGCGAATCCCTCGCGTAACCAGTATCTCAACGCGCGCGAACTCGTGAACCTCAACATGCGTTACCAGCTCCCGCGCAACATGACGCTTACGTTCGGTGTCGCGAATCTGTTCAATGAGCCGCAGATTTACTACCGCGGCATCGCGGACCAGCTCGAGACCTTCCTCATGCAGGGCACGACCATCACGGCCGGCCTCGAGGCCCGGTTCTGACCAGGTCCGCCTGATCGGGCGGTCGCAGTGCGGCCGCCCTCCCTCCACGGGGCGAGTCTTCGGACTCGCCCCTTTTTTTGGCCAAAAGGCTCTCGACCGGTGGCGCAGGGCGGCGGCGGCGCCGGCGTTACCGTTTGTGGATCGTGCCGCCCTTCATCACGAAGCCGACTTTCATCATGAGCGAGATGTCGGCCAGGGGATCGCCGGGGACGGCGACGAGGTCGGCGAACTTGCCGGCCTCGACCGAGCCGAGGTCCTTTTCCGCGCCGAGCAGCTTGGCCGCCTCGATCGTGGCCGACTTCAACGCGACCAGCGGCGGGATGCCGGCCTCGACCATGTAACCGAATTCGAGGGCGTTGTCGCCGTGGGGCGCGACGCCCTGATCGGTGCCGAAGGCGATCTTGACCCCGGCGGCGTAGGCGCGGCGGAGGGTCTCCTGGATGACGGGGCCGGTCGCGAGGGCCTTGGGCACGACGACGGCGGGGAAGTAGCCGGGGATTTTGGCCTTCTCCATGACGAAGCGGCCGGCGCTGACCGTGGGCACCAGATAGGTGCCGCGGGCCTTCATCAATGCCATGACCTCGTCGCTCATGAAGGTGCCGTGCTCGATCGAATCCACGCCGGCCTCGACCGCGCGCTTCATGCCTTCGGCGCCGTGGGCGTGGGCGGCGACCTTGAGGCCGTATTCGTGCGCGGTCGCGACGATGGCGCGCAGTTCGTCGGCGGTGAACTGGGCGTTCTGACCGTTGGTGGTGACGGAGAGCACGCCGCCGGTGGCGGTGATCTTGATGAGGTCGGAGCCTTCCTTGTAGCGCTGGCGAACGGCCTTGCGGGCCTCGTCCGCGCCGTTGATCACGCCCTCGGCGGGGCCGGGGTCGCCCATGGCGGCGGCGCGCACGCCGTTGGTCGGGTCGGCGTGCCCGCCGGTGGTGGCGACGGCCTTGCCGGCGCTGTAGATGCGCGGGACGTCGGCGAGTTTTTCCTGCGCGGCCTTGCGCAGGGCGAGCGACGAGCCGGCGGAGTCGCCGAGCACGCGGACGGTGGTGAAGCCGGCGAGCAGGGTCTTGCGGCCGTAGTGCGCCGCGCGGAGGGCGTAGTCGCCGGGATTGAGCGTGTGGCGCTCGGTGTAGCTGGTGGGCGAACTCTGGCCGTCGAGGTGGACGTGCATGTCCATCAGGCCGGGCAGCACGGTGGCGGCGCGGAGGTCGACGACCGTGTCGCCGGCGGCGGGTGCCGTGTATCCGTTCTCCACCGACACAATGCGCTCGCCGTCGACGACGACGGTCACGGCCTTTTTCGGGGCGTCGGCGATGCCGTCGATGAGCGTGCCGCAGTGGACGAGGGTGCGGGCCGGGGCGGCCGGTGCGGCGGCGAGCAGCACCGCCGCGGCGAGGCGAGGGAGGGAAGGGCGCATGGCCCACGCGTAAAGGGACGCGCGGGCCGTGCAATCCCGGAGCTAGAGTTTCCAGTAGCCGCTGATGTAGACGCCGAGGCCGCTGCGGGCTTCGAAGCGCGGGGCCACCCAGACCGCGGCGGGTTCGGGCGGCGGCATCCAGACCCCGGGGACCCAGACGTAGGCGCGCTCCGCCCACGTCCAGTAGCCGGCGACCCACAGGTATCCGGCGGCGGGCCGGGCCGGGGATTTTTCCACGCGCGGCGGCGGCGGCGCGGCGGTCACTACGATCTCGACCGGCGCGCGGCGGTGGCCCGGCGGCACGCCGCCTTTGTCGACGAGACCGGGCGGCGTGAAGTCGCCCGAGTGGCCGCGACCCTTGCCCTTGCCGTTGTCGGGCTTGGCGTGGGCGGTGCCGAGGGCGGCGAGGACCAGCGCGAAGGCCGCCACCGCGGCCAAGGAAAGTCGGCGACGGTGCGGGAGGAGGAGGGTGGATGCGTTCATGGCCCGGCTTGGACCGCGGACCGGGTGTTCGGTTCGCGGTCCGGGACCGGCGGGCCGGGCTTTACCGGTCTTTGAAGCGCATCCGTTCGCGCGCCGCGTGGTGCAGTTTTTTCCACGCCGCCTTGGTTTCCCGATCGAGGCGCGGGTCGGCCTTGCGTGCGGCATAGGCCTGTTCGCGCCGGAGTTTCTGGAAACCCAGCCAGCGTCCGGCCTCGAGGCTGCCGTCCTCGAGCGCGGCCTGCACGGCGCAGCCCGGCTCGCTGCGATGGGCGCAGTCGTCAAACCGGCAGCGCGCGGCCAGGGCGGCGACATCGGCGAAGGTTTCGTCGAGGGTCCCGGCCGCAACGTCCCAAAGCTGCAGTTCCCGCATGCCCGGGGTGTCGATCACGAGGGCGCCGCACGGTGCGACGAGCAGTTCGCGGTGCGTCGTGGTGTGCCGGCCCTTGTTGACCGCGGCGCTGATGGCGGAGGTGCGCTGGCGGTCGGAGCCGAGGATGCGGTTGATGAGGGTGCTCTTGCCGACGCCGGACGAGCCGAGGAGCGCGACCGTGCGGCCGGGACGCAGCCACGGGGCGAGCGCCTCCGCCGGGTCGGCGTCCCCGACGGCGCTGAGCGCGACCACCGGGACGGTGAGCGCGACCGATTCGACCTCGAGCCGGGCGGCCGCGGGATCGAGGTGGAGATCGGTTTTGTTCAGCACGACGACGGGTTGGGCGCCGCCGGCCCGCGCGACGGCGAGGTAGCGCTCGATGCGGCGGAGATTGAAGTTGGCGTCGAGCGCGGTCACGAGGAACACGGTGTCGATGTTGGTTGCGACGATCTGCTCGCCGGCGCGCGGGGAATCGCCGGCGGCTTGCCGGGAAAACTTCGTGCGCCGCGGCAGCACGGCGTGGATGTCGCCGCGGGCTTCCCCGGGGCGCGGCTGGAAGGCGACCCAGTCGCCGACGGCGGGAAAATCCGCGTGGGCGGAGGCAAGGTGGGCGAGGCGGCCGGTGCAGGACGCGGCGAACTCGCCTGCGGCGGTGCGGACGGTGCAGGCGAGCTTGTGGGCGGCGATCACGCGCGCCGGCGCGAGGCCGGCGGCGGCAAAGGGCTGGAAGGCGAGCGCGAAGGCGTCGTCCCAGCCGAGAGCGGACAGAGTCATGTCGGGAAACGGAAAAAGAGAGAGACGGAGCGAAGGGAAAGGCGGCGGGCGACGAGTCGCGGGGCCGCGGGGCGATCACGAGGGGCGGCGCAGGGCGCGCGCCTCGGCGGTTGGAAAACAAAAAGGCCGCCCGGGCGGGCGGCCTTGCGATCCTCTTCGGAAAATCGGGCGCGCGGTCAGGCGCGCGCGGCGGCAGCCGGCAACGGACGAACGGGAGCGTGGACAATCGCAGTCATGAGTTTCGTCGGTTGAGGGTTGCGGCGGGGCCTCGTCGGAGGCGTTCGGGAGCGAGGAAGGCGGCGACGGCGCGATCCGTCAAGAACGGGGTCGCGGTCACGCGGCGAGCACGCGGGCCAGCACGGCGGCGTCGACATTGCCGCCGGTGAGCACGAGGCCGATCCGCTTGCCGGCGACGTGCGCGCGGTCCTGCAACACGCCGGCGAGTCCGGCGGCGGCGGCGCCTTCGAGGGCGTTGTGCGTGGCGTCGAACGCGAGGCGCATGGCGGCGGCGACCTCGGTATCGGCGACCTCCACGATGCGCGAGACGCCGGCGAGAACGGCGGCGAGCGCGGCGGGATGCGGTGTCGAGCACGCAAGGCCGTCGGCCAGCTCCGTGAGCGCGGGAGCGACGACGAGGGCGCGGGCGGCAAACGAGCGGGCGATCGCCGGGGCCGCGGCGGAGCAGACGCCGACCACCTCGGTGCGCAGGCCGAGGGCGGCGCGGGCGGCGAGCATGGCGCAGATGCCGCTGCCGAGGCCGATCGGCACGTAGACGGCGTCGAGCGCCGGAGCGCGGCGGAGAAAATCGAGCGCGGAGACCGCGACGCCGCAGACGAGTTCGGGCGCGAACGACGGCGTGGCGTGCCAGCCGTGGACCGCGGCGAGGTGACGGGCGTGTTCGAGGGCGGCCTGGAAATCGGCGCCGTGCTCGACGAGCGTCGCGCCGAGGGCGCGCATGGCGGCGTTTTTGCCCGGGCTGTTGCCGTGGGGCACGACGACGGTGGCGGAAAGACCGGCGCGGCGGGCGGCGAAGGCGACGGATTGGCCGTGGTTGCCACGCGTGGCGCACACCACACCGCGCACGGCGGGATCGCGGCGCCGGAGGGCATCGAAGTAGACGAGGCCGCCGCGGATCTTGAAGGCACCGAGCGGCGTATGGTTCTCGTGTTTCACCCAGAGCTCGCACCCCGCGGCGGTGTTGAGCTGCGGCCAGGAATACTGCGGTGTCGGCGGCACGATCGGGTCGACAAGCGCCGCGGCCGCTTCGATCTCGGCGAGGGTGGGGAGAACCGGGGGCGTCATGGGGCGCAGCGGGCGCGGCCCGCGACGACGCGGGCAAGTCGCGATGCGCTGTGCCGCGGGTCGGCGGCGGGCGGTGTCCGCGTGATGGCTGTAGCGACCGGACGCCGCCGGGCCGGGTCCCGGAGGGAGCGATGTCGGGCGATTTTCCCGGGCCTACGCAGGTATGCGTATTCCCGGGCGCGCGGAGATTTGGGAGAATCGGCGGAGCTTCAGTCCGGCACTTCTTCACCTCCTCCCCCGCGCAGCATGAAACTCAAGTCACTCCTCCTCGGCGGCCTGTTGGGCGCGCTTTCCCTTTCCCCGCTTGCGGCCGGTCCGGCGAAACAGATCTGGACGACGCCGGCGGGCGGCGACGTGAAGTGGCACCAGCTCACGGGCCTCGGCACGCTCGTGCTCGGCACCGACGCGGCTCTGGTCGGGATCACGCCGGAGGACGGCAAGGTGGCCTGGCGGCGCGACGACATCAAAAAGTCCACGCGCCACAACGCCCGCGAGATCCCGGGCACGCCGTTGCTCGTGTGCAACATCGTGGACGGCTCGTTGCTGACGAAGGTGACGTTTCTCGCGATCGACTACCTGACGGGGCAGACGGCGTGGAGCGCGCCGCAGGTGTCGGGGCAGTATCTCGGCACGATCCCGGTGCCGGAAAAGAATCTCGTGATCCTCGTCATCCAGACGCACGAGGGCGCGGATCCGGCGATCTACTTCAAGGCCCACGATCTCGACACGGGCGCGGAGAAGTGGGCGAGCAAGTTCACGAAGAGCGGCGGCATCCCGCTGCACATGGCCGACAACAGCGGGCGTTTCATCCCGACGATGGATCTGTCGGGCTACCACGATCCGGTGGTGGCGGGCGACGAGCTGTTCGTCGGCTACCTCGGCGTGCACTGCGTCGACCTGACCAACGGCGCGGTGAAGTGGGGCGTCGCGTTCGAGCCGGGCAACAAGGGGCTCAAGAAGACCTATGCGCCGCTGCGCATCGACGGCGACCGCATCTACGGCGGCGGCGGCGGCAGCGTCTACGCGATCGACCGCAAGACGGGCGCGCAGATCTGGAAGAGCGACCGCATCTCGGACTACGCGGGTCTCTTCAAGGCGCGCGACAACGCGATCGTGGCGCAGCTCGAAATCGTGAACGGCAAGATCTTCTCGCGCTACGGCGGCAATTTCTCGGACGGCAAGACGGCGGCGCTGCGCGAGCCGCTCGGCATCGTGGTGCTCGACCCCGCGGACGGGAAGTCGCTCTACCATTTCGACAAGGCGAAGGACGGCATCACCAACATGGTGGTGGTCGACGCGGCGAAGACGGTGGTCTTTGCCGACGGCGCCAATGTCTACGGCATCGACGCCGGGGCGGCCGCGCCGACGGAGTCGTTCAAGGTGCCGATCGAGTTCAAGCGCAAGATGGGCGTCGGTTCCGTGGCGAAGATCGGTCTCGGCGCGCTCGGCGGCGTGACGGGTCTGGTGAAGGCCGGCATCTCCGCCAACAAGGCGCTGCTCGATGTGCCGGTGGCGGTGAGCCAGGCCAACGGCCGCGTGGTCGTGCAGGGCAAGCAGCACCTGCTCGGCTTCGATCCGGCGACGAAGACCTCGAATTGGTCGCTCTACTACGCGGCGCCGAGCGAGGCGCTGGGGAACATCGCGATGTTTGCGGTGACGGCGGCGGCGGCGGTTTACGGCAACGGCCAAGCGGCGGCGAGCGGCGGGTTCGGCTCCAGCGGCTACAACAGCGGCGTGAACACGATCCACAGCAACCTCGACCGCTACAACAGCTACACCGAGAAGGCGGCGAAGCGGGCCGGCGGCACCAAGGCGAGCGAGGCGTATTCCTACGTGATCACCAACGTCGAGAAAGACATCGGCGTGGTGGGCGTGAACCTCGCGACCGGCGAGCCGGACCGCACGATCGCGTTCAAGGAAAAGGAGCCGGACTACCTCGTCGACGAGCAGCTCGGCCGCGTCTTCCACTTCAAGGGCAAGAGCACCGTCGTCGCGTATCAGTTCTGAGGCGACGAGGCGCGAGGTGCGGGCGCGGGGTGGGCGCAGACGTGCCCGCCCCGCGCCGGTTGAACGTTGAAAGGTGAAAGTTGAAGGATCGGACGCGGGTGAATGGGCGCGTCGGCCGGAGCAAACGCGCCCGGAGGTCGCGTTCCACCACAAGGCAAATGGCCCGGCGGCGGGCGCGGGCGCTGGGCGCGGCTACTCCGCGGCGGCGCCGGGGAGCGTGATCGAGCGCTGCTTGGGCTCGGGGTGCTGGCGGTAGAACAAGGCCGTGTGGCCGACGGCGCTGACGAAGACGCAACGGCCTTCGTCGGCGATCTGGGTGCAGAGGGCGGCGCGTTCGTCGCGGTCGGACCCGAGGAAACGGAGTTTCACGAGTTCGTGGGCCCGGAGCAGTTTCTGCAGCTCGGCGAAAAATTCGGGTGTGAGGCCGCCGCGGCCGACCTTCAGTCCGGCCTCGAGCGTCTGGCCGACGCCGCGGAGATACGACTTCTGCGCGCCGGTGAGAGGGAATTCATACATGGGAAGCGGATTACGCGGATGGCGCGCCGGGTGGACAGACAATAATCGGGGCGGCCGGAGGGTGGGGCGCGGGAGAGAGGCGGGACGCGCGGCGCGGAGCGTGGGGACGGGATGCGTGGGCGAGGCGGGAGCGCGGAGGTGGAACTCCGCTTCATTCGCGACGGCTCGGCGGGGACGCTTCGCCCTACCAAATGAGAATGACCGCGAGGTCAGACCGGGCCGAAGGTGTCCGGCGGGAGTTCGCGCCACGTGCCCGGGGCAAGGTCGCCGAGGGCGAGGTCGCCGAAGCGTTCGCGGTGGAGTGTGAGCACGTGCGCGCCGCAGGCGGCGAACATGCGGCGCACCTGGTGGTAGCGGCCCTCGGTGAGCGTGAGCTCCGCTTCACGCGGGCCGGCGAGCCGGAGCAGGGCGGGCGCGCAGGGCGCGGTTTCCCCGTCGAGGAGGAGAGTGCCGGCGGCGAACCGTTCGACGAGACCGGGGTCGAGGTCGCGGTCGACGGTGGCGCGGTAGAGTTTCGGGACCTTGTGCTTCGGCGAGGTGAGCCGGTGCACGAGCGGGGTGAGGTCGGTGAGCAGGAGCAGGCCGCTGGTGTCCTTGTCGAGGCGGCCCACGCTGGTGATGCCGGGGTTGCGGCGGCGCCAGCGGTCGGGGAGCAGCGAGTAGACGTTCGGCCCCTCGCGGAAGTCGTGCGAGCAGACGAGGCCGAGGGGCTTGTGCAGGAGCAGGAGCAGGCCGTCGGGGTGATCGAGCGGCTCGCCGTCGACGCGGACGTCCGCCGGGCGCGCCTTGGTGCCGGGGTTGTCGGCTTCGGTGCCGCCGATGGTCACGCGGCCGTCGGCGATCCAGTCGCGGGCTTCGCTGCGCGTGCAGTAGCCGAGGCTGGAGAGGAGTTGGTCGAGGCGGCGCATGGGAGCGGGAGACGGAGGGGCGGCGACGGAATCGGCGCGCGGCGCGGGGCGCAAAATGAATCCGCGGAGGCGGATGAAACGAATCCTGTGCATTCGTCCGAACCCGACTATACCCGGCGCTCCCGTTTTCCCGATGTTGCGCGTCCTGCTGCTGCTCACCGCCGTGTCGCTGCTCACGCTCGGTCTTTTCACCGTGCGGATGGCGCCGCCGTGGTCGCCGTGGAAGCTCGCGGTGCTGGCGGGAGAGTTCGGGCACTGGCTGGCGGCGGGTGCCGGGGCACTCGGGGTGGCGGTGTGGCTGCTGCGCGCGGGTGGCGCGGCGTGGGCGGGCCCGACGGCGGGGATGTGCGCGGTGGCGGCGGTGCTGCTGGCGAAACCGTGCTGGCAGGCGCGGCGGATCGCGGCGGAACTGCCGGCGGAGTTGGCGCGGCTGGGCGGAGGCGGTGGGTTGCCGGCGCGGGCGCCGTTTGCGGTGGCGGGTTTATTCGGGTCGGACTCGGAGCCGGTGCCGGTGGAGGCGCACACGACGCCGGCGGGGCTGCCGGTGGATTTTTACCGGGCGGTGCGGAGCGATCGAACATCGGCACCGTGCGTGATCGTGATCCATGGCGGCGGGTGGGACAGCGGCGACCGCACGCAGCTGCCGGCATTGAACCACTGGCTGGCGCGACGGGGCTACGCGGTGGCGGCGATTTCGTATCGGTTGGCGCCGCAGGCTCGCTGGCCGGCGCCGCGCGAGGACGTGCGGGCGGCGGTGGCGTGGCTGCGCGCGAACGCGAGCACGCTGGGCGTTGATGCGGCGCGGCTGGTTTACCTCGGGCGGAGCGCGGGCGGACAGATCGCGCAGGCGACGGCCTACGACGGCGCCGAGCCGGGGCTGCGCGGGGTGATCGCGCTCTACGCGCCGTCGGATCTCGTGTTCGGCTACGTGAACACCCACGAGAACGACATGCTGAAGTCGCCGGCGCTGATGCGGCAGTATCTCGGCGGCACGCCGGACACGGCGCGGGCGAACTACGAGTCGGCGAGCGCGCTGAACCATGTGCGCGCGGGCACGCCGCCGACGTTGCTGGTGCACGGCACGCTGGATGCGCTGTGCTGGTATCGGCACAGCGAGCGGCTGGCGGCGCGGCTGGCGGAGGCGAAGGTGCCGCACGTCTTCGTGCAGCTGCCGTGGGCGACGCACGCGTTTGATTTCAATCTGCACGGCCCGGGCGGGCAGCTGACGACCTACGCGATCGAGGGGTTCTTGGCGGCGGTCACGCGGTGAGCGAGCGGCGGAGAAGGCGAACGAGAGAAGGCGAAAGGGGGAAGGCGAAAGGCGAAAGTAGGACTGCGCCGGAGGGACGGTGGAAAGCGACGGATGACGGGCGAAGGGCGGGGCGGGAGGGGGAGTGAAGCCTACGGCTCGAGAAACTGGACTACGGATTGCATGGATCGCACGAAAACGAACCGTCCTATCCGTGCCCTCCGTGTAATCCGTGGTGACAACTCCGTC
>JACCDX010102467.1_pt1 | contig 14593 bp, 13 predicted proteins | sample 7449681 | NCBI WGS metagenome assembly JACCDX01 (sample SAMN15323450, study PRJNA562643) | freshwater metagenome | isolation source: river surface water | place: USA:Blue River Watershed | collected 2017-08-18
CATGGCCCCCGAGCGTGCGGCCGAAATTGCCGCCACGCTGGACCTGCGCCAGCTGCCCGCCGACTTTCTGGCCAACCCCTACCCGGTCTATGCCCGGCTGCGCGAGACCGATCCGGTCAAACGCATGCCCGACGGTTCGGTCTTTCTGACGCGCCACGCCGATCTGGTGGCGGTTTACCGCGATGCGCAGTTGTTCAGTTCGGACAAGCAGGTGGAATTTGCCCCCAAGTACAACCACGCGCCGTTCAACGAAGCGCCATGGGCCGTCGCACCGGGCATCTCGCCGCTGTTTCAGCACCACACCAGTTCGCTGGTCTTCAATGACCCGCCGCTGCACACGCGGGTGCGCCGCATCATCATGGGCGCCCTCACCCGCCGCGCCATCGACAACATGGCGCCCGGTCTGGTGAAGCTGGTCGACAGCCTGCTGGACGCCATAGAGGCCCAAGGCGGCGGCGACCTGATCGAGGACTTTGCCAGCGCGATCCCGGTCGAGATCATCGGCAACCTGCTGGACGTGCCGCACGCCGACCGCGGGCCGCTGCGCGGCTGGTCGCTGGCCATTCTGGGTGCACTCGAGCCCTCGCTGACTGCCGAGCAGGAGGTCCTGGGTCACCAGTCGGTGAGCGAGTTTCTGGCCTACCTCAAAGACCTGGTGGCCGAGCGGCGCAAGCACCCGGGCAACCCGGAGCACGATGTGCTCACCCGCCTGATCCAGGGCGACGGCGGCGAGGCCCTGACCGAGGTCGAGCTGCTGCAAAACTGCGTGTTCCTGCTCAACGCCGGACACGAGACCACCACCAACCTGATCGGCAACGCCCTGCTGTGCCTGCAGGAGTGGCCCGCGCAGCGGGCGCGGCTGATGGCCGATCTGGCCGCCGCAGCCAGCAACGAAGCCCGCGAAGAGGTGCTGAGCCTGGCGGTGGACGAGTTCTTGCGCTTTGAGTCCTCCAACCAGCTGGGCAACCGCCGCGCCATGGCGCCGTGCACCGTAGGCGGGCTTGAACTGCCGGCGGGCGCGCTGATCACCCTGTGCATTGGCGCCGCCAACCGCGACCCGGCGCAGTACGAGCAGCCCGAGGCGCTCAACCTGCGCCGCCAGGGCAACAAGCACCTGGCCTTTGGCTTCGGGCCGCACCAGTGTGCGGGCCTGAGCCTGGCGCGCCTGGAAGGCCGCATCGCCATAGGGCGCTTTCTGCAGCGCTTTCCCGACTACCGCCTCACCGCTGATCCGGTGCGTGGTGGCCGCGCCCGTTTCCGGGGCTTTCTGAGTGCCCCCTTTGCTGTCCGTTGATTGCTGTCCGTTGATCCCCCAGGAGACCCCATGAACGACACCACCGCTGCCCAGCGCCATGCCAGCTTTGCCGAGTTCTACCCCTTCTACCTGAGCGAGCACAGCCACCGCACCTGTCGCCGCCTGCACTTTGTGGGCAGCACGCTGTCGCTGGTGTGCCTGGCCATGCTGGTCTTCACCGGCAAGCCTCAATACTTTTTGTACGGACTGCTGTGCGGCTATGGCTGCGCCTGGGTCGGGCATTTCGTGTTCGAAAAGAACAAGCCTGCCAGCTTCAAGCGTCCGCTCTACAGCTTCATGGGCGACTGGGTGATGTACAAGGACATCTGGACGGGCAAGATCCCGTTCTGAAGCGGTCAGTGTCTGGGCAGAGCGTCGGCCACTTTCAGCCCGTTCAGGCCTGCTGCCGTCCAGAAAGCGTCGCTGCTTTCAGCGTGCCGCACCACCAGGCGCTCGACCAGCGGGGCGAGCAGGGTCTGCTCGGGCGCCACCAGCAACACCAGGCGAGGCTCCTTGCCCTCGTCCTGCAACTGGCCAATCCAGTCCAGCTCCTGCAGACAACGCAGCACCGGCTCGAGTTCGCCCGGCTGGACCCGCAGCCGGGTCGCCAGCGCGGCGTGGGTGAAACCTCGCGATGCCTGCTGGCGCGCCCAATCCAGCTGTGACAGCACCTCCAGCGCCAGCCGGAAGGTCCAGCCGGCCCCCGATGGCCGGCGCAGGTGCTGGCGCCCCAGCTCTGGCAGGCTGGAGGCCACCACCGCGCCCAGCAGCACGATCAGCCAGGCCATGTAGATCCAGACCAGCAGGATGGGTACCGCCGCAAAAGCGCCATAGATGGCGGAATAGGTGGGTATTTCAGCCAGGTAGCCGGTCAGCACCTTCTTGCCCAGTTCGATGCCGAACGCCGTCATCAGGCCGGCGGTGAGTGCGTGGCGCCAGTGCACCCGGGCATAGGGCACATAAAAGTACAGGCCACTGATGCTCAGCACCAGCAGCATGAACTCGAAACTGTCGAGCAGCCATCGCAGGCCGCCGGGCAGCACATCCACCACGCCTCGCGAGGCCGTGACCACATACGAGGTGATGGCGATGCTGGCGCCCAGCAGCAAAGGCCCCAGGGTGATGGCCGACCAGTACAGGATCAGGCGCTGCGCCAGCGGACGCTGGCGCTCGACCCGCCAGATCTGCCCCAAAGTCCGCTCGATCGTCACCATCAAGGCCACGGCGGACAACAACACCGCCACCAGTCCGACCGAGCCGAGCCGGCTGGCCTTGCGTGAAAACTGCGTCAGATAACCCAACACCTGCCGCGAAATGCTCTCGGGCACGAGGCTGTCGATCAGCCAGCGCTGGATCGTGTCCTGGAACTTGCCGAACACCGGAAAAGCCGAGAACACCGCCAGACCGACGGTGAACAGCGGCACCAGGGCCAGCACGGTGGTGAAGGTGAGCGAACTGGCGCTCACGCCCAGCCGCGCTTCGCGAAAGCGGCGGTAGAGCACGCCACTCATCTGGCGCCAGGGGAATTCGGCCAGCTCCTGCCACCAGGCACGGAGATGGGCTTTCCAGTCGGGGGAAGTCATGGGCCGGTATCATGCCACCGCCATGAACCCAAACCCCGACTCCCTGCCCACAGCCGTGCCAAGCGGCGTTCTTCTTTCCCGTACGCTGGCTGTGAGCAGCGTGCTGGGCCTGATCGCGCTCGGCCTGGCCTGGGAGCTGTGGCTCGCGCCGCTGCGCCCTGGCGGCTCCTGGTGGGCCATCAAGGTGCTGCCGCTGGCATTGGCCCTGCCGGGCCTGCTCAAGCACCGCATGTACACGCACCGATGGGTAAGCCTGGCGGTGTGGCTGTATTTCACCGAAGCCTGCGTGCGCGGATGGTCGGACGCCTGGCCGTCCAACGCCCTGGCCATGGCCCAGGGTGCGCTGTGCCTGGTGCTGTTCGTGGCCTGCGGGCTGCATGTGCGCACCCGCTTCAAGGCTGTACGCGAAGCGTCGGCCAGGGAGGCTGCATGAGCGCACTGATCGAGCGCCTGCGCGCCATCTGCGGACCAGCGCATGTGCTGACCCACGAAGATCCGGCCACCGACCTCTCGGCCTGGGAACAGGACTGGCGCAAGCGCAGCCGTGGCCGCGCCCTGGCCGTGGTGCGCCCGGGCTCCACCGCCGAGGTGGCAGAGGTGGTCAAAGCCTGCGCCGCCCACGGCACAGCCATCGTCCCGCAGGGCGGCAACACTGGCCTGGTGGTGGGCTCGGTGCCCGATGACAGCGGCACCCAGGTGGTGCTGAGCATGACCCGCATGAACGCGGTGCGGGCCATCGACCCCGAGAACCTGACCCTGACCGTGGAAGCTGGCTGCATCCTGCAAAACCTGCAGGATGTGGCCGAAAAAGCCGGCTTCCTCTTTCCCCTGAGCCTGGCCGCCGAGGGCAGCTGCACCATCGGCGGCAACCTGGGCACCAATGCCGGCGGCACCCAGGTGCTGCGCTACGGCAACGCACGAGACCTGTGTCTGGGCCTGGAGGTGGTGACCGCCCGAGGCGAGGTCTGGAACGGCCTGACCGGCCTGCGCAAGGACAACACCGGCTACGACCTGCGCCACCTGATGATCGGCAGCGAGGGCACGCTGGGCATCATCACCGCCGCCACCATGAAGCTCTACCCCCTGCCCGCCGCCACACTGACCGCCTGGGCTGCCGTGCCCAGCATGCAGGCGGCCGTGCAGTTACTGGGTCTAGCGCACGCCCGCCTGGGCCCTGGCCTGACCGGCTTCGAGGTGATGGGCCAGTTTGCGCTGAGCCTGGCCGACAAGCACTACCCGCAGCTGCGTGTGCCGCTGTTCAGGGACACGCCTGCATCGGCGCCGGGCCGTCCCAAGCCGGATGCAGCCCCCTCGGGGGGCAGCGAACCACACGAAGTGGGGAGCGTGGGGGCACCATTTTTCGTGCTGCTTGAAAACTCGGACAGCGAAAACGAAGCCCATGCCCGCCAGCAGTTCGAGGCCCTGCTGGAAGCGGCCATGGAGGCCGGATGCGTGACGGACGCGGTGGTGGCCGAGAACATCGCCCAGGCCCGTGCGCTCTGGCATATCCGAGAGAGCATTCCGCTGGCGCAGGCCGAGGAAGGCCTGAACATCAAGCACGACATCAGCATCCCGGTCTCGCGCATCCCGGCTTTCGTGGCCGAAACCGATGCCCTGCTGCAGCGCGAGATCCCCGGCGTGCGGCTGGTCAACTTTGGCCATCTGGGCGATGGCAACCTGCACTACAACGTCCAGGCGCCCGAAGGCAGCGACGGCCCGGCCTTCCTGCGGGACTGGGAGGAAAAGGTGAACACCCTGGTGTTCGACCAGGTGGCCCGATTCGAGGGCTCCATCAGCGCAGAACATGGCGTGGGCGAGCTCAAGGCCCACAAGCTGCCGACCTACAAGGACCCCACCGCCCTGGCCATGATGCGGGCCATCAAGCATGCGCTGGACCCGCAAAACTTGCTCAACCCCCGCAAAGTGCTCGCATGAGCGTGGCCGCTGCAGACAATCCCTGCCTGCGCTGCGGGGCCTGCTGTGCCAGTTTCCGTGTCTCGTTTTATTGGGCCGAGGCGGCCGAACGGGGCCTGCCCGAAGATCTGTACGAGCCCATCTCCCCCACCCTGGCCTGCATGAAAGGCACCCACAGCAAAAGCCCGCGCTGCGTGGCCTTGACCGGGGAGGTTGGACAGCAGGTGGGCTGTACCGCCTACGCACACCGCCCCGCGCCCTGCCATGAGGTGCAGATCGGGGATTCGCAATGCCTCAAGGCACGTGCCAGACACGGTTTGCCTCCGTTCTGAAAACCCGGCCACTAAGCCACTAAACTTGAGTCCCATGAGCACCCCGAACCGCCCCGTCCGCAGCCAGTACGAAGACTTCATGCGCCACGTCTACACCCACGGCGTGCAAAAGGGCGACCGCACCGGCACCGGCACGCGCAGCGTGTTCGGCCACCAGATGCGTTTTGACCTGAACGAGGGCTTTCCGCTGGTCACCACCAAAAAGGTCTTCCTCAAGGCCATCATCGTGGAGCTGCTGTGGTTCCTGCGCGGTGACAGCAACGTCAAATGGCTGCAGGAGCGCGGATGCACCATCTGGGACGAATGGGCGCGCGAAGACGGCGACCTGGGCCCGGTGTATGGCGTGCAGTGGCGCAGCTGGCCCACCCCGGGGGGCGGCCACATCGACCAGATCCAGCAGGTGATGGACACCCTCAGGAACAACCCGGACAGCCGCCGCATCATCGTGAGCGCCTGGAACGTGGCCGAGCTCGACAAGATGGCCCTCATGCCCTGCCACGCCTTCTTCCAGTTCTATGTGGCGCCGCCGCAAAAAGCCGGCGACAAGCCCAAACTGAGCTGCCAGCTCTACCAGCGCAGCGCCGACATCTTTTTGGGCGTGCCCTTCAACATTGCCAGCTACGCATTGCTCACGCACATGATCGCGCAGCAATGCGACATGGACGTGGGCGACTTCATCTGGACCGGCGGCGACTGCCACATCTACAGCAACCACCACGAACAGGTGGAACTGCAGCTCAGCCGCCAGCCCCTCGCCTACCCGACCCTGAACATCAAGCGCAAACCGGCTTCGATCTTCGATTACGAATACGAAGATTTCGAGGTGATGGGCTACGAATGCCACCCGGCCATCAAGGCCCCGGTCGCGGTTTGACGGCCGCTGCGATGAAACTGCACCTGATTTACGCCCGCGCCCGCAACGGCACGATTGGCAAGGACGGGCAGATGCCCTGGCACCTGCCCGAGGACTTGGCGCATTTCAAGCGCGTCACCCTGGGCCAGCCGGTCATCATGGGCCGCAAGACCTGGGACTCACTGCCTGCACGTTTTCGTCCCCTGCCCGGACGCCTGAACATCGTGGTCACCCGCCAGAGTGACTGGCAGGCCGAGGGCGCGCTGCAGGCAGGCTCGATCGAAGAAGCCATGCGACTGTGCGGTGATGCAGCAGACGCCTGGATCATGGGTGGCGCCGAGATTTACCGCCAGGCCGAACCGCTGGCCAGCACCGCCGTGGTGACGGAAATAGACGCCGACTTCGAAGGCGATGCCTTTGCGCCCACGCTGTCACAGAAATGGCGCGAAGTGCAACGAGAATCGCACCTGGCCGCCAACGGCCTGTCCTTCAGTTTTGTGACTTACCAGCAATAAATTCCAGGAGACCCGCATGTCCGGACACGGTTTTCACGTCCACGGTCCGCACGACCATGAACTCGAACACGCAGCGCAAGGCCATGGCGGCGAGCACACCAGCTCGATCGCGATGTTCACCGCCATCATCGCCACCGTCGGTGCCCTGTTTGGCTACATGGGCGGTGCCACCATGGCCAATGCGGGCCTGTACAAGAACAACGCGGCCATCAAGAAGACCGAAGCGTCCAACCAGTGGAACTACTACCAGGCCAAGAGCAGCAAACAGAATCTGAGCGAGCTGGCCCTGGAACTGGCCCCGCCTGCGAAAAAGGACTTCTACCAGGACGAGATCAAGCGCTACAAGGGCGAGAAGGCCGAGATCAAGCTGGCGGCAGAAAAACTTGAAGCCGAGGCCAAGGCCTGGGACCAACAGTCCGACGAGCAGATGCACCAGCACCACCGCTGGGCGCAGGCGACCACCGTGCTGCAGATTGCGATTGCCATGGCCGCGATTGCGCTGCTGAGCAAGAAACGCTGGGTTGAATGGGCCATGTACGGCTCGGGCGCCGTGGGCGTGGGTGTGGGCGTGCTGGCCTGGCTGCACATCTGATGGCCATGCAAATCGCCACCTGGAACGTCAATTCTCTGGCCGTGCGCCTGCCGCAGGTGCTCGACTGGCTGGCCGCCCATCCGGTCGATGTGCTGGCCCTGCAGGAGCTCAAGCTCACCGACGACAAGTTCCCTGCCGCTGCTTTTGCCGAGGCCGGCTGGCAGGCGCAATGGTTTGGCCAGAAAACCTACAACGGCGTGGCCCTGATCTCCAAAATCGAGGGCACCGAGGTGGTGAAGAACATCCCCGGCTTTGAAGACGAGATGGCGCGCGTGATCGCCGCCACCTATGGCGGCGTTCGGGTGATCGGCGCCTACTTTCCCAACGGCCAGGCCCCTGACAGCGACAAGTTCGCCTACAAGATGCGCTGGCTCGACGCCCTGCGCGAATGGGTGCGCAGCGAAATGCAGACGCACCCGCAACTGGCCCTTGTGGGCGACTACAACATCACGTTTGACGACCTGGACGTCTGGGACCCGGTGGGCCTCAAGGAAACCATCCACTGCACCACCGCCGAGCGCGAGAAGCTGCAGGCCCTGATCGACCTCGGCCTCACGGACAGCATGCGCCTGTTCGAGCAGCCCGAGAAGAACTACAGCTGGTGGGACTACCGCGACTTCGCCTTCCGCCGCAACCGGGGCCTGCGCATCGACCACATCCTCATCAGCGAAGCGCTCAAGGCCCGCGCCAGCGCCTGCGCGGTGGACAAGGCGCCGCGCAAGAACGAGCGCCCCAGCGACCACGCGCCGGTGGTGCTCACGCTGGCCTGATCACGGGCGCCTGTGGCGTTCGTTGGCGATCTGGCCCTGGATTGCCCCGATCAGCAACCCCAGCTCTTCCGACAGCAGCTTGAGCACGTCGTCGAGCGTGACCAGGCCTACCAGCGCGTGTTCGGCCGTGACCACCGGCAGGCGCCGCACCCCGTTGCGGCGCATCGAGCGCATCACGTCGATCAGGGAATCGTCTTCGCGCAACGTGGCGGGGGACTCGGTCATGATGTCTTCGGTGCACAGCGGCTCGGCATCCAGCCCCTGGGCCAACACGCCCATCACCAGGTCACGGTCGGTCAGCAGGCCGCACACCTTGCGGTGGATGCCGTTTTCCTCGACCACCACCAGACAGCCCACATGCTGGCCGCGCATGAGCTCGGCGGCTTCCAGAATCGGGGTTTCGCGCTGGGCGATCACCACCTCGCGCATGCAGACCTCGCCTGCAGTCAGACGTTCTCCCATGGCCCTGCTCCTTGTTTGTGCATTGCGAATGGCGCGATGCTCGGGGCACAGGGCGCAGGTGTCGGTGCGCCAGCGCTTGCAGCATCCTTCGACAGGCTCAGGACGAACGGTGGTGGAAGCTCAGGACGAACGGTGGTTGAGGCTCAGGAGGAATGGTGAGTAGAAGTTGAGACCGCTGTTGAACTGGAAGAACTTTTGTCCTGCCCGTTCGGGCTGAGCTTGTCGAAGCCCCGGTGGAGGGGAAGAGTCCTTCGACAGGCTCAGGACGAACGGAGGGTGGGGCTCAGGACTAAATGTGGGAGGCAGGACGAACGGGACGGGAGTCAGGCGGTCTGGGGAAGGAGGAACTCGCGGCTGATGTGGCTGCCCAGGGCATTGATGCGGTCGAGGAACTGGGTCAGGTAGGCGTGCAGCCCGGTGGCCAGGATTTCGTCGATGCGGCCGTAGGCGAGTTCAGCGCGCAATTTGCCCGCATGGCGCAGCGTGTCGCTGGCCGGGCTCGACGAGACCAGCTGCAGGTTGGTCAGCACCTCGTTGAGGCTGGCGTGCAGCGAGCGCGGCATGTCGGGCCGCAGGATCAGCAACTCGGCCACCCGCTCGGGGCGGATCACGTCGCGGTAGACCTTGCGGTACACCTCGAAGCCGCTGACGCTGCGCAGGATGGCGCTCCAGTGGTAGAAGTCGTATTCCTTCTCGGCCTCGCCTTCCAGGCCCAGCATGGGCATGCCGAAATAATCGTTGCTCATGGCGTGGAACTTCACGTCCACCAGCCGTGCCGTGTTGTCGGCCCGCTCCAGGAAGGTGCCCAGGCGCATGAAATGGAGCGCCTCGTCCATCAGCATGGTGCCCACCGTCACGCCGCGCGAGAGGTGCGAACGGAACTTGACCCATTCGAAGAACTGACCGGGATCGCGTTCAAAAGCGCCGCTGCGCAGCAGGCGGTTGACCTCCAGCCAGGTCTGGTTCTGCGTCTCCCACACCTCGGTCGTGAGGGTGCCGCGCACGGCGCGGGCGTTTTCTCGGGCAGCGCGCAGGCAGGAGATGATGGAAGACGGGTTGTCCTCGTCCCTCACCATGAACTCCATGACATCGCGCGGGTTCACGTTCTTGTAGAGCGCCAGGTAAGACGGCAACAGCTCGCTGATGGACAAAATGCCCTCCCACCCCGCCTGCGCCACGGCGGCCGACTGCGGCAGCAGGGAGGTTTCGTAGCTCACATTGAGCATGCGGGCGGTGTTCTCTGCCCGCTCCATGTAACGGGACATCCAGAACAGGTGGTCGGCGGTTCGGCTCAGCATGTTTTTCTCCTCAGTCCTGCAGGATCCAGGTGTCCTTGGTGCCGCCGCCCTGCGACGAGTTCACCACCAAAGATCCTTCCTTGAGCGCCACTCGGGTGAGGCCGCCGGGCACCATCTGCACCGTTCGGCCCGACAGCACAAAGGGCCGCAGATCGATGTGCCGGGGCGCCACGCCGCTGTCCACAAAGGTGGGGCAGCTCGACAGGGACAAGGTCGGTTGGGCAATGTAGCCTTGCGGGTTGGCCAGCAGCGCGGCGCGGAACTTCTCGATCTCGCCCTTCGACGCGGCCGGGCCCACCAGCATGCCGTAGCCGCCTGCCCCGTGCACCTCCTTGACCACCAGGTCCTTCAGGTTGGCCAGGGTGTACTGCAGGTCTTCGGGTTTTCGGCACAGGTAAGTGGGGACGTTTTTCAGGATCGGCTGCTCACCCAGGTAGAACTGGATCATGTCGGGCACGTAGGGGTAGATGGACTTGTCGTCGGCCACACCCGTGCCCACGGCGTTGCAGATCGCCACATGACCGGCTTTGTAGGCTTCCATGAGTCCGGCGCAACCCAGTGTGGAGGTCGGACGGAACACCTCGGGGTCCAGAAAGTCGTCGTCCACCCGGCGGTAGATCACGTCCACCCGGCGCGGGCCGCGCGTGGTGCGCATGTAGACGAAGCTGTCCTTGACGAACAGGTCCTGCCCCTCGACCAGCTCCACACCCATCTGCTGGGCCAGGAAGGCGTGCTCGAAATAGGCGCTGTTGTACATGCCGGGCGTGAGCACCACCACCGTGGGCTCGGCCGTGGTGGCCGGGCTGCTGGCGCGCAGGGTCTCGAGCAGCAGGTCGGGGTAATGCGCCACCGGTGCCACCCGGTGCTGGCTGAACAGGTCCGGAAAGAGCCGCATCATCATCTTGCGGTCTTCGAGCATGTAGCTCACCCCGCTGGGCACGCGCAGGTTGTCTTCGAGCACGTAGTACTCGCCCTGGCCCGCGCTGTCGGGCGCCCGCACGATGTCGATGCCGCTGATGTGCGAGTAAATGTTGTGGGGCACGTCCACGCCCACCATCTCGGGACGGAACTGGGCATTGCCCTCGATCTGCTCGCGCGGGATCACGCCGGCCTTCAGAATCTCCTGGTCGTGGTAGATGTCGTGGATGAAGCGGTTGAGCGCCGTGACCCGCTGCACCAGCCCGGCTTCCATGCTTTTCCATTCCTTGGCAGCAATGATGCGGGGGATCAGGTCGAACGGGATCAGGCGCTCTGTGCCGGAGCCGTCCTCGTCCTTGTCGCCGTAGACGGCAAAGGTGATGCCCACATTGCGGAAGATGACCTCGGCCTCCTCGCGGCGAGACTGCATGACCCGGGGATCCTGCGCGGCCAGCCATCGGGCGTAGGCCTGGTAGTGCTGGCGGACCTCTCCCGGATCGGCCCCTTCGGGCAGTCGGGCGTACATCTCATCGAATCGGCGCATACGGAACTCTCCTGCACAGAGCTTAGCAATTTGCGTACCCAGCCCGGCTTGACGCCTGTCAAGGGAGCCGGTGGTGCCAGTAGCGGCGCGCCTTCTCGCGTTCGCACTGCCACTGCCGAGGCGCCTGACTGTGCCAGTGCAGCGCGCCGCAACGGGCAGAGTCCGTGAGCGCAATGGACAAGCTCTCGTAACGCGCCAGCACCTCCGCCGCCGGGTGACCAAAGCGGTTTCGGTAACCGGCCTGCACCAGCGCCAGGCCCGGCTGCAGGGCTTGCAGGAAGGGCCCGCTCGAAGAAGTCTTGCTGCCGTGGTGCGGCACCAGCAGCCAATCCACAGGGGCCAGACCCCGCGCCAGGAGCTCTCGCTCCTGGGCCGCCTCGATGTCGCCCACCAGCAAGGCAGAGGCGCCCGTCGCCTCGATGCGCAGCACGCAACTCAGGGCGTTGCTCTTGCCCTGCAGGTCACTGCCGGGCTGCGGGTGCAGCACCTCAAAATGCACACCATCCCAGACCCAGGACTGGCCAGCGGCGCAGACCTCGGCCTCGCGCCCCTCGGTCACCGGATGGCCCGCGGGCAAGGAGGACAGCAGTCGCGCTTGGGGCTGCATGCCCAGCACGGCGCGTGCCCCGCCGATGTGGTCCTGGTCGCGGTGGCTGAGCACCAGCAGGTCCAGCCGCTCATTCAGATGCGCCAGCAAGGGTACCAGCACCCGGTGGCCCGCATCGCTCTCGGGCGAATAGCGGGGCCCGGCGTCGTACAGCAGGGTGTGGCGGGCGGTGCGCACCAGCACCGCATTGCCCTGCCCCACGTCGGCGGCCAGCAACTCGAATTGGCCCACCGGCGGGCGCGGCGGCTGCCACAGCAGCACGGGCAGCAGCAAGGGCACGCCCACGATCCGCCAGGCCCAAGGAGCGCGCAGCACCAGCAGGGTGGCGCCCAGCAAGGCCGGCAAGGCCAGCGTCAAGGGAGGCACAGCCAGTGACACGCTGGCCCCGCGCCACTGGGCCAATTGCCCCAGCCACCACAGCAAGGGCTGCAGGCACCAGGCAGCCAGGTCCCAGGCCCAGGGCATGAACATGCCCAGCAGGGCCAGCGGCGTGACCAGCAGCGTCACCCACGGGATGGCCAGCAGATTGGCCAGCAATCCGACCAGAGAAAACTGCCCGAAAAACAGCAGCGACAAGGGCAGCAGGGCCAGGGTGATGAGGGTCTGCTCGCGCACCAGCGTGCGCAAGTGCACCAGCACCGCCACTGCTGGCCGCATCAGAGGCAGACCACGCACCAGCGTGGTGCGCTCGTCGTCCGCATCGGTGCGCGGCACCGCATGGGGGTCCATGGCAAAGCGCTGCGGGCGGTCAGTAGCCAGCAGCACCCCCACCGCCACAAAGCTCAGCCAGAAGCCGGGCTGCAGCAAAGCCCAGGGGTCCAGTGTGGCCACCACCGCCGCCGCCAGGGCCCACACCCGTGGCCAGGGCCAGTCGCGTGCCGACAGGCGCAGCACAGTGACAACCGCCAGCATCCAGACGGTGCGCTGCGCCGGCACGCCCCAGCCGCTGAAAAGGGCATAGCCCGCCGCCACCGCCAGCCCCAGCAGTGCGCCCACCGTGGGCGCAGGCCAGTGCAGCGGCCCACGCCCGCCCCACAGGGCGCTGCGTCGCCACAGGCGGGTGACCAGGCCCGCCGCCAGCCAGCCCAGCAGGGTCACATGCACGCCCGAGATGCTCATCAGGTGCGACACGCCAGTGGCACGGAACACATCCCAGTCGCTGCGCTCGATCGCCGCCTGGTCGCCCGTGACCAGCGCGGCCAGCACGCCAGCCACGTTGACCTCCCCCGGGCTGGCGGGCCAGTGGGCCAGCAGGCGGTCGCGCACCTGCTGGCGCGCCCATTCCACGGGGTGGTGCGCCGTCGCCTCCAGCCGCTCTGGCGCGGGGTCGCCCCGACCCTGACGCACGTAGCCGGTGGCGCGCAGGCCCTGCTCCCACAGCCACAACTCGTAGTCGAAGCCGCCGGGGTTGATCTGCCCGTGCGGGGCCTTGAGCCGCACGCGCAGACGCCAGCGTTCGCCTGGCTGCAATGGGGGCAGACTTTCCTGACCTGAGGCATCGCCATCGCGGGCCGAGGCCGCGTACCAGCCCAGGTACACCGGGCCACTGATGGGCACGGGTCGACCCTGTGCTTGCGCCTGCTCGATGACAAAACGGAAACGCACGCCCACGTCCTGACGCTGCACCATGGACTGCACCCGACCGACCACGTCGAGGTTCTGGCCCTCCAGCTCAGGCGCGAGCGGCGCATGCCAGGCCAGTGCATGCAGCCCGGTGAGCGCCCACGATGACATGGCCAAGCCCAGGCAGCGCACCGCCCCTGCGCGCGTCCACAGCGCGAGACCGATCCCCAAGGCACCCAATGCGCCATAAAGCACCGCAGAAGACAGCTGCGGCTGTTGCAACTGCAGTGCGATGCCCGCCATCCAGCCGGCAAAAGCCAGCGGCCAGCCCGCACTCCAACGCCTTTGTGGCATGCCCCCTCCCCTTGTGCGTCAGCCCGTGCAATGCCTGCACTGGCGCGCCTCTTGCTTGTTGAGCTTGCATTTAAGCATTCCCTGCTGTCACCGTCGAGCTGTCCATGTCCATCCACGTCGCCCTGCACCATGTCACCGAATACCGCTACGACCGGCCCATCCAGCTCGGCCCCCAGGTGGTGCGCCTGCGCCCGGCCCCGCACAGCCGCAGCCGCGTGCTGTCGTACAGCCTGCGCGTGGAGCCCGAAAACCACTTCATCAACTGGCAGCAAGACCCGTTTGCGAACTACCAGGCCCGCCTGGTCTTTCCGGAAAAGACCACCCGCTTCAAGGTCACGGTCGATCTGGTCGCCGAAATGGCGGTCTACAACCCGTTTGACTTCTTCCTCGAACCCTCGGCCGAAACCGTGCCGCTGACTTATGCGCCCGAGCTGCGCGAGGAACTCGCGCCCTATCGGGTCTGCGCCCCCGAGCTGGCCAAGGCGCCGCTGTTTCAAAAGTACCTGGCCGGCATTGACCGCCACGAGCAGCGCACCATCGACTTTCTCGTGGGCCTCAACCAGAAACTGCAAGGGGATATCGGCTACCTGATCCGCCTGGAGCCGGGCGTGCAAACGCCCGAAGAGAGCCTGGCCAAGCGCAGCGGCTCCTGCCGTGACTCGGCCTGGCTGCTGGTGCAGCTGCTGCGCCACCTGGGCCTGGCCGCGCGCTTTGTCTCGGGCTACCTGATCCAGCTCGCGCCCGATGTGAAGGCGCTCGACGGCCCAAGCGGCACCGAAGTCGACTTCACCGACCTGCACGCCTGGTGCGAGGTGTACCTGCCCGGCGCCGGCTGGATCGGCCTGGACCCGACCTCTGGCCTGCTCGCCGGCGAAGGCCACATCCCGCTGGCCTGCACGCCGCAGCCGTCCAGTGCGGCCCCCATCGAAGGCCTGATCGACGAGTGCGAAGTGGCGTTCGACCACGAGATGAGCGTGACGCGCATCTACGAATC
>JACCDX010345954.1_pt1 | contig 14593 bp, 15 predicted proteins | sample 7449681 | NCBI WGS metagenome assembly JACCDX01 (sample SAMN15323450, study PRJNA562643) | freshwater metagenome | isolation source: river surface water | place: USA:Blue River Watershed | collected 2017-08-18
AAATGGAAGATCCAAAGGATGGTGAGTTAGACGAATGGTTTTATTTCTACAATAAGGATGGAGATGAATCAACACCAGGTGATTACGAAGGTGATGAAGAAGAGGAAGAAGAAGCTGAAGAATTATCGGCTCAAGAACCTACATATGTGGGTAAAGGTTTACAAGATAACAAACCATCAAAAATGTTTGGCTCATTCAGTGATGATCATGGATGGTATGATGAGAGAGATGTACGCCACAAAGGTGACTTTGACTTCGAATATGATGAGGAAGAATTTGAAGATTTTCCATCAATGTATGAGAAATTTGGTAAAAATCAAAAATGGTTTGCACCAGGAAAAGAAGGTCAAAGATTTTTCGACGCATACAAAGAAAAATTCGGATCACCATTCAAAGTTAGAACTCGTAGAGAAATGGGTGAACAAGAAACTGAAGAAGGTAACGAATTCACTGAGAAATTAATGCAAGCGAGAAAAGACGGTGATAAGACTATGAAGGTTGGTGGAAAGACTTTACCTGTTAAAGAATCGGTTCAACTATCAGAAACTGAATTAATAGATCTTATTGAGAAAATTGTTAAAGAACAAGCGTCTCAAAAACCTAAGGGTAATATTGCAACTAAAGTTCCAAAGGGACTTCAAGTTACAGATAACATTCTTAAGCAAGACAAAAAAGAAAATGATGATAGTTTAGCGGCTGTTGGAAAGAAAATGAATGAATATCTTAAAGACGGATCCAAAGGAAAATACGATCCAAATCCAAAGGGTTTCCCAGTTGGTAATGGTCAGATTGAAAAGATGGCTAAAAAGGCATATCAAGCAGATTCAGACGTAGAAGAATATATCGAAGACTTCGCTTACGGTGGAGGTATGGAGAATTTGGATTATGATGAAATCAAACCAAATGAAGAGTGGATGGAAAAAACACTTGAGGGTAGTTCTAAAACAGGTAACTCTTCAGAATATGCAAACGCAGTTGAAACAGAATTAGGTAAGAAGATCAACGCTAAGAGAAAGAAGAATATGTTCTCGAATGAAAAGAAAAATTCATACAAGAGAGTAGATCAACCAACATCTGGATCAAACAAAAATAAAGTTGAAAAAGATTCAGACAAGTTATTTGCGAAACTTGAATCAACTGAAGACAAAGGTCATAAGTTAGTAGTAGAACAAATCGACAAAATGAAGAAGTTGTTCTCTTATAACGAAAAGACTCAATAACTACACAATTCATAAACATTAAGTTATATTCTCCATAGGATGAGTTCTATGGAGAATTTTTTTAAGTGGATGTCGAAGCCAATACCGCAAGACGAAGTAATTGTTTGGTTCAGTGTTAATAATATAATACCTGAAAAAGTTGAATTGTATGGAGACATATTCAAGGGACTTTTTCATATTATGGCTGACACCTACCTTGGCAATGAAGAAAGTGAGACTAAGATAAAGTTATCTCAAGAAGATAAAGAAAACCATTTTGAATGGTGCTGGAAGAAGTTGTTAGATAACTTCAAGAAAGAAAACATTAAGATTAAACATGGTGGTACCCACAAAGATTATTTTTGGGAATTCTTCAAAGACACCTATTATAACCAATTAGATGAGAATGTTAGGAAAACAATTCCTCAGTTCTTGGATGATCTATTTGATTTAAAGAAACCATTTACCAAGTCAGACTTGGACATTCTTACAGAGATATACAAATCTTTAGAAAAAAATATTGAAAACTAAAAAAAGTCTTGTTTTAGTTTACTCTGGCAATGTTTTTTTTATACTATTAAAAAAATAAACTATTATAATTTTATTAAAAGATGGAAACATTAGAAAAAATTAAGGAATTAACAGAAGTTCTATCTGTTGACACCACAAAGTATTTCAAAGGAAATAAAAGCGCTGGTACAAGAGCAAGAAAAACAGCACAAGAATTGAAGGCATTACTTCAAACACTTAGAGGTGAAATTTTAGATCATAAAAAAACTGAAGAGAATGCTTAATATAGAATCTTTGTTCTTGTTTATTTTTTGTTGGTCAGTTCTTGTCTTACTAAGAACTGGGTTTATCGTGGTAACAAGTATATTTTCGAGAGAACCAAAACCAATAAAGATGAATAGAAACGAATTGATCCTAACAAGTATTACCTTAAGTTATTTAATCACTTATCTTACCGTAAAATGAGTTTTTATAAAGAATTACAACCCTTCTCGGAATATCTTCATTCAATCAGGAAGTTAGAGTCGTATTTAAGTTTCGACATGAAATTTCCGATGCAATGGGGGTTACCAAAAAGTATCACTGAAGAGGACAAAGTTGTTCCATACGATTCGGGAGATGCGAATATGAAAGGAATTTCATTTGCTTGTCCCTTCGAAGAAAAGGAAGTAAGTGCAACAATCACTAAAATTATCAGAGTCATCAAGTTGAACAAAGACAAAGAGATAAAAGAAAAGTTATTCAAAGAAACAATTGATTCACTCAAGAAAACCTTTGAAACAACTGATCTTGAAACACTCAAGAGACTTTATTTCGATTTTGAAACAGAACAACAAAAACCTTTTGAAGATGGGGAAGATGGAACGACATCACTTGAATTGGTTGACGAGCGAACAGAAGAAAGACCAAAGAGAGTTAGAGCTAGAAAAGAAGAAAATAATAAAGCAGATTAAGAATCTGGACAAAAAGGAAATATTTCCTGAACCACCAAAATTAACGTTATGGCAAAGGCTAAAAATCGCACTGATGGGACAATAGAAAAGTTGGCAAACATTGCTGACTCACTACAACAATTACATCAGGGAAAAATTATGGTAGTTTTCGAAATGGATTCTGACCAGTATAAAAATGCTTGTGAAAAGATGAAAGTTCAAGATGCTAGTAGATTCACAATAGACATCTCAGGAACAGATTTTATTTTTCTTTTGACCGAGGATGAGTAGTGAATTTTCTATAAAGAATTTTCTTATCAAATCCTTTGGATTCTAAGAATTGAAGCAAATACTTACGTTGAGGGGAGGATGTATCACTAACAAAGATACAATCTCCCCTCTTCTTTTTGAAGAACATACTGGATATGGTATAGATGAATCTCTCAGCATCAGACTCTGACTTAAGCGAAAACAATTTCACTTCATCATCATTTTGTAGGATAATTTTATTATTCAATATAGACATAACCTTCACACCGGTCATTGGCATGTACCTTGAAAGGAAGAAGTCAGTTGTGATCTTGGAACCTCTCTCAATGTCATATATTGACTCAGGGTATTTGTAAGTGGATATCTTTAGAATATTATAGTTAGGATCTTCCAACTTAACTCTTATACTTCTTCCGAATTCATCGGTCATGTACGTTGGTAGAAGTCTTTGGGATTTCTTCTCAAGGATTGCAAGTTCGTAATTGCATGGTTCAGCATTCTCAATCTCTCTCTCGAAAATAACATTTTCGTTTTCTGAGATTAATTTATCATAGAAGTTCATTGCGCTCTTACCAATCTGAAACTTCTTGATTATCTTTTTCTTCAATTTATTCTTAAACAGAACAATTAGGAATTGCGACATAATGAAAGATTACTATAAAATATTAGGAGTTCAAGAGAATTCATCAGATGACGACATAAAGAAGGCATATAGGAGACTATCGAAGGAGTACCATCCTGATGTAAATCCTCAAGGTGCTGAAAGATTTAAGGAGATTGCTGAGGCGTATGAGAACATTGGAACACAAGAGAAACGCCAAGCACTTAAGAATCGTTCACAAAACCCATTTGCAGGTCAAGGATTCGAAGATATGTTCGCAAACATGTTTGGGGGTGGGCAAAGACAGAGGAGACCAATGGTACCCGATAAAGTGGTAACAGTGACCATCAATCCAATTCAATCATTCCGTGGAGAACAAATAAATGTAAATTATTTTAGAAATAAGGCATGTGAACCTTGTTCAGGTACTGGAGGAAGTAGACAAGTATGTGAATCATGTAAGGGTTATGGATATCATTCAATGGTTACAGGATCAGGATTCTTCAGACAAGAGATAAGAAAGGTTTGTAACACTTGTAATGGTGAAGGATATAAGATGATCAACAAATGTCATGTTTGTGATGGGGGAGGTGTAAAACCTACTTCAGAATCAATAAGACTTCAATTACCTGTTGGTATTGATGAAGGTCAATTCCTTAAGTTACAAGAACTTGGTGACTACCACGATGGTTTATATGGTAATTTGGTGGTACAGGTTAAAATGGTTTCTGTGGATGGATATGAGAAGATGGGTAATGATCTAATATTGAACCTTTATTTGGATTTGGATGACTTGAAGAAAGATAGTATTATAGTTAAACATCCTTCATCAGATCTAAAGATGGATTTACCTTTGGATTTTGACAGTTCCAAACCATTAAGATTGAGAGGTAAGGGTTATGGGGTTGGAGATATGTACGTAAAACTTAACGTAAAGTTTGATAGATCCAAATTACACCAACAGTAATTAGGGTGTAGATAATAACTTTCAACACTCTACAAGGAATACAGATTTCTTTCATATTTATATGTATGTTAAGTGAACAAATTCGTAGAGTACTATACAAGTACCTCGAAGAAAAAGAATTTAAGAAACCTAGGAAGTATAGTCAATCCTATTGTAAATCTACACCATGTTCAAAAATGGGTTTCACACAGAAGGCATCTTGCCGTCCTTACAAAAATTGTTACAAGTAAATTTGCTTTTTTCATTTTTTTGATTATGTTTGTAATATGCTAAGTTATATCGGAGGTAAATCAAAAATCGGAAAATGGATTGTGGAATATTACCCACAAGACATGGAAACATATGTTGAAACATTCGGAGGAATGTTTTGGTGTTTCTTTAATATGGACCTTACAAGGTTTCCAAATCTTAAGAATGTCGTATACAACGACTTCAACAAACTAAACTATAATTTATTCCAATGTGTTGGTAATCCTGAGGAATTGGGGAGAGCCATGGATCAGATACCTGTCCAAGAACAAGGGGTAAGTAATACTCCATCAGAATACAGAGAACTCTTCCAAAGTTTTCAGAGAGAACTATTTTCTGAAAATCCTGAGATTGGTGACTATGATTATGAAAAGGCTGCAAAGTATGCCTATATCGTTACACAGGTGTTCAGTGGATCTAAACCTGAAACATCATCATTCATTGATCTTAAAGGTAATTACAAATCCAAATACCTTACGTTCAGAGACAAATTGAGAAAACCTGAATGGATAGAACACTTCTTGAAGATTAATCATGTAAGAAACGGTGATTTCCAACAAGTTATCGAAGAGTTTGATTCTCCATCGACATATGTCTACTTAGACCCTCCTTATTGGAAGACTGAGAACTATTATTCTAATCATGATTTTGATAGAGGTGACCACGAAAGACTGGCACAACTACTTGGTAATGTACAAAGTAAGTTCAGTTTATCATATTATGATTTCGACTTATTACACGAATGGTACCCTGAAGATAGGTTCAGATGGGAGAGGAAAAAATTCGCTAAAGCAGCTGCAGCCAAAAAGGGTGGAAAACAAAATATGGGTGAAGAGCTCTTGATATTGAATTATTAGTTATTTTTGTGTCCTCAATATATTTATTATTAAAGTTTTTATAGATGAAATTTACATCCCTACTTAAGAATGTCATCATGGAAGCCGCTGATAGAGTGGACTTTCTAATCGACACGTATGCAACACCGAAGAAGAAAGAAGACGGTACAGTGAAGAAACCAAAGTTGTCAATGAAAGAATTGGCGGCTCTAATCGCAGCTGACCCAACATCAATATTGAATGATGTTGATATTGAAAATGCAAGTAAGAGAGATTTGGAAAGGGCTCGTGCAGGGAAGTATGTTCAGTGGATCATTAAAAACTATTTAAATTTGAATCAAACAACTGAAATACCCTATGGTGAATCTGGTTATGAAAGAGAAGTGAAAATGTTGAAAGAGAGATTCATGGAAGATCTTTACAAGATATCAGATGACCTTAAAAAGTATGACAGATTTAAGGGTAAATTACCAAAGGAGAAAAGACAAATTCAATTCTTAACTCCTGATCAATTATATGATGCAGTAAAAGACTTCGATCTAACATTGGCAACAACAACTAAAGCCGAAAGAAAATCTGCACCTGTTCATCCTGGTGCTGAAATGTTCTATGATGGAAATGATTGGAGAGTAATTAAGATTGAAGATAAAGGAGCTGTGGGTAAAGAAGCTGCGTGTTTCTATGGTGGTAACAACAAAGAGACAAGATGGTGTACTTCAGCACCTGGCGCCTCATGGTTCGATCGTTATATTAAAGACGGTCCATTATATGTTGTATTCAATCCAAACGATACAGATCTTGCAGCTGAAACAGGATTACCTAAAAATAGATATCAATTCCACTTCCCATCAAATCAATTCATGGATAAAGATGATAGATCAATTGATTTAGTTAATTATCTAATGGGACCTATGTCGGAATTAAAGGATATCTTCAAACCTGAATTTGCAAAAGGATTAACTGTTGGTGGAACAAAATTATCTATTGATAACTTTAAGTCAGGTGCTATCGGAAAATTCATAGCCCTTTACGGTTTAGATGATCTAATCGAGACACTTCCTGATACTTTAACAGAATTCCAAATTCAAAATAGAGATAAGGACAGTATCATTGTAAACATTCCTCCTTCGATTGGAAGATTCAAACAACTTGATATGGTTCTATTGGATAACTGTATTGCAGCACTTCCTGAAGAAATTGGAGAATGTAAGTTACTTAGATTCTTATCTTTACCAAACAACAAACAACTAAAAGCATTACCGGAGTCAATCGCAAAACTTCCTAACTTATTCTTCTTGAATGTTAAAGGATCACCAGATTGTAAGATTCCTCAATCAGTATTGGATAGAGCTGAAGATATGTGTGGTGGTTGTGGTATGTATGACTTGGCACCTATTGATTCAAAGTAAAACTTAATATATGAACGTAGACGTTGAAATTTACATATCTCAACTACTTAAGTTCTTCAAAGACAATCCTAAAGATTTATTGAATCTTGTTCCAAAAGACAAGACTGATATTTTCTTTGAAAAATGTCGTGACGCTGCCGTTAAAAACTCGGAGAAGGGTGAGGAAATAACTTTAACTCAAAAACAGATGATTGACATTTGTGTTGAGATTAATAAAGGAACTCCAAAGACAGAGGATGAATTTGAAAAGTTATTGAGAGAAGGTATATTTTTGAAAGCCCCTATTGGTTTTGTTTGTCTCAATTGATATTCAGTTTATTTGTCTTATGTTTCCTAAATGAAACTTCCCTTTGACACGATTATTTTAATCAATTTAGAAAGATGTGCTGACAAATACGAGAGAATGATTTCTCGTATTGAGAGTTTAGGTTTAGACAAGCACGTAAAGATAATCAGGTTAGATGCCGTTGACGGCACCTCAATTAATGAGGAGTGGCTTGAGAACAATAACATAATCCCTTTAGCGGATTATTATGACAGTTACAGAGGTCGAGGTCTTACCCTCGGTGAGATAGGATGTGCAATATCACATTACAGATCTTGGAAGATGATACATGATGACGACTCGATACAGTCAGCATTGATTCTTGAAGATGATGCACAATTCACAACTGACTTCTTGGACAAGGTGACTGAACTTACAGACACAGTAAAAGACTATCCATGGGAATTATTTTACTTAGGTAGAAAGAGAATCAATATGGTTGACGAGGAAGTTGTCTTTCCAAATATTGTCAAGCCTGAGTTTTCTTATTGGTGTTTATCTTATATGGTAAACAAGAAAGGTGCGGAAAAACTTATCAATGGGGGTTTTTTACAAGCATTGATACCAGCAGACGAGTATGTTCCCATCATGACTGGTAAACCAAACATAACGTGTGTTGAATATTTGAAACATTATAATGGAGAACTATTGAACGCGTTGGCGTTGGAAGAATCGATAGTTAAACCAGAAACCTCAGCCTTCTTCAATTCAGAAACAGAAAAGACTTCGGTATATTTTAAGAATGACTTCTATGAAGACAACTTTGATAAGTTCATGTTAATCACGGTTGCGACAGAAGAGAATGATCAGTTGGATCGATTCAGAAAGTCTTGTGAGTATTATGGTGTACCTTATAGAATATTAGGACTGGGTGAAGAGTGGAACGGTGGTGAAGCCGAGAATGGAGTTTTGAAAACATTTGGTGGAGGACAAAAGATAAATTTATTAAAGAAAGAACTTAAGACATGGTTGGATCTCAAGAACCATATCGTAATGTTTACAGACTCTTATGATGTAATATTACTTCAAAACCCTCAAGAGATAATCAGAAAGTTTAGAGAGTTCGAAAGAACAATTGTTTTCTCAGCGGAGAAAACGTGTTGGCCTGATCAATCTTTGGTGGATGAATACCCTCAATCTGAAACAGAATATAGGTTCCTGAACTCAGGTGGATTCATAGGATATGCAAATGAAATCTATGAACTAATAAAAGATCCGATCGATGATAAAGATGATGATCAACTGTATTACACTCAAAAGTACTTGAAACAAGTCAGTTCTTTAAAACCTTATTTGATTCCAAAAACAGAAAAAGATATTTCAGACAATCAGTATCCAATAACTGAATCAGGACACAAGATAGGCTGGATGAGTGAACCGGTTTTTGATGTAGAGGTTAAGGATTATCTTATGAGTAAATTTGGTAAAGACTCAAAGGTATTAGACATCGGAGCTGGAGATGGAAAGTGGGGTTATGTTTTGGGGGATTATTTCAACAACATGGATGCCGTTGAAATCTTTGAAACATATATTGAGAGATATGATTTAAAAAAGTATTATAAGAACATATTCATAAAAAACTTTTTGGAGTTTGATTTCGATCATTATGATATTATAATAATGGGTGATGTGTTTGAACATGTAACCCAAGAGGATGCCAAAGAATGGTTGAATAAGATTAAAAATAAGTGTAAAGAGATTGTTGTGGTTGTACCATTTGAATATGAACAAAATTGGGATGGGGTATATGAGAATAAGTGGGGACACCATCATCAGCCAAACTTAACAGCGGAGAATATGGTTAACAATTTTCCTGAGTTACAATTAAGAATGTGGGTGGATAAGAGTGATTCTGTTGGTAAAGGAAACGGGTTTGGTTTGTTCACCAAAAAATTTGGATATGACCACAGAACCGTTATCTTCTTGGATACAAACCAATATATTTTCCAAACTTTAAACAAAGCAACAGATGATATCGAGGTAGATTTGGTTGGTAAGATAAAAAATAAGGTTACCAACAATTTCCCTTCAATGATACATGCGAATGGTCCATCTGACGTTAAGAAATTTTTGGATACCATTTCTGATTACATGACAGGAAACTATGATTTTGCTTACGGAAATAAATCAACAACGGTTCAGACTGATTCACAGAAAACAGTATCAATTGGAATGTTCTTCCATCAAGATGTATCTGAGATCAATCAATGTTTAGATCAATTAAGAATATTGAAATATCCTAAGAACAAAATAAGTCTTAGTTTCTATTATAGTAAACCCGAGGACTTATTCAAACTTGAGAAATTCAAAACAAAAAATACCGATTACAATTCAATTCAAATAAAACATATTGAGGGGATTACGGATGCGAAGATTGATTTCCTAAAGGAAGAAAACAATACTGACTATTATTTGATAATGGATTCAAATTACATATTCAGAAATGTTAGGTCACTTGAGATTCTAATAGGTTGTAATAAGAAAATCATCTCTCCAATGATAGTTGCTGAAACAAACGACTATTCCAATTTCCATATTAAAGAAATCGAAATAAAAAAGGATTATTTGCTATATGAGAAAAAAGGTATTTGGTCTGTTGAGATATTATCTGGTATTATTCTAATAGATAAAGATTTCGTTACCAATGTGTTAGATTCTTTAGTTAAAGTCACACCACACACAGATGGAGATTGGGATGTAAAACTATCTGAGAATCTGAAAAATAACGGATATTTTCTTTATATTTGCAACAACCACTATTTTGGTAGTCTTATATGAGTCAAGAAATATTCAAAACCAATTACACAAAATATTATACTACTTTATACAGAGATAGTAACCCTATTGACATAAACCCTGATGATTTAGGACTTTATTCAAGACACCTATTCGTTGAGTCATCAAATGATGATCAAGAGTTGACTTACCAGTCCAATTTATCAAACCCTCTTGCATCAGTTACCAAGTCTTACATGATGGTCGTGATTGAAAGAAAGGATAGTAAACTTTCTTTGAAGGTTTTCAATGGGTCAAGTCATAGGGGTCGAGGAAACAATTGGTTCAAAATATCTAAGAATGTTGACTTCTTAACTCTTAATTTAGATAAAGGAGACGTTTACTTCGGTCACTTGTACGATTATCAGAAAAAAAGAAAATTCAAAAGACGAGTAAGGAGAAACTTTTTTTCGTCCGACCCAATTCAATCAATCAAGTTGGCGATAATTAATTTATTACCTTTAAGTAAAGATGAAAGGATCAGTCTTTCTAATACTATTCTTAATATTTTTTTGAAAGAAATTGACGGTATTGATGACGTTAAGTCAAACTTCAAAGACAGACTTTACAAATTTTATTTGAAATCAAAGGGGATAAAATACCCTAACAATTATATTACGTACTTCAGAGATATGGGTTCGTTGCCAAAAATGAAAACTTTAAGAAAGTTTGACATGAAATTGGTTGATGCATTCATGTATGAAAAGAAACTCAAAGGAGATGTTATAAAAAAGGTACTTCATGATGTCAAGGGTGTCCGTGTTGATCTTATCCAAGCAGCATTGGATATTTTTCCTGTAAGTTTAATCCTTCAGGATGTTGAATTGGTAAAAGAACTTTTTGAAAATATTACAGCTGGTAATATTAGTTTTAATTGTGAAGGAATGTCTAAAAAAGAAATCAAAAACTTTTTCAGTTGTTTTAGAAATTCTATTGTTGATTCGGATATCGATTTTTGGACTCTTCGTGACCATACTGAAATGTATACCTATTTAAAAAATGTTGGTGAAAATATTAAGTGGACTTCATTCGACACACCAACATTCAGAGAAGAACATTTAGATTGGACTGACAAATGTGATTTTTATAAAAGGGGTTATTATACAAGAATATATCCAATTTCTTTAGACTTGGCATTCAAAATACCAATCATTGATGGTGATGATGTATATTATCCAATAATTCTTAAAGAGTCTGATGAATATAATGATGAAAGTAAACTTCAACAGAATTGTGTAAAAACTTATATTGGAAGACCTTCATCATTGATTATATCTCTACGTAAGAATTCTACAATCTCAACAGAAAGAGCCACAGTCGAATATCAGATATTCAAAAAAGATGAAATTGTTACATTCAATAGACCTCAATCATTGGGTAAGTATAATTCAAGATTAGACGAGTCTTGGAATGAAGCCTTGAAGTCTCTCGATCAGATGATGGAGAGTTGGATCGGAAACGGTGAAAATTTTGAAACCGTGAGACTTGAAAAAGTATTGGAGAACAATCAAAAACTATATTCAGGATCAGAATGGTCCGAAAATGGTTTCTTGTTTTGGACTTACAATGTAATTAATAAAAGTAATCAGACATATAATTTCTTCATTTAATGGAAAAACATGAATACATAAAAAGGATAGAAGAGAAAGAGGGTGTTTTTTTCTCTAAAGTAACAATAGAAGATATTGATTTACCCTTGACAGAATTCAATAAATTGGAATCGGTCTACTTGGAAATAGATCATCATACCAGAACAGAACAATTTATTATTTACAAGAGCTCGATTCCTTTCTATTTATGTTTAAAGAACATATCTGAAAAAACATACACAGGTACTTGTTATTTTGAAATAAAACATCTCGATAGAGTGAATGTATATTTAACATCAAAATTTAAAAAAAAGAAAAATGCAAACAGCGACAGCACAAGAATTGAAAGCAAAAATTGACAATGGTGAGTCATTCGTAATTGACTTCTTCGCCACTTGGTGTGGACCATGTAAAGTATTAACAAGAAACTTCCAAATTTTAGAGGAGAAAGGAACATCACTTCCAGTATTCGCCTTCGATGTTGATTCCGATATGGAATTCACAAAGTTAATGGAGATCAGAAGTGTACCTACATTAAAGTATATTAAGGGAGGAAAAATTGTTGAAACAAAAACTGGAGTACAAACACCAGATCAACTTACGGAATCTATCCGTACCAATTTAAGTTTAGTATAATGGATTTATCAATAATAGTATTCACGATGAAAGGATGTCCTTTTTGTCAGGACTTCAAAGAAATGCTTAAAGAAGCTCAGATTGAATTTATCGAAAGAGATATTGATGAACATCATGAAGAATATGATTTGTTCTCAAGTATCAATAAAAATGATATGATTCCTGCGTTATTGATTATTGAAAGTAACGGAGACAAACATGAACCATATCAATATGTCCCTGAAAGAGATTTCAATGAATTAACAGAAGCTCTTGCTATTATTGAAAATCACAGAAAAGTAATTTAAATATAAAGATCAGTCTTGATCTTAGTTTTTAAAAATTCATAGTCATCAAGTGGGTTTGTTATTTCCAAAGACAAATCCACTTTTTTTATTTCCTCTCTTATCTTATTGTAGTTGAAGTCGAATGTATCTAATAGATATGATTTCAACTTATCGTCACCATAGCTGTCATCCAAGTAAACAGATTCAATAAATTCACCATCTTCGTTTGCATCTTTAAGTAAATTTAACTCGAGTTTTGTACCTAATACTTTGAATGCAATATTATAAGAGATTAATTTACCGTAATAATAAAGTATTCTCCCTTGGTCATAAGAATAACCGTGAGGAAATTCAGAACAAATGGGTGAAAAATCAGATTCAACCTCTTCGTAAGTTGTAATTCCATTGTGGAAGTAAGAGTCACCACTGATTTTGAATTTATCTATGAGACTATAATGGTAACTTACATTGTCTGAGGTTATGTGGTAAACACCTTTATATTTTGTTTTAGGAGAAAGATCCATACCATATTGAATCAAATCAAATGTATGAGTAATTTTTGAATCAAGAATATCTTCATATTTTTTATTGAATTCATCTTTCAAATCATAAATTCCAAGTAATTCACTACTCTCGGTGATTCCATTTATAACAAAAAAATTATTATTATCTGTTACATGAATAATTGAGTTGTTTTCTAATCCTAATTTTTCAACTAAAAAATCGGCAAAAAGATTACATTTTGATCTTCTGCTCACAATTGAGTTAATTCTGTTCATATATCTTTATTGTGAATTGAATTATAGTATTTTTAAGAAACAACTTGTATAGTTCACTATATTTATTAAATACAAAATACCCATAGGGGTATTTATAAGAAACATAATCTGATTCATGGCTAAAAATATATTAATAGTTCCAAGTAGAGGTCAACAAGCTACAAAGCAGCCCTACATCTATTTTACAGATACTTCAGACGATATCCAAGAGTGGAAAGTAGGTACAGGTGCTACAATTACCCTTTCAGCAAACACTGGGTCATCAACAATTGCTATTAGTAGTGATGGATTCGGAATAAGAATGAATTCAAAACCTTTAATTTTTAAAGGTACTGGTGTTGGGGTTGGACCGGGAGGGAATACAACTTTCGTAAATCAAACGCTAAATTGGGTAGGTTCACAGAATAATTTAAAAGGATTTCCAGGGTATCAAGGAGAAGCTGGATTTAAAGGAGATACAGGACCACAAGGATCACAAGGGCCGACAGGTGTGGTTGGAGATATAGGAGATACAGGACCACAAGGACCACAAGGACCAACAGGTGTTGCGGGAGCAATAGGAGATACAGGACCACAAGGACCACAAGGAGCGACAGGTGCTGGTGGAGATGCGGGTGCAACAGGAGCACCAGGATTCCAAGGACCACAAGGTAATCAAGGTCCGGCAGGACCACAAGGACCACAAGGACCAACAGGTCCCCAAGGTCCAACAGGTGCTGGAGGAGATGCGGGTGCGACAGGAGCGACAGGATTCCAAGGACCACAAGGTAATCAAGGTCCGGCAGGTCCACAGGGTCCACAAGGACCAACAGGTCCACAGGGTCCACAAGGTATTATAGGTGATACAGGACCACAGGGGCCAACAGGACCACAAGGACCACAAGGTGTTATCGGAGATACAGGACCGCAAGGACCTCAAGGATTCCAAGGGCCTACAGGAGGTGGAGGAGCCATAGGAGATACAGGACCAACAGGACCACAAGGACCACAAGGTCCACAAGGACCGATCGGTCCAACAGGACCACAAGGACCTCAGGGTTTTCAGGGACCAACTGGAGGTGGAGGAGCCATAGGAGATACAGGACCAACAGGTCCAACAGGATTTCAAGGCCCACAAGGTCCACAAGGTAATGCTGGTCCGATAGGACCACAAGGTCCAACAGGATATCAAGGACCTGTAGGTGCTGCAGGTGCGACAGGACCAACAGGACCTCAAGGTTTTACAGGACCTCAAGGTAATGTGGGTCCGA
>JACCDX010208970.1_pt1 | contig 14589 bp, 15 predicted proteins | sample 7449681 | NCBI WGS metagenome assembly JACCDX01 (sample SAMN15323450, study PRJNA562643) | freshwater metagenome | isolation source: river surface water | place: USA:Blue River Watershed | collected 2017-08-18
CAGGGCAGACACACTCTTGATACTCGTTGCAATTTGGGTCTTGAGCCGTACCAGTTCGGGTTGAACGCGCACGAGGCACCTCCTTCGTCTAAGTTGTAAATCGAGTTTTTCTTGTTTCCGGCCTGACAAGCCAGCGTTTACGGGGAGCAATTCGAGCACAGCGCCCCCGGGGGTTCTTCCTTAAAGCAAAATAATTTCTACCTAAAGCTGAAAACCGCTCAATTCATTTAACGTCAGCCCTAGCCATACTGAATCCAGCCTGATTTTCTGCCGATTTCGGCGCTGCGTAAACCATTTCCAACTCCCCTCGTTGAGGACAGTGCAAAGCCACGAAACCGCAGTTGCGTGGCGCCACTACCAGCCAGAGGAGTCCATTATGTCCAAGAGAAAACTGCTTGCCCTGTCACTTGTCGTCGCCAGCAGCATGCTGAGCATCGATGCCTACGCCCAAACTCAGGATCGACCGGGTCGCGGCGATGGCGCCCAAGGGCCGCGCGGTGAGATGCGCGGCGACCGCCACGGCGGTCCGCGTCAGTCCCCCGGTCATGTCATCCGCCGGGCGGACACCAACAATGATGGCGTGATCAGTCTGGCCGAATTCCTGTCCGAGCGCGCTGAACAGGCCGTGCGCCAGTTCGAACATCGCGACACGGACGGCGATGGCCTGCTGAGCGGCACTGATACCGGCCCGCGCCATCGCGCGCTCAACCCCGCCATCGACATTGCCGAGTTCCGCGCCTGCATCGCCGAGAATGGCGGCAATCCCGACCTCGAGGAAGACCCTTTCAGCGCGGCAGATGCCAACGCTGACGGCTCCATCAGCAAGGATGAGTTCTATGCTCACAACGAGACCCGGGCCAACGAGCAGTTCGCTCGCATCGACACGAACGCCGACGGCCAACTGAGCGCAGAGGAGCTGCGCGGCAACATCCAGGCAGGTCGAGAGCACCGCGAGATTGTCCGTGAGTGTCTGGCCGACGCGCGCGACCCCCTTCTCTGACCCCCCCTCAAGTTTCCCCATTAAGGCCGGACATCGCTCCGGCCTCTTTTTTTCTGTGGAAATGGCAAGTTGAAGCGGCCTGGAGACCCGCGCTGGCGGGTATCAGCGAGTGGGTCCGGGACGCTGGGGGATGCCACCCTGAGGATTGGGTCGCTCTATGCGAGGCGGCTGGGTGCGGGGAATGTCCTGCAGCGAAGGCCGCTGCAGCTGAGGATCAGGGCGGTTCTGCAACACCTCCGGGCGCTGCAGAGTCTCCGGACGCTGGACTTGCCCCTGCGGTCTGTCCATGCGCTGCAATCGCTGTGTCTCGAAACGCTGTCGCAGGGCATCGCGCTGAGGTTGCGGCAGATCGCGGAACTGGCGCTGGATGTCGCGCAGACGCTGCTGCTGCCCCTGCGGCACATCATTGAACTGGCGGAAACGCTGCTGGATCAATTCGCGCTGGTCGGGACTGAGTTGCTGGAAGTAGTTCTGCTGCTGGCGAGCCTGATTGCGTTCTTCCGGCGCCATCTGTTCCCAGCGCGCCGCACCGCGACGCAGGCGCTCCTGCTGTTCTGGGCTCAGCGATTCCCAGCGGGGCTGCACCTGCTGCAGCAATTGCTGCTCGGCCGGGGACAGATCGCTCCAGGGAGTCCCGGACTGCGCCTGCACGAGGCCGGCACAGCTCAACGCCATTACCAGCATCAGCGCCCGCGGGGCCCACCGCCTGCCTGCTCGCTTGTTCACTTTCGCTTTCATGATGTCAGTCACTGTCTTCAGGTTCAATTTCAAGGGACGCATCCAGCAGCAACCCGAACTCGGCATCCGCCAGATCCTGCGGGGCGATCCACTCGCCGTCATCGGTTTCCCATTGACCGAGAAACTCGAGCAATTCCAGCGACGGACCCTGCTCCTGCTGAGCCGACGGCTCCGTCCCAGCACCTTCCGGAGGGGGGCTGCCGTCCTGCGCCAGCACAAACGCAGCGCCCAGCAGGCCCAGCGTCAGGGCAAGCGCGCGCAGCGCTGTCTCAGTTCTGCAGGCCATTGTCCGCAAGCCACTGATAAAACTCCAGATTCTGGTAAAGCTCCAGTTCCTCTGCAGAGGTGATCAACAGACCATCCTCGGACAGGGCGACTGGCAACACCTCGGGCACTTCCGCGCTGGGGAACAGCGCAAGGGTCGTGACCAGCACGCAGACCGAGGCAAAGGCGCCCGCAGGAACTGCAAACGCACGGGGCAAACGCCATGGGAAGCGCGAGCCTGCGGCCTGTGCGCTGCGTCGATCCGACCGCGCCCGCGCCATCGCCTCGGCACGAATGCCATCCAGACGCTGGCGGATGTCCTCGGGAATGCGCTCAGCACTCTCATCGAGCGCCCGAGCGAAGGCCGAGTGCGTGGCCGACTGGCCGACCGACTCCAGACCTGCTCGCAACAGACTTGCACGCCGCGCCGCATCCAGACGTGCCCGCTCGGCAGCACTGAGACTGCCCAGGCTGTTGTCCAGCTCTGCGGCAACGCGCAGGACGAAGCGTTCGTCCTCGCCCAGCCCGTTCATCAATTCGGCATCGCTCATTCTTTCCATCACCAGTGCTCACCCAGTTGTTGCCGCAGGGTATGGACGGCGCGTGAATAGTGGGACTTGACGCTGCCTTCTGCGCACGCCATGGCCTGCGCCGTCTGACGTACATCCAGCCCTTCCCAGACGCGCAGCAGGAACACCTGCTGCTGACGCAGCGGCAGCGCCTGCAGCGCCTCCTGCAGTCTTTCCATGCTGACACTCATCTGCACGTGCTGCTCGGGACTGCGCTGGGCCTCGTCGGCAACACGTTCCAGCGGATCCTCCTCATCGTCCTCGGAGCGCGCAAACCAGCCCATCACGCGGCGTCTCACAGTACCGCGGCGATGCCAGTCATTGATCCGACTCTGCAGAATGCTGTGAAACAGAGGACCCCATTCCTGCTCGTCCCGGTCTGCATATTTTTCGACCAGCTTGAACATGGCGTCCTGCACCAGATCCAGCGCATCGTCCGAATGATTGGTGGCGATCTGTGCGATCCGGTACGCCCTGCCCTGTACATCGGCAAGGAACCTGTCGAGTTTGTTCAAGCTGTCCAGTTTGGCGCACTCCGCTTGTTGTTCAGTCCTGTCATGCAGGCTGACTCGCATGCCTGCCCGCGCCTGCGAGCAGGATTCCCCTGCAGTGCTCAACGCAGCCGGCGCGTATCGGTTTACCTTGCGGATGACACGAGACAGAGCGTACTCAGAAAAATAATTTCCCGAAACCCCCTTGCTTAAATTATCGCTAAACAATAATTTATAAAAACAAGACAGAAATTATGGAGTTTCCCATGACGCAAACCATGCTTACCGACTTGGAAAAGGCCAGACAGCTGGCAGGCACTGCACAGCTGTGTGCCGTCGCGGCCCTGGTGGTGATCGCCATCAGCATCGCGCACACCGTAGGCAGCCCTCTCTGGGAACTGCTTCTGGAGAGCGACAGCAGCCGGCGCGAGCAATTGCTTGAACTCAGCGTCCTGCTGCTCGGCGCCCTCCCCGCCATCCTGCTGTTCGAGGCCGTACAGCAGCTGAGCCGCGCATTGAAGCATTACGAGAAGAGCGAATTCTTTGGCCGCGAGGCACCCCAGCGGGTGGCGAGGGCGGGCGATCTCGCGGTACAGGCGATGCTGGCGGCCATGGTGGTGGTCCCCACGTTGAGTCGCTGGCTCGAAGCCCGGGGTGGCTTTGATCTGCGGCTGGAGCCGGAGTTCATCGGCATGCTGGCCTTCGCCCTGTTCATCAGTCTGGCCGGGCGCATCCTGCAGGCTGCCGCCGGCCTCAAGGACGAGAACGACGCCTTCATATGAAACGCATCGTGGTTCGACTGGATGTCATGCTGGCGCGGCGCAAGGTCAAGGCGCGGGAGCTGGCGGAGCAGATCGGCATCACCGAGGCCAATCTGTCCCTGCTGCGGACAGGCAAGGTGAAGGGCGTGCGCTTCGACACGCTGGCCTTGATCTGCCAGGCACTGGACTGCACGCCGGGAGATCTGCTGGAAGTGGAGGACGATGAGTCGACTTCCTGATGCTGTCCCATCGGGCTTGCGCGGATCAGCAGGCGAACCACAAACAACGAGAAGCTTGAGGTTCAATCCAGGCGGCCTTGTTCAAGAAATGTTCATGATGTGACCCCAGACACTGCCATGCTCGCTCGCGTGGGTTATTTTCCCACGCGAATTCGACACAGGAGTCCATACCATGAACCTGACTGCATTGCGCGGCGCGCTGAGCGCGCTTCTACTGAGCCTGCTGCATGCCTCTGCAGCCCTCGCAGCCGAACCCGTGAGCTTCACCGGCAGGCTCGAACCTGCCGCCTGCCCGGCAGCCTGCGGCACCTGCTGCGGCATGTATCTGCTGCAGGACAGCAGCCGGCAGATCAATGTCCATGTCGGCAACAGCTTCGTCGACCTCAGCGCGCACAGTGGCAAGAGCACCCTGCACCGCATCACCGGATCCTTCTATGAGACGACAGGACAATGCGGACTGAATCAGTGCACGCTGTTTCTTGTGGAAGAGGTGGATGAGAGCGAAGGCGCAGTGGCCACGTACGACGAGAAGACCGAAACGCTGGAAGTGCCCGTGGCGACCATTGACCGCAAGGAGCTCTTCGCCGTGAGGCTCAAGCCACCGTTCGCCATCGAGCAGATGACACCTCACTCAGCCATCCAGAAGATGAGCCAGGGCCAGAGCTGCGCGAGTCCGACGCAGCAATGTGCCACCGGCCTTTCCTGCGAGAGCTATTACGGCATCGCCGGCGCCTCGGGACCGCAATTCAAGACCTGCGAGATTCCCTGTTCGGTGCCGGGCGCCTTGTGCCCGCTGGGGCAGGCGTGCGTGAACGTGGCCGATGGCCCGGGCCAGGTGTGTCAGGCAAGACCCTGACCCGCCCACCCGGACACCCGATCAGTCACTCAGGATCGGTACAGCAGAGTCGCGCCGGTGGACGAACGTGGCGCGCTCGTCGCGGAATTGCCGCCGGGACGTCGCGACTGACCGGGACGACCGGGCTGGCCCTGGCGGGACGGCTGGCTCTGAGCGGCGGACGAGCCTGTTCGCGCCGGCTGAGCTGAACGCGGCGCCGACTGGCCCGAACGCTGCCCCTGGGCGCGCGACTCCCCCTGCCCTCTCGCCTGCCCCTGCGGCGCAACATTCCCGTTGCCGTGACTGCGCTGTCGCTGGCCTTCCTGTCCATTGCGCTCGCGACTGCCGCCACGGCCGCTGCCCTGGGCGCGTCGCGTCGCATCGCTGCGACCCGGCGCCTTCATGGGCGCCGCACGCTCGAAGTCTTCCGTGGACTTGAAACCTTCCAGCTCGACACGCGGGATGGCGCGCTTCAGCAACCGCTCGATGTCGCGCAACATCTTGTTCTCCTCCCCGCACACCAGCGAAATGGCACGTCCTGCAGCCCCGGCACGACCGGTGCGGCCGATGCGGTGCACATAGTCCTCGGGGACATTCGGCAGATCGTAGTTGACGACCTGGGGCAGCTGATCGATGTCGATGCCACGTGCGGCGATATCCGTTGCGACCAGGATCTGCAACCGGCCTTCCTTGAAGCTCTCAAGCACCTTGGTGCGATGCGCCTGGCTCTTGTTGCCGTGGATGGCCGCCGCGTGGATGCCGTCGTCCTCCAGCTGTTTCACCAGCTTGTTGGCGCCATGCTTGGTGCGGCTGAACACCAGCGCCTGATACCAGTCCTGGGTCTTGATGAGATGCTTGAGCAGTTCTGTCTTGCGCCCCTTGTCGACGATGTAGAGGCTCTGCTCCACCAGTTCGGTGGCGGTATTCAAGGGCGCCACACTCACCTGCACCGGCTCGTTCAGCAGACCGCGGGCCAGTTCCTGAATCTCGGGCGAGAAAGTGGCCGAGAACAGCAGGTTCTGCCGCTGCTTCGGCAGCCGCGCCAGAATCTTGCGGATATCGTTGATGAAGCCCATGTCGAGCATGCGGTCGGCTTCGTCCAGAATCAGCGTATTCACTTGATCGAACTTCACGGCGTTCTGCTGGAACAGATCCAGCAGACGGCCCGGCGTTGCCACCAGGATTTCGACCCCCCCGCGCAGCTTGAGCATCTGGGGATTGATCTTCACACCACCGAACACGACGGCGGAGCGCAGCGACAGGTACTTGCCGTAGGTCTCGATGCTGTCATGCACCTGGGCCGCGAGTTCCCTGGTGGGCGTCAGCACCAGCGCGCGGATGTGATTGCCGCCGGCGCGTGGCTGCAGCGCCAGCTTCTGCAGCAGCGGCAGCGTGAAGCCCGCGGTCTTGCCGGTGCCCGTCTGGGCGGAAGCCATGACGTCATGGCCCTGCAGGATCGCGGGAATGGCCTGGGCCTGAATCGGGGTGGGTTCGGTATAGGATTGATCGTGCAGGGCCTTCAACAGCAGGTCGGACAGCCCGAGGTTTGCAAAACTCATAAAACTCCTGAAAGTGCCATCAGGCACCTTGATGTTCGGCGCACAACACGACCACTCGGGCAGTGTTGCCTGCGAACAAAGAAAAAAGACAGCCGGGGGCGGCGCAAGGGCAGGCAACCTTCAGGGAAGGTGCAGGAATCTCGACCGCGGAACAGCGTTGCCATGGATTGTGCGATACACACAGTGCGGCATGCAGTAATTGACACTCAGAGAGGGGACTTTCGCGGCGATGTGCCGGGAGGACCTTGCAATTAACGATGACGCCTTTGGCAGTTCTGCCAAAGCTCAGGCGGCACTGTAACACAGGCCGCCGACTTCACCTAACGGAGATTTCCGGGTGCGCCGCTCAGCCCTGCAGCAACAGCTCGCGCAGATCGATGATGGCTGCATTGGCCCGTGAGACGTAATTGGCCATGACCAGCGAATGATTCGCGAACAGACCAAAGCCGCCGCCGTTGAGGATGACCGGACTGAACACCGTGCGCTGACTGGCCTCGAGCTCACGAATGATCTGACGCACACTCACCAGCGCGTTCTTGTCACGCAGCACGCTCTCGAAGTCGACCTCCACGGCCTGCAGGAAATGCAGCAGTGCCCAGGTCGCCCCACGCGCCTCGTAGAACACGTCGTCAATCTGCAGCCACGGTGTGCGCACCACACGCTGGCCGGGCACCTGCGTGGACTGCACGGCAGCAGGTTCACCGGCTGTGTCCGTGTTCATCTGCAACTGCCCGACACTGGCGCTCAGACGCTGCGAGAGACTGCCGAGCCGTGACTCGACATTGACCAGCCAGCGCGCGAGATTGTCGGCCCGGGCATAGAACTGGGCGTCCTCGATGTCACTGTCGGCAATGCGCTGCAGATAGGATTCCATGGCAGCAACGGCACGGCGGTACTCTCCTTCCGAAGGCGGGAACAGCCAGCTGTCATTCGGAAAATGGAACTGAGGTTCCACGATCACGAGATCTTCGTCCTCGGCAGACTGCGACTGCGAACGACTGAAATTCTCGCGGAACGCGCGCGAGAGGTCGCGCACCTGCACCAGCACGCCGAATTCCCAGTTGGGAATATTGTCGAGCAGCACTCCGGGAGGAGCGACATCATTGCTGAGAAAGCCGCCTGGTTTGTCCAGCAGGGTCTCAGCCGCCATGATGAGGCTCGCGGCCGTCGCCGCTCCTGCCACGGGTCTGGCACCTGCCAGCTTCTGCGTGGTCACCTCCTGCACGGAGAAGGGATCGGGCTCGGCGCTCCAGTACACGCCGAGCACCAGGATCACCAGCAGCCAGGCCCCCAGCAGTGCGGCTGCAGCCTTGCCAATCAAGCCAAGGGAATGCCACGCAGCCGGTGACGGCAGACGCGACTTGAGGCGATCAAGCAACATGGGCAGACCTCGCGGACGCTTCAGGCGTCATCGGACGGCATGATCAGACGGATGGTGGGGGATTCCCCGAGTTCGATGTTGCCGCGCAGCCGGTGCCCTTCCACAGCAGACTGCATCTGCGCGTAGATCCAGCGCGCCAGGGCGTCATTGGGCGCCGTGATCAGGAAGAAGGCGCCGGATTCGCGCGCCTGCACGGCGATGCTGGCCAGCTGGGCGGTCAAGGACTCCGAACGATTGGCGAGGTCGCGGGCATCCAGGCTGTGAATCACGTCCGAAGACTTCATCGCGGCTTCCAGCGCGGCCCAGGCAGGGGCGATGCCAGCGTGATTGCGGTCCACTTCCTCGGCGCGTCGCAGATAGGACTTCGCATTGTCGTACAGTCCCTGGGTGCTGGCCTGCTGCGCCAGCTGCAGGTATTTCGCGACGATGTCCTGGATGCCCTTGAGCGCAGCGGCATTGTCCGGCTCGATGGCGAGCACGCGGGAGAAATAGGCGTGGGCGCTGGTTTCCGGCGGCGTCAGCAAGCGATTGGCATTGAGCGCCTTGATGCCTTCGTAGTTGAGATCAGCGATCTGGCGCTGATAACGCAGCTGGGCCTCGAAGGCCGCTTCGGCTGCCGCGATGTCAGCTGCGGAGGTGTCTTCGACGATAGGTTCCGGAGCCGGAGCCTCCACCACGCGCGGAGCCTGCACCGGCTGGCAGGCGTTGAGCGCCAGCAGTATCAGCAGTGCCAGCGCACCGGCGGACACCGGGTTGCGCAAGGGGGTGGATGACGGGACTTGCATGGTTTCCTGCTCCTTCACACGGGGCCGACTATCTCACTTAAGGGGATGAATCTCAACCAGTCGCCGACGGCCACCGCAGTATGCGGAGGCACCACGGCCAGACCGTCACAATGGCTCACGGAAGACAGGATTCCGGAGCCCTGGTTGCCTGTCAGCCGCATTGCGGGCATGCCCTCTGATTCACGATCCACCCGCACCCGCAGATACTCCTGCCGCACCCCCGACTCGGGCAAGGTGAAGCCCGCCGGCAGCTTCCACGGAATCGGCGGCTCGACACGCACCCCGCCGAGTCGCTCGAGGCAGGGTTTCACGATCAGAGCGAAATTCACGATGGCCGAGACCGGGTTGCCGGGCAAACCGAAGAACGGCTTGCCGGCAATGCGACCGCAGGCAAAGGGCTTGCCTGGCTTGATTGCGAGCTTCCACAGCGTCAACTCACCCGCCCGCTCCAGCGCATGGCGTACATGGTCTTCCTCGCCAGCCGACACGCCGCCGCTGCTGATGATGCAGTCCGTGTTCTCGGCTGCGGCACGCAGGGCCTCTTCCGTCGCCGCGAGGGAGTCCGGCACGATGCCGCAATCCAGAATCTCGTGGCCCAGGCTGCGCAACAAGGCCCGCAGCGTGTAGAAATTCGAATTGTAGATCTGTCCGGGCGCCAGCACCTGCCCCGGCCGCACCAGTTCATTGCCAGTGGTCAGCAATGCGACACGCAGAGGGGCTCGCACTTCCACCCAGGCCATGCCCACACCAGCGAGCATGCCGACGTCGGGCGCGCGCAGACGATGACCAGCCTCGAACAGTCGCGCACCGCGCTGCACATCGCTGCCCGCACGCCGCACATTCTCTCCGGCCGCGACGCGTTGCAGAATTCGCAGTTCATCGCCATCGCGCACACAGTTCTCCTGCATGACCACGGCGTCTGCGCCAGGCGGCAAGGGAGCGCCCGTGAAGATGCGGGCAACCGTGCCTTTTGCAAGGGCCTCTCCTTCGCTGCCGGCGGCGATCCGCTGGGAGACCCGCAGCGGGACATCCTGGGGCGCGGTGCTGTCGAGGGCATAACCGTCCATGCCACTGTTGTCGTAACCCGGCACGCTGATGGGCGCGTCGACGGCCTCGGCGAGCACACGGTTGAGCGAACGCTTGATGGCAACGGTTTCCGTTCCCGCCACCACCGCCATGTCGGCCAGAAGTCGAGTCAGCGCTTCATCGACGGGAGTCAGGCGGGCACCGGGAGCAGTGGTCATGGGGTCATTCCTCTTCATTGGCTGCGCCGGGGCGCGGCTTGTAGTAACTCTTGACCAGGGCCTGCAGATTGCCATGCCAGGAACGCTGCTTGATGCCGAAGGTGTCGAAGATCTTCTTGGTGGCCAGAGTGATATTGACGATCTCGGGCGGATCGACGCGCTGCAGGTTGAGACTCAGATGATCCAGCAGGCGGTAGATACTCTCGTCATGCTGCGCCGCGAGTTTCAGCACATGCTGCACGAACTCGCTCTCGCGTTTGGTCTCCAGTCCGCAGTAATGGTAGATGCCCCAGACGTTCGCGTGACAATCGACCTGATGGGAAATGGCCACCAGCACGCGCGCGATGTCCTCGACCGGCGTGGGGCTGAACTTGCGTCGCAGCACGTTCACTGCCCCTTCGTTGTCGCGTGCCTCGCTGATCCAGCGTCGAATGTGTTCGTCCTGACCCGCTCCGAAGATCCAGCCGGAACGCACGATCACATGCTTGTGCAGACTCGCCGCGATGGCCTCCTCGCCTCGCAGCGAGCTGGCACCGTAGACGCCCAGCGGCTTGACGACGTCCTGCTCGTTGTAGCCGAGCTTCTTGTCGCCATTGAACACGTAGGCCGTGGAAAGATGCAGCAGGGGAATGGCGAGGTGATCACAGACCTGGGCGATGACAGACGGCTGCTCGTGGTTGATGAGTTCGCATTGCTCCGGTTGCTGCTCGGCTTCAAGCACGGCCAGCTGACTGCCGGCACGGAAGGAGGAAAGATTGATGACCTGATCGGGTTCCGCCTGGGTGATGAGCTTGGCGAGCCCGAGAGAATCGCGCGGGTCAGTGCGCCCGGGCTCCAGGGCGACGTAGCTCACGCCACGCGCCTGAAACTGTTTCAGCAGTTCTTTGCCGACCGCACTCTCGGCCCCGAAGATTAATGGCTTCACCTTGCCTGTTGACCCTGCATCACGACCCTCTGCGGCCTAGAACGGGATATCGTCATCGAAGTTGTCGAACCCGGCCGGCGGCTGGGATGCCGGGCGACCCGGCGCCTGAGCGGCCTCGCGCGGACGGTTGTTGCCATACGGTGCCGGCGCTTCCTGACCGAACTGGCTGTCGTAGTGATTGTCGTTCATGCCGCCGCCCTGGCCACCACGGGAGTCCAGCATCTGCATCTCGTTGGCGACGATCTCGGTGGCGTAACGCTTGATGCCATCCTGCTCCCAGGAGCGCGTACGCAGACTGCCCTCGATGTAGAGCTTGGAGCCCTTGCGCACGTATTCATTGACGATCTCGGCGAGCCGATTGAAGAACACCACGCGGTGCCATTCCGTCTTCTCCTGCTGGGCGCCGGTGTTCTTGTCCTTCCAGGTTTCACTGGTGGCCAGCGTCAGATTGGTGACGGCTCCGCCACTGGGCAGGTTCCGCGTTTCCGGGTCTGCACCGCAATTGCCCACCAGTATTACCTTGTTCACGCCTCTGCTCGCCACGTTCGTCTCCTCGTTATGCTCTTCGCTGTGTCTGCCCGCACCAGTCGCCGCCTCTGCGTGCGGCGGGCCGGTAGTCTAACGCAAGCATAGCACCAATAGGAACGCGCGCCTCGGGCTTTGCTCTGGGCTGTGGACTTGATCATAATCCCCGGCTGTCATTTCGTCGTCGCGGCACGTGCCCGGAGTTGTATGGACCAGATCATCGTCAGAGGGGCACGCACCCACAACCTCAAGAATCTGCATTTCAGCATTCCGAGGGACAGGCTCGTGGTGATCACCGGTCTGTCCGGTTCAGGCAAGTCTTCACTGGCCTTCGACACGCTGTATGCGGAAGGACAGCGCCGGTATGTCGAATCCCTGTCGACGTATGCGCGGCAGTTCCTGTCGATGATGGACAAGCCCGACATCGATCACATCGAGGGGCTGTCGCCCGCCATCTCCATCGAGCAGAAGTCCACCTCGCACAATCCGCGCTCCACCGTCGGCACCATCACCGAGATTCACGACTATCTGCGCCTGCTCTTCGCCCGCGTGGGCGAACCGTACTGCCCCACCCATCACAAGAAGCTGCAGGCCCAGACCGTGAGCCAGATGGTGGACCAGGTGCTGGCCCTGCCCGAGGGCACCCGCTTCATGGTGCTCGCGCCGCTGGTGCGCGAACGCAAGGGTGAACACCTGCACGTCTTCAATGAACTCAAGAGCAACGGGTACATCCGTGCGCGCGTCGACGGCATCGTCACCGAACTGGAATATCCGCCGGAACTGGAAAAGAACAAGAAGCACAGCATCGAGGCCGTGATCGATCGCCTGAAGGTGCGCGCCGACATTCAACAGCGCCTGTCCGAAAGTTTCGAGACCGCCCTGCAACTGGCCGATGGTCTCGCCGTGGTGGCCTTCATGAATGAGGATGGTTCGCCCTCGACGCAGGAAGAGCTGCTGTTCTCCTCGCGCTTCGCCTGCCCCCTGTGCGGCCACAGCATCAGCGAGCTGGAACCGCGGCTGTTCTCGTTCAACAACCCCGCCGGCGCCTGCGGCAGCTGCGATGGTCTGGGCGTGAAGCAGTTCTTTGACGAGAAGCGGGTGGTGACCGATGAGTCACTCAGCCTGGCCGAGGGCGCGATCCGCGGCTGGGACCGGCGCAATTTCTATTACTTCCAGATGCTGACCTCGCTGGCGAAGCACTACGGCTTCGCGCTGGACGCGCCCCTGCGCGAGCTCAATCCGCGGCACCGCGACGTGATTCTGCGCGGCAGTGGCAGCGAGGAGATCGACTTCCAGTTCCTCAACGAGCGTGGCGACACGCACACGCGCCGCCACAGCTTCGAAGGCATCCTGCCCAACATGGAGCGGCGCTATCACGAGACCGAATCGAGCATGGTGCGCGAGGACCTGGCGCGCTTTCTCAGCTCCCAGCCATGTCCTGATTGTGAGGGCACGCGCCTGAAGCCCGCCGCCCGCAGCGTCTACATCGAGGGAATGAACCTGCCCGGCGTTTCCGCCATGACCATCAGCGACGCGGCCGCCTACTTCCACGCCCTGACCCTGCAGGGGGCGCGCGCCACCATCGCCGAGAAGATCCTGAAGGAACTGCAGGACCGACTGCGCTTTCTCATCGACGTGGGCCTGAACTACCTCACCCTGAGCCGCAGTGCCGACACGCTCTCTGGCGGCGAGGCCCAGCGCATCCGGTTGGCCAGTCAGATCGGCGCGGGCCTGGTCGGCGTGATGTACATCCTGGACGAACCCTCCATCGGCCTGCATCAGCGCGACAACGACCGCCTGCTGCGCACACTCTTCCACCTGCGCGACATCGGCAACACCGTCATCGTGGTCGAGCATGACGAGGACGCCATCCGCCACGCCGATCACATCATCGATATCGGCCCGGGGGCGGGAGTGCATGGCGGGCAGATCGTGGCCCAGGGCACCCTGCAGGATATCCTCGCCTCCGAGCAGTCCATCACCGGCCAATACCTCGCTGGCCGCCGCCGGATCGAGGTGCCGACGCAACGCACACCGGTGAACCCGCGCAAGCAGCTGCGCCTGCTGGGGGCCAGCGGCAACAACCTGCAGCAGGTCGATCTGCAGATCCCGCTGGGCCTGCTGACCTGCATCACCGGCGTATCGGGTTCCGGCAAGTCGACTCTGATCAACGGCACGCTCTACCCGCTGGCGGCCACGGCTCTCAACGGCGCCACCACACTCAGCCCCGCTGCGCATCGTGCCATCGAGGGGCTGGATCAACTCGACAAGGTGGTGGACATCGACCAGAGCCCCATCGGCCGCACCCCTCGCTCCAACCCGGCCACCTACACCGGCATCTTCACGCCCGTGCGCGACCTGTTCGCCGGCACCCAGGAGGCACGTTCGCGCGGCTACAAGAGCGGCCGCTTCAGCTTCAACGTCAAGGGCGGGCGCTGTGAGGCCTGTCAGGGCGATGGGGTGGTGAAGGTCGAGATGCATTTCCTGCCCGATGTCTATGTGGCCTGCGATGTCTGCCACGGCAAGCGCTACAACCGCGAGACGCTGGAAGTGAAGTACAAGGGTCGGAACATCTGCGAAGTGCTGGAGATGACCATCGAGGACGCGCGCGAGTTCTTCGACGCCGTGCCGGCGATCGCGCGCAAGTTGCAGACCCTGATCGAGGTGGGCCTTTCCTACCTGTGCCTGGGCCAGGCGGCGACCACGCTCTCCGGCGGGGAAGCGCAGCGGGTGAAGCTCGCCCGCGAGCTGTCCAAGCGCGACACCGGCCAGACGCTCTACATCCTCGACGAGCCCACCACGGGCCTGCACTTCGAGGACATCAAGCAATTGCTGGCCGTGCTGCATAGGCTGCGCGATGACGGCAACACCATCGTGGTGATCGAGCACAATCTCGATGTCATCAAGACTGCCGACTGGGTGGTGGACCTGGGGCCCGAGGGCGGCAATGGCGGCGGCCGCATCATTGCCGAGGGCACGCCGGAAGACGTGGCCCGCCACCCGGACTCGCACACCGGCCGCTATCTCGCACGCCTGCTGGTCTGAGTCCGGGAAGCCTCAGCGACAGCTGAAGTTCTCGGCCACCCAGTTCGCCGGCGTGTCCTGCCCCCCCGCGGGCCCGGTGTAGACCGCCTGCTGCGGCCACGGGCACAGCGGCCGCTCGTTGTCGATCACACCGTTGCTGCTGTGGGTCGCGATGATCTGCTGCGGTGCCGTGCCGTTCTCGACCCAGTCCACTAGCGCTTCCAGCTTGTCCCAGGTGTTCGGACCAGG
>JACCDX010263623.1_pt1 | contig 14588 bp, 14 predicted proteins | sample 7449681 | NCBI WGS metagenome assembly JACCDX01 (sample SAMN15323450, study PRJNA562643) | freshwater metagenome | isolation source: river surface water | place: USA:Blue River Watershed | collected 2017-08-18
CAATTTAATCCAACAGGTCTTGGCGTTAATTCATCCAGTTCGGTTAAGACACTCCACTGCGCGTTAGCAAGTACACCAAGAGCTGCCCACTGTGCAGGTTCCAATCCAAGTAGTCGACCCAGTGCTGCTCGTAGTGCGCCACCATGAGAGGCAATAACTAATGTTCCACTTTCTGGTACCTCAGCTAATGCGCGACTAATTGCCCGAGTCACTCGTTCAGCAACTTCTAACCGAGTTTCACCGCCGCCTGGTCGAATGTCCGAGTCACCACCCCATGCAGCAAATTCTGTTGGAAATCGTTCGATGATTTCTGTGCGAGTAAGTCCCTGCCATACCCCGGCATAGGTTTCACGAAGATCTGGATCAAGTTCTACTGGCAAACCAACTAAATTGGCCAGTGACTCGGCAGTAACTCTTGCTCGTTCAAGATCACTTGAAACTATTTTTGCCGGTTTTAACCCAACTAAAGTTTGGGCTGCTCGCCTAACCTGATCTAAACCAACCTCATCCAACGGCACATCTTCTTGGCCCTGAAATCTATTAATTGAATTCCACGAAGTTCTACCGTGCCGCCACAAAACTATTCGGCGATTTTTCAAGTTAACTCCACAGGAATTTGTGGACAATCACGCCAGAGTCTTTCTAAGTCGTAAAGGGTGCGCTCTTGCTCTTGCTGAATGTGAACCACGATTTCAAAGTAGTCAAGTAGTACCCACTTGCCTTCGCGTTCACCTTCACGACGAATTGGCTTGATATCGAGTTTGGCCAAACTTTCTTCAACGGCATCGACAATTGCAGAAACTTGTGGCTCATTTGCAGCACTTGCAATCACGAAAATATCTGTGATGACAAGCTGATCGCTCACGTCCAAAAGCGCTATGTGCTGAGCTTTTTTATCAAAAGCTGCTTGCGCCGCTACTTTGGCAATTTTTATTGCGTGTTCTGATGCGGGCAATTAATTCAAACCTTCTATTTCTCGATCACGATAGTCCAAACCGACAACTATCCGAACATCGGCATAGGAATCTAACGTAAAGTCCCAAACTATAGGAACCTCAGAAAGACCTAAATTATTTCTCAGTGCTTCAACTTTTTCGATGTCGGCTGTAACACTAGTTGTGATCTGGGTTATCTCTGGCGTTTCACTAGTTCCGCCATCAATAAAGCCAAGTCCAAGTTGAGCAATTTGATCAGCTATCAATACTCGATCACCAGCGAATTGTGATTTAACTTCAACACGAATAGCGGTCGAACCTGGGTAGACCAAGACTCGAGGTGAAATTTTGGCTAGTTCATCCCAGAGTTTTGGTTGTTTTATTCGCAACCAGGTTGTATCTGGCATCAATTCAAGGCCAGACGAATCAGTATCAACTTTTACATAGTTTGCCGCGGGCCATAAATTTTGTTGATTAATTGCCACAAAAAAAGTAGCTAAGTCATCCACAGATACATCAGATCGAGCCAAGGAACCGAGTGAAGCTAGCGTTTCAGCAATTGTTGATTGCTCCATCGGTAAATTATTTAGCATTGCCCTAATGACAATGTTCATGCGATTTATCTGTTCATCTTCATTTTCTATTAACTGCTTCACCAGCGCATACCCGGCCGCATATTGCCCAGTTAATTTTTGTTGTCCTGGAGCCACGTAAAGCGGTTCTTGATCGGGGCCACTAACCAGCAGCCCAGTAGCCGCAGTCACATCTACTCCACCAACACTGTCTACAAGACCGGCAATTGCCAATCGTTGTAACGCAAGAGTTGCATCAATCCGGACTCCCATTGAGATGCTTAGTGCATCTGCTATTTCTCTGGGTGAGACTTGTGTGCCAGCTTGTTGAATAGTCATCAAGCCTGCTTGGCCAAATTGTGTTGCAACTTGCGGCGGAATATTTAGTACCTGTAAGCCAGTTCCAGGCTCTTTAACCAAAAGTGCCAAGCCAGAAATTGATTTATCATCCTCAGCTAATTGCAATAAGACTGTTTTTATTTCAGAGTTAGCAAATGGAGTGAAAGCGGCCTCTTGCTCAATTTGTTGACCGCGCAAGAAAAATGTTGCAGTTAGTAACGCTAAAGATAACAGTGTTGCAGTTAGCCACTTTATGAATACTGGAACCCGATTCACTATTTATAAAGCCCTAGTTTTTCGATTTGCTGTTCTACTGCGCTCGGAACTAGATATTTAATAGGTTTTCCAGTTGCAACTCTTTTTCTAATGTCTGTTGCCGAAACCGCAATTTCTGGAATTCTGACAAATTCGAAAGGAAAATCTAAATCGACTTTAAGTACCTCATTGCGATTAACGCCCACAATGGTGACTAATTTTGTTAATCTTTCAAACTCGTGCCAAGTGGGCAAATTAACAAGCGCATCAGTACCAAGAATTAAAAAGTACTTATTAGTTGGATTGTTTTGGGTAAGTTCATTGATTGTGTCAATTGTGTAGGTTGGGCCCGACCTTGAAATCTCGATATCACTTGAGCTAAATCGTTTGTCACCAGCGATGGCCAAATTAATCATGTTCAGGCGGTCAAGGCCCGAGGTAATTGTTCGAGTCGATTTTTGCCAAGGGTTTCCGGCTGGAATGAAAATTACCTGATCCAGGTTTAAGGCGCTATGCACTTCACTTGCCGCAATCAAGTGCCCAAGGTGAATTGGGTCAAATGTTCCACCCAGTAACCCAATCCGCACTGAAACTCCACGCTATTACTTTTGATTTTTAAAAGTGAACTACCTAACAGCCTAGTCAAGATATAGATTTGGCTTAAATTAAAGGTTGTAATGCAAACTGTTGAACATCTTGTAGTTGGCGGCGGTGCCATGGGTTTGGCAACCGCTTGGCAACTTGCAAAAAACGACCGAGAAGTAACAGTCCTTGAGCAGTTTGAATTAGACCACAAATCAGGCAGTTCACATGGCGGCACCAGAATTTTTCGAGTGTCTTACCGAGATCCCCTTTACACGAATCTTGCACTTTCAAGTATCGACTTATGGCGAGAACTTGAAAGTGAAACCAGTTCGGTACTGCTTGAACAAATTGGCCAAATAGATCATGGCAAAGAGGATGCACTTTCTGACGTTAAAAATTCACTTGATCGACATGGACTTTCTTACAGTGTTCTCACACCGAGTCAAGCCCTTGAGCGTTGGCCAGGAATGAATTTTGATCGTGAAGTTGTTTTTAGTCCAGATGGTGGACGAGCGAATGCTGCGCAAACTATTCAGAGTTTGGCACTTGCAGTTACAGAACTTGGTGGAAAAATTTCGGTAAATTCTCGAGTCACAAATGTCAGACTTGAAAATGATTTTGCTGTTGTTGAAACCGAGAATGAAACTTATCGGTCTAAATCTCTGACAATCGCAGCAGGCAGTTGGGTGCATAAATTAATTGGTCACCTGGTTAAGTTACCAACGTTAACTATAGACATCGGTCAACCTGCTCATTACCAACCGATTTCAAGTTTGGCAGCTGCCGATAATTGGCCAAGTTTTATTCACCATGGTGACGGTCGACGTGTAGAAACGAATCTTGCATTTAGTGCTTATGGACTTTACTCACCAGGTGAAGGAATGAAAATCGGCACCTGGGCCAATACTCCACCGATCGATCCAGATGATCGAGATTTTACGGTGAACTTTGACTTGTTAGATCAACAGAATAAATACGTTGAGAAATGGTTTCCTGGATTGCAAGTAGATACCGCTGATCCAATAAGTTGTCTATTTACTAATACTGTTGATGAACATTTCATTCTTGATCGCAAAGGTCCAATTACCGTTTGTTCACCTTGTTCAGGACACGGATTTAAGTTTGTACCGATTATTGGCAAACTCACTGCGCAATTAGCAATGGGTGCATCACAAACTGTCCGTCAGTGGCAACTCCCTAGCTAATTATCTAAATCAGCCTGAGTGATTACCTGAACTTCTTCATCTTGGCCATTACCGAATTGTCTGGCTTTATGTGCGGCTAAACGTTGTGCTGCACCAGGTCGATTATTTTCAATTAGACGCTCATCAGTTCCACGTGGACCTTGATGCAAATCGCTGGCAGTTGGTTGCCAGTCAAAGACAACAGAATTTTCATCTGCTCCGATTAAAACTTCACTGCCAGCCACAGCTCCAGCTTTTGCCAATGCAACTTCGATCCCAGCTCGGGCTAACCGATCGGCCAAATAGCCAACGGCTTCATCATTTGAAAAATCAGTTTGTCTAACCCATCGCTCCGGTTGCTCACCTTGGATTCGATATCTAATTGCGCCATCATGTTTTTCAACAGTTACGGTAAAGCCTGAATCGTCTACTGATTTAGGTTTAATAGTTACTCGAGGCCGTACTTCTGCCGCCAGCTGCGCAGCCAACCTGGCGTCTTTAACAATTTGGGCCATGGCAAAACCTAATTCGCGTAAACCTTCATGACTAACAGCAGAAACCATGAAAGTTTGATATCCGCGTGCATGTAAATCTGGCAAAACAATCTCGGCTAAGTCGCGCCCTTCGGGTATGTCGATTTTGTTAAGAACAACTAATCGTGGTCGGTCAGCTAAGCCACCGTATTGCGCTAACTCATGTTCGATTGCATCTAAGTCACCAACTGGATCACGGCCAGGCTCAAGAGTTGCACAATCTAGAACGTGCACCAGTGCCGCACAGCGTTCGATGTGACGTAGAAATTCAAGACCTAATCCCTTACCTTGGCTGGCACCAGGAATTAATCCGGGAACATCAGCCATGGTGAAAACTATGTCGCCAGCTTTAATTACACCTAAATTGGGCTCGAGTGTGGTGAATGGATAATCTGCAATTTTTGGTCGAGCTGCAGACATGGCAGCAATTAACGAAGACTTACCTGCACTTGGAAACCCGATTAAACCAACGTCGGCAACAGTCTTTAACTCTAAAATCACATCACGACTAACACCTGGTTCACCGAGTAGCGCAAAACCAGGTGCTTTGCGTCGGGTTGAAGCAAGTGCTGCGTTACCTAATCCGCCTCGGCCACCTTCAGCGACTACGTAACGAGTTCCTGCGCCAACTAAGTCTGCTAAAACAGTTCCATCTGATAGTGAAACTACGGTTCCTTCGGGAACTGGTAATTCTAGATCAGGACCAAAAGCACCATTCTTATGATCGCCCTGGCCTGGTTTTCCGTTACCAGCCGCGCGATGTGGACTGCGATGAAAATCTAAAAGCGTTGTAACAGCTGGTTCAACGACGAGGACAACGTCGCCGCCTTTGCCGCCGTTTCCACCGTCAGGTCCACCTAACGGTTTAAATTTTTCTCGATGGACTGAAGCACATCCATTGCCACCGTTTCCGCCTTGAACGTGCAAAACAACACGATCAACAAATGTTGTCATGTTGTCTCCTTCTTAATAAGAAAAGCGGGCCCAGCGTGGGCCCGCTAATCACAAACTTGCCGATTGTTATTCAGCTGGAACGATGTTGATTACGCGACGACCACGGCGTGAACCGAATTCAACTGCACCCGCGGTTAATGCGAAAAGAGTGTCATCGCTACCACGACCAACATTTAGACCTGGATGAAAGTGAGTTCCACGTTGACGAATAATGATTTCACCAGCGTTTACTAACTGGCCACCAAATCGCTTTACGCCAAGACGTTGTGCATTTGAATCGCGACCATTACGAGTACTCGAGGCACCTTTTTTATGAGCCATGACTTACTTACCTGTCTTCTTTGGGGCTGATTTCTTAGCCGGAGCTTTTTTTGCTGGCGCCTTTTTCGCAGGGGCCTTCTTAGCTGGTGCTTTCTTAGCTGGTGTTTTCTTAACAGCTTCAGTTTTTACTTCTGCATCTTCAGTCGCAACATTCTTAGCAACTGGAGCTACAGCTTTCTTGGCTGTCTTTTTAACTGTCTTCTTGCCAGTTTTTGCTTCCAGCTTGTCGTTTACTGAAATCTTTACGTCGCCAATTGAAATAATTTGAACTTCGGTTAATGCAGAACGGTGTCCTTGGCGACGACGGTAACCAGTTTTGTTTTTATAACGAAGGATTTCGATCTTCTTACCTTTTGTGTGATCGATTACTTCAGCAGTGACTACTACTGAGCCTGCCTTTGCGTTAACTTTTCCGCCATCGACAATCATTACGGTTGGAAGGGTTAAAACTTCGCCAGGTTTTGCCGTAACGCGATCAAGGCTAATTAGGTCGCCGACGGCAACTTTCTCTTGGCGGCCACCAGCTTTAACAATCGCGTACACGATTTCTCCTTGCACTCTTTTAAGTGAACTCTTTGCTTTTTCGTCTGTTTTTGGGTGAAAACCCTTAATACGTAAGCCTCATAAGGTTACGGATTAAAGGGCCTTCTGGTCAAACTGAAGCCATTGCCCAGTTTAAATTAACTGACTGTTTCGTGGTCATTTTCGTGAATTTGGCCATTTTCAGCCAATTTTTCACTGGACTCTTCATGATGGTGGCCATCTTGGTGGTGCTCAGCGCCGCGATTGGATTTTCGGCCAGTCTTAGCCCCGTCCATATTTATCACTACGCCCCGGCCATTGCAGTGGTCACATGATTCGCTGAATACCTCAAGTAGTCCTGCCCCGATGCGCTTTCTGGTCATCTGAACTAAACCAAGCGAAGTCACTTCAGCAACTTGATGCTTGGTGCGGTCACGACTGAGACATTCAATCAAGCGCCGAATAACTTGATCTCGGTTACTTTCGAGCACCATGTCTATGAAGTCGATCACAATGATTCCACCGATATCGCGTAAACGTAATTGACGAACAATCTCTTCAGCAGCTTCAAGGTTGTTTTTAGTTACGGTCTGCTCAAGATTTCCACCTTGGCCGATGAATTTTCCAGTATTAACGTCGACTACCGTCATAGCTTCTGTACGGTCAATGACTAGCGAACCACCCGATGGCAAATAAACCTTTCGATCAAGTGCTTTTGCTAACTGTTCTTCAATTCGATATTCAGTGAATATGTCGGTCGTACCTACATATTTTTCAATTCGATCGACTAGATCTGGGGCTACATATCGAACATAGTTGTCAACGGTATCCCAGGCATCATCGCCAGAGACTACTAATTTCTTTACGTCTTCATTAAAGATGTCACGAACAACTTTGATCGAGATATCTGGCTCGGCATACAACATAGTTGGCGGTGCTGCAGATTTAGCTTTTGCTTCAATGTCTTCCCATTGAGCAACTAACCTGGCGACGTCGCTTCGTAATTCTTCTTCGCTTGCCCCTTCAGCGGCAGTGCGAACAATTACCCCACCGTTTTCAGGAACAACTTGTTTCAAAATGTTTTTAAGACGAACGCGTTCGCGATCAGGCAACTTACGAGAAATTCCGGTCATTGGGTTATTTGGTACATAAACCAAGAAACGGCCTGGCAACGAAACTTGGCTAGTTAAGCGCGCACCTTTTTGCCCAACTGGATCTTTAGTTACCTGAACTAAAACTGTGTCACCAGTTTTAAGTGCAGTTTCAATTCTTTTCGGTTGACCATCAAGACCGGCTGCATCCCAGTTAACTTCGCCTGCATAAAGGACTGCATTTCGGCCTTTACCAATATCAACGAATGCAGCTTCCATGCCGGGAAGCACATTTTGCACTCGGCCAGAGTAAACATTTCCGATTAATGATCCGCTACTTGATTGGTTCACATAATGTTCAACTAGGACATCATCTTCAAGTACAGCGATTTGGGTTCGACTTCCCTGTTGGCGAATAACCATAACCCGCTCAACATTTTCTCGGCGGGCTAAAAATTCCGCTTCGGTAAGAATTGGCGCACGACGACGACCTGAATCACGACCATCGCGGCGACGTTGACGTTTTGCATCGATGCGGGTTGAGTTTGCATCAGACTCACCGTCGCGATTGCGTTTGCGAACACGTTTGTGAGTGCCCGGGGCATTAGTTTCGGTTGAATCTTCAGTTGAATCTTCATCGGTTGAATCTTCAGTTAAGTCTTCATCTTCAACACGTTCTACTCGAACTTGTCGATTTCTATTTTTGCCACCTCGACGGTTGCGATTGCGGCGAGAACCACGCTCTTCGCTACCGGAAGCGTCTTCGCTGGATTTTTCTTCAACTTCTTCAGGTTTACTTTTTCCAGCAGGCTTTTTTACGTCTTTCTTTTTGGCACCCTTTTTAAGTGGTACCGATTCAACTGGCGCAGCTTGAAACACTGGAGCAACAATCGGTGCTTTCTTTGCTGACTTTTTCTCTGCTTGAGCATTTGAATCTGTATCTGCTGGAACACTTGGAGGTCCAGCAGGTCTGCCTGCAGCACGACGTTTTGGTTTTGTAACTTCTTCCGACATATGTGTCGTTCTCCTATCGCACTCACAAATGCATCTGATGCATTCGGTGAGCGATCACCTGCGCTTCGAGAAGCGCTTAAGCCTATGTATGTGCGGTGTTCGAGCTACAAACTGCTACTGGTTTCGGTCTAAGGCGAGTGGATCGCCTACTGACCAACCATCTTCAAGCAGTGGGCCTTGGGCTAATCGAGTAATCCGCGGTGGGATTTTAATTTCCAAGTCCGCAACTTTAGTTAGAGCTGCTAGAACATCGTCTGGTCGAACGGCTGGCGTACCATGCCGAACAACTACAAGAAGTATCCCACAATCTTGGCTCGACTCGGTTACCCCATGAATTACGGCATTTCTAGCGTCAAATTTACGAAGGCCAGACTTGGTCATTCTTTCAACTTGGATTTCTGGCTGGCTCAAGAACTTTTCAAAAGCTTCGGATAGCTCAGTAATTGAGGTCCCAGAAAGCTCAATTTTCCAATGGCTTGCTTCAAGTCGATTTACAAAATCTGGAGTGTTGGCTTGAACTACATCAAGAACATCTAGACCTGGCGGTAGCACCGAACTTAATGCACTGTGAACTTTTGCTGGATCACACTTTTCTACAACACCGATTTCAACGTATTCTGCTTCGCTTGCCACCCCCGTGGGTGCAGCATTCGCATAAGAAATTTTTGGATGCGGCGAAAAACCAGAACTGTACGCCATTGGCACATTTGCTCGGCGCAATGCGCGCTCAAATGCTCGCTGGAAATCACGATGAGAAGTAAAGCGCAACGGACCACGTTTGGCGTGTTGAATTCTTAATTTTTGAACAGCCGGGATTACTTCGCGCCCTGGATCACGCGCCACTAACCACTACCTCAGAGCGAACTTTTGGCAATGGCAAGATGACTTGATTTGTTGGACCGATTTGAATTTCCGTTCCCATGTGGTCACAAACTCCACAGTCAAAACATGGAGTCCATCTACAGTCATCAACTTCAACTTCGGCAAGCGCATCTTGCCAGTCTTCCCAAAGCCACTCTTTATCTAAGCCTGAATCTAAATGGTCCCACGGAAGCACTTCACTTAACTCACGCTCACGGATGGTGTACCAATCAACATCGACTGCTTCATCTGAAAGCGCTATTTGTGCAGCTTGCATCCATGCATCGTAGGAAAAATGCTCACTCCATCCATCAAAACGGGCGCCATTTTTCCAAACTTGTTCAATAACTTTTCCAACTCTTCGGTCACCACGGGAAAGTAATCCTTCAACTATTCCGGGCTTGCCGTCGTGATAGCGAACACCGATTGATTTGCCAAACTCTTTGTCTTGCCGAATTGCCTCGCGCAATTTATAAAGTCGTGAATCCGTCGTTTCGTGATCTAGTTGGGCTGCCCACTGAAAAGGTGTGTGCGGTTTTGGTACGAAACCACCTATAGATACGGTGCAACGAATGTCTCGACGACCAGAAGCCTCTCGTCCAGCCTTAATAACTTCGTGAGCAAGTTTGGCAATTTGCAAAACATCTTCATCTTGTTCGGTTGGCAAGCCACACATGAAGTACAACTTCACTTGTCGCCAACCTGCCGAGAACGCAGCGGTAACCGTTCGGATTAAATCTTCCTCGGAAACTTGCTTATTGATTACTTTGCGAATTCTTTCGCTACCACCTTCTGGGGCGAAAGTTAACCCACTTCGGCGACCATTGCGCGAAAGTTCATTTGCTAAATCAATGTTGAATGCATCAACACGCGTCGATGGTAGCGAAAGTGCGGTCTGGCTATCTTCATATCGATCAGCTAAGCCTTTTGATATGTCGGCAATTTCGCTGTGATCTGCACTTGACAGTGAAAGTAAGCCAATTTCTTCATACCCTGTTTTCTTCAAGCCATTTTCCACCATGTCAGCAATAGTGGTTTTTGAACGTTCTCGAACTGGACGAGTAATCATGCCTGCTTGGCAGAACCGACATCCTCGAGTACATCCCCGGAAAATTTCTACGCTCATCCGTTCATGCACACTTTCAGCAATTGGTACAAGTGGAGCTTTTGGATATGGCCATTCATCAAGATTCATCACTGTGTGTTTAGCAACTCGCCATGGCACACCAGATTCATTCACAGTTACCCGTCGAATTCGGCCATCTGGAAGATATTCAACGTCATAAAACTTTGGAACATAAACAATTCCCGACTTGGCTAACCGAAGTAACAATTCGTTTCGCCCACCAGGTGAGCCGGCTTTCTTAAAATCAGCGACGAGGTCTGTAATTGCTAGAACTGCTTGTTCGCCGTCACCAAGAACAGCAGCATCAATGAAGTTTGCTATCGGTTCAGGATTAAATGCAGCATGACCGCCAGCAATAATCAACGGGTGCTCATCAGTGCGGTCCTTGGCATGTATCGGCACACCGGCTAAATCGATTGCGTTAAGCATGTTGGTGTAACCAAGTTCAGTCGCAAATGAAAGGCCGAACAAATCAAAAGCGCCAACTGGCCGATGAGCCTCAACAGTAAATTGCGGAACTTTATGCTCACGCATTAATGCTTCAAGATCTGGCCAAACTGAATAAGTGCGCTCGCAAAGTGCATCTTCACGTTCGTTGATTACTTCGTAGAGTATCTGCACGCCTTGATTTGGAATTCCAACTTCGTATGCATCTGGATACATCAAGCACCAGCGAACTAGTACGTCATCCCATGGTTTAACAACTGCATTTAATTCGCCGCCCACATACTGAACTGGCTTTTGAACTTTAGGTAGTAACTGTTCCAGTTGTGGGAACACGGACTGGATACTCATAAAACCTCTTATAGATTCGGGAAGAACAGTTTTATTTCGCGAGCTGCTGATTCTGGTGAATCAGAGCCATGTGAAACATTAAATTGTGTTTCAGTGGCAAGGTCGCCACGTATTGTTCCCATGGCTGCATTTGCTGGATTAGTTGCACCCATCATAGTTCGCCATGCTGCAATAGCTTCGTTACCTTCGATAACTGCGGCTACTAACGGCCCACTTGTGATGAAATCAACTAAGTCTTTAAAAAATGGTTTGTCTTTGTGCTCACCGTAGTGAGTTTCAGCGGTAGCTCGATCTAGAGTTCTTAGTTCTAGGGCGACTAACTTAAAGCCTTTGCGTTCAATTCGACTAAAGACTTCGCCGACTAAGCCGCGCTTAACACCATCTGGTTTAACTAATACAAGTGTGCGTTGTGACATGCCTTTAATCCTAGACGAGATTATGCAGGCGTCTTTGCACTTAATTTAATGGCCAATAGCCAAATTGCAGTGAACACAATTCCAGGAAATAACATCGGTCTAATCCAAATTGCGCTGAGCAGCACGAGAACTTGCACTAATGAACCAGTGATGATTGCAGTACGACGATCCCGGCGAATTCCCCCAACGGCTAAGAAGCAAATCACGATGAAAATCGCAGCGACCCAAATTGCAGTATTCACCGTGACACCATAGTTAGCCACCGCAACTGGAATTGTTAAGCCAATCACGATTGCCTGAAAGACCATCGTTGCACTGCCCATTACTTTCATTTTTATGCCTCGATATGTCCGGTTAATGCCCGGCCTCGAGCAGCAGTAACCACAGAGCCAGTAATTACAACGCCAACGCCAGTTGTAGCGATGTTATCGGCAAGTTCAATTCCTAGATCAATTGCTGAACTAAGCGTGGGGCTGGTGTGTACTCGTTCGGCTCCAAATACTTGAGCTGCAAGTTTGTAAATTTCTTCAACTGGCATTGCCCGAGCGGCGCCATTCCAAGTTACGACAACTTCTTGTAAAACGGGTTCGAGTGACTCTAAAACACCAAGTACATCTTTATCGGCCATGACTGAAATGACGCCAATAATTGAGTCAAAGGTAAATGATTCCTGTAGTGCAGTTGCTAAAACTTGTGCTCCGTGTGGATTATGCGCTGCGTCGACAATTACCGTTGGGCTTCGCTTCACAACTTCCAAGCGACCTGGTGAAGTTGCTTGAGCGAAGCCACGTCTGACTGATTCTTCACTCAATTTATTTGTGCCACCAAAAAATGCTTCAACTGCAGCAAGCGCTAGTGATGCATTTGCGGCTTGATGTTGACCAAAAAGTGGTAAGAGGATCTGTTCATAAGTTCCATTAAGCCCATCGAAGGTAAGTACTTGTCCGCCAACAGCAAGGGCGCGATCGCTAACCGAAAATTCGACTCCTTGCCTGGCAACCTGTGCATCAACCTGTGCAGCTCGATTCAGTAATATTTCGGCCACACTTGGAACTTGCGCAGATAAAATTGCAATGGAATCCGATTTGATAATTCCGGATTTTTCAATTGCAATCTTTTCCACGGTGTCACCTAAATAATCAGCGTGATCCATTCCAATTGGTGTTACAACGCTGACTGCAGGTTTAACAACATTTGTGGCATCCCATGTTCCGCCCATGCCAACCTCGACCACAGCAACATCAACTGGAGCGTCGGCAAACGCTGCAAAAGCCATGCCAGTTAAAACTTCGAAGTAACTCATTGCGGGTCCACCGGCGGCCAAACTTTCGGTATCGACTAGAGCAAGAAATGGTTCAAGTTCGTCGTAGGTACTCACAAATCGTTCAGGATCTATTGGTTGTCCATTAAGTCGAATACGCTCCGTAATTTGATGTAGGTGCGGACTGGTTACTAAACCAGTGTTTAAACCCATTTCACGAAGCAGACTTTCAATCATTCTGGAAGTTGATGTCTTGCCATTGGTACCTGTGATGTGAATCACCGGATAAGCCAGTTGCGGGTCACCTAGCAACTGCATCAAACGTTTTATTCGATCAAGACTTGGTTCAATAATCGTCTCGGGTTGCCGAGATTCAAGAACTTCCTCAACGCGCTTTAGGTCGCTAATTGAAAATTCTTGTGGCTGTTCCCAATCCATGGGTTAATTCTAGGTTCCATGAAACCTCGTAGAATTATGGCTCATGACCACAGATCGAATGCCAGAAAAACCCACACTCGATGGGTTAGAGACTAAGTGGGCCAACACTTGGGAAAATCAGGGCACTTACTCATTCGATCGCAGTGCTATTCGCGAAGAAATATTTTCAATTGATACTCCGCCACCGACCGTTTCTGGTTCATTGCACGTGGGTCACGTTTTTTCATATACCCACACAGACCTAATCGCTCGGTACCAGCGCATGATCGGAAAGAAAGTTTTTTATCCAATGGGCTGGGACGACAACGGTCTTCCTACCGAACGTCGCGTACAAAATTATTTTGGCGTTAGATGTGATCCAGCACTGCCCTACGATCCAAATTTTCAACCGCCAACGGAACCAGGTAAAGATCAACTTCCTATCTCGCGAAGAAATTTTGTCGAACTATGCGAGCGCCTGACCATCGAAGATGAAAAAGCCTTCGAAGATTTATGGCGTCGTCTTGGTGTCAGCGTTGATTGGAAAATGACTTACCAAACGATTGACGAAAAAGCTCGGGCTATTTCGCAGCGTGCTTTTTTACGCAACCTATCTCGCAACGAGGCTTACCAGTCTGAGGCACCAACTCTTTGGGATGTAACTTTCCGAACTGCCGTAGCTCAAGCAGAGCTCGAAGACCGCGAACGACCTGGTGCCTACCACCGCATCGCATTCCGGTATTCAGATGGCTCTCCTTTATATATAGAAACAACTCGTCCTGAATTAATTCCAGCCTGCGTTGCGTTAGTTGCTAATCCCGAAGACGATCGCTACAAACCACTTTTTGGTAAAACTGTTACTTCTCCGATATTTGGAGTTGAAGTTCCGATAGTTGCACATCACTTAGCCGATCCAGAAAAAGGCTCAGGTATTGCGATGATATGTACTTTTGGCGACGTGACTGACGTTACTTGGTGGCGCGAATTACAGTTACCGACTCGACCAATCATTGGTTGGGATGGACGCATAATTGCACAAACTCCAGACTGGATCACTAGTGCAGCAGGAATTGCCGCGTATGAACAGCTCGCTGGTTTAACTGCACACAGTGCTAAAGAAAAAATTGCTCAACTACTAATTGAATCTGGTGACTTAGAAGGTGAAATTCGACCAATCACTCACCCGGTTAAGTTCTTTGAAAAAGGTGATAAACCACTTGAAATCGTGACCACTCGTCAGTGGTACATCCGTAACGGTGGTCGTGATTCTGATTTGCGAAATGAGCTATTGGCCCGTGGGCAAAACATAAGTTGGCACCCAGATCACATGAAAGTTCGCTACCAAAACTGGGTTGAAGGATTAAATGGTGATTGGTTAATCAGCCGACAAAGATTTTTCGGTGTACC
>JACCDX010305040.1_pt1 | contig 14582 bp, 16 predicted proteins | sample 7449681 | NCBI WGS metagenome assembly JACCDX01 (sample SAMN15323450, study PRJNA562643) | freshwater metagenome | isolation source: river surface water | place: USA:Blue River Watershed | collected 2017-08-18
AGTGAGTTATGCAAGCCCTAATGCTCGTTCTGCATTTAGCAGAATGGGTTGGAGCAATGAATTAGAGGGATATTCTCTCGGAGCTATTGCGGAGAGCGTCTCTCGAGAGAAGAGTGATGCGAGCGAGGAAGCACTCGTTACAAGTTTGAGTGGAAGGGCTCTTCGGCGCGTAGAAGTCGAGAATATTGGCGGCGTTATCGATCTCATTGTTTTACCGATTATCGCTGGAGCTAATCGAGTTGGTGCAATTGTGCTTCTTAACAACGTGACCGAACTACGACGTCGCGAGCGTCAATTAGTTACAAAAGATGCGACTATTCGCGAGATTCACCACCGAGTAAAGAATAATTTGCAGACTGTCTCGGCGCTCTTGCGTTTGCAGGCACGGCGAATTGAGGACCCTAGTGCGAGCCAGGCACTGCACGAAGCGGTGCGTCGAATAGCATCGATTGCCTTGGTACACGAAACCCTTTCGAGCAGCGCAGATTCTTCAGTTGAATTCGATGAAGTTCTTGATCGACTTGTTGCGCATGCCCTCGAACTCACCCCTCGAATGAGCGAACTTAATATTGGCCGCATTGGTTCGGTCGGCTTGCTTGAATCTCGCATCGCGACCCCGCTCGCCTTGGTGATTACCGAGTTAATTTATAACGCGCTCGAGCATGGCCTTGAGAGTCAGGGGAGCAAACTCGATATCAATGTCGAACGACAAGCCAAGAAAGTTGTGGTGACTATCTCCGACGACGGAGTTGGGTTGCCAGAAGGCTTTAACTTGGTGGGTTCATCGAACCTCGGACTGCAAATTGTTCGAACGCTGACTGAGAATGAATTAAGGGGCACCCTTACATTGACTTCTACTGACGGACTGACACGAGCAGAGCTCGAATTTCCAGTTAGTTAAGTCCGTTATCCATCAGGCGAGCACGGTTACGAGCTGCGCGGCGCTTGAGTGCACGCCGTTCATCCTCAGAGAGACCGCCCCATACGCCTGCATCCTGCCCTGATTCGAGCGCCCATGCTAAACATGCATCTTTGACGATGCAGCGATTACAGACCTTCTTCGCCTCTTCAATTTGCGTGATGGCAGGGCCAGTATTTCCAACCGGGAAGAAGAGCTCTGGATCTTCATCACGGCAGGCTGACTGATGTCTCCAATCCATGGGGAAGCTCCTTTACGGTCAGATCGGCGATTCTCACTATGCGTGAGTCTGCAATTCTCCCTGCTTGAGCGAAGTTAAACAAGGATGTACGGGAAAAAGATTTCGAATTAGAGGTGATTTATCTCGCGCTGTAAGAAAATGTTCAATCAAGGTGTGCCCCCGACAGGATTCGAACCTGTGCTCCTGCCTCCGGAGGGCAGTGCTCTATCCCCTGAGCTACGGGGGCCTGCGAAGATGCGACCCAGAGGATAGATTAACCGACTATGAGCACTTCTGAATTTTCGACCGCATTCTTCGCTACTGGTTGTTTTTGGGGCGCCGAGCGGAGATTTTGGAATCTCCCTGGCGTTATCTCAACGCGAGTGGGATATATGGGCGGCACTTCAATCAACCCTACTTATGAAGAGGTCTGTACTGGCAAGACTGGCCACGCCGAAATGGTTGAAGTCAACTTTGATCCAACCAAGATTTCATATAAGCGACTCTGCGAAGAGTTCTGGGTGATGCACGATCCAACGTCACTTAACCAACAAGGTGGAGATATTGGAACGCAATACCGCAGTTCAATTTATTTCACCTCAGCTGAGCAAGGAATTACAGCGCATGCCACCCGCGATCTCTACCAGCGCGCTTTGAGCGCAGAAGGTATTGGGGAGATCGTTACCGAGATTCTTGATGCCACCGGCGTAGCTTTCTATGCCGCGGAGGAGTACCACCAACGATATTTGGAGAAGAACCCCAATGGGTACGACTGCCATTCAAGTACCGGCGTTGCATTTCCACAACAGTAATTTCGGAAGCTAAGAGATGGCTCGCCAGCAATACCAGGCAGTCACGCTGCGATAAGGGCGGAATTTCTCACCTTTTACTTCTAACGATTTAGGAGTGATCTCTTCCTTAAGTGAATAGATTTTTTCCCATCCACGTCGCACGCCGAGATCTCCTGTAGGCCAGATATCTAGACGGCCTAATTGAAACATCATAAACATATCTACTGTCCACGGACCGATACCCCACAAACTGGTAAGTTGATTAAAGATTTCTTCATCGCTATCAATTTCATGAAGTTTATTGATATTGATTCGTTTAGTGAGAGCAGCATCCGCTAAACCTTGTATCGCTTTAAATTTCGCACGCGAAACGCCAGCCTCTCGAAAATCAGATTCGCTTACCTTTGCAATTCGCGCCGGAACAATACGACCGCCTGCCGCCTGCTTTACTCGGGCAAAGATGGTGTCGGCCGCTTTGACCGCTAACTGCTGCGAGATCACTGATTCAACGAGGGCTTCGAAATGAGTGACAGGCTTTGGATTTCGCCCTATCGTACAGAGGGGGTGAGATGCAATCACCGCAGCGAATTTTTTATCGACTGCGCTGATTTCTCTCACAACTTTCTTCATCTCTTTCTCTGTAATCACAATATTGCTCACAGGACAATCATGGAGTTTCGCTTCACTAAGTGCAATACTTCACATCATGAGCGATTTTCACTTCGTCCCCCTTGCCGAACTACAGACTCACAAGAGCGAGAAGTGGAGAGGTTTTCCCTCTGATGTCCTGCCGCTGCCCGTAGCAGAGATGGATTTTCCAGTAGCAGAACCAATTCGTCGCACCATCATTGAGATGATTAACAAATCCGACCTCGGTTATCTAGGAAATATTCCAGAGCTTGGAGAGGCATTCTCTGAATTCTCCACACGTCGAGATGGCTGGACTCCAGATCCACTTCAGGTTCGTGTCGCTGCAGATGTGGGAGTCGGAATTGTTGAGACTCTTCGCGTCATCACAAAGCCAGGTGACAAGATTTTGATCAATTCACCGGTCTATCCAAATTTCTGGACTTGGAGCCGTGAAACTCATCTTGATTACATTGACGTTCCGCTTACCCGCTCAGAGAACGAACTCAATGGTTCATATTGGCACTTGGATTGGGATGGAATTGAGAAGGCGTATCAATCCGGTTTAAAAGTTCACTTGATTAGCAACCCACACAACCCACTGGGTCGGGTCTATATGCGCGACGAACTCGAGCGTTTAGTAAAGCTTGCTCATAAATTTAACGTAGTCATCGTCAGCGATGAGATTCATTCACCTCTCACTTTTAGCGAGCAGAAGTTCATTCCCATTCTCTCTCTCAGTGACGAAGCTCGAGCGGTATCGGTAACCGTGACTTCTTCAAGTAAGGGCTGGAATATTGCAGGCCTTAAATGTGCCATCATCGTGACGCAGGATGCAGCAATGTTCGAACGCCTTAATGAGATTGCTCCAGCAACCCATTACCGAGCATCGCTCCTAGGCGCCTTTGCCTCAGTCGCAGCATTCCGTGAAGGTGAACCATGGCTCAATAAGTTGATGACTCAACTCGACCATAATCGAAAGCTGGTGGATCAGTTGGTGAAAGAGAAGTTACCGCTGGCCAAGAGCCACATCCCACATTGCTCTTACCTCTCATGGATAGATTTCAGCGAATACAAGTTAGAGGTAGAGCCAGCGACACACTTTCTCGAGCAGGGCCGCGTAGCATTCCAGCCTGGAGTTCGATTTGGTGAGCAGTGGTCGCAATTCTTACGTCTTAACTTCGCTACCTCGCCAGAGATTATTGAAGAGGCAATCAATCGGGCGGCGAAAACACTTCACTAAGCCTTACCCTTACCTCATGGATCAGAATCGTCCCGAGACAGTCGCAATTACATCCGGCCGCCCTGAGGTAGCACCTGGCGCCGGTCTCAACACCGCCATCTCACTCAACTCAACATTCACTGCGGGTGGAGCGCTCGGTTATGGTCGATTCGGTAATGAGACGTGGCAAGCACTCGAATCAACCATCACTGCGCTCGAGGAAGGCGAATCAACTCTCGTATTCTCATCAGGCATGGCCGCAATTTCTGCTGTCTTCTCATTACTCCCTCATGGTGCTCCTATCGTCGCCTCTGATCAGGGCTATAGCGGAACCATGGCGCTGCTCAAGAAGTATCACGAACAAGGTCGCTTCGATGTCCGCTTCGTTGATATCGCAAATACCAAGGATGTTTTTGAAGCCCTGATCGGCGCAGCTTTTCTTTGGATTGAATCTCCAACAAATCCCGGGCTAGAGATTGCAGAGATGTCGGTCATTATTGGTGAAGCGAAGAAGCGCAACATGGGCGTAGCCGTTGATAATACTTTTGCCACACCGCTCAACCAGCTGCCGCTTCAACTCGGAGCAGATATCTCAATGAATTCAGTAACAAAGTATCTCTCTGGCCATAGCGATGTCATTCTCGGCTCGCTGACCGTAAAGGATCCAGCACTTCATAATCGTCTGCAGGAGGCTCGCTCTCTGCTCGGCGCAATTCCTGGACCTTTTGAGGCATGGCTTGCGCTCCGAGGAATTCGCACCTTCCCACTTCGCTTCCGTGCTGCCGAGAGTAATGCTCGAGCTTTAGTTGAAAAACTACAGGCACATCCATCGATTACAAAGGTGCGTTATCCAAGTTTCGGAGCAATCATCTCTTTTGAAATATCGGGCGATGCCGCGGCCACCGATCGCGTCTGCGCTGCCTCTCATCTCATTGCTAATGCAACAAGCCTTGGGGGAGTCGAAAGCACCTGGGAGCGACGTCGCCGCTGGCCAGCAGAGAGCGAGAGCGTTCCAGAGAACCTGATTCGCCTCTCAGTGGGCTGCGAACACCTCGATGACATCTGGGAAGATATTTCATCTGCTCTTCACTCAATTTAACTCGCGTTGAACACGCAAAGCGCGCTCAGTAGGAGTATTTTTAAGGCATGAAAGCGCTACGTCGACTCTTCGCGGCAATTACGGTGACACTTTTGGCATTTAAAGCCGTTGCTTCATTCTTGAGCTGGGTTGAGAAGCAAGAAGATTCAGAGACTGATGCGTGGATTGATGAAGATGAATTTGAGGATGCATAAATGGCAATCGAGCAATACCAGCCGGGCGTCTGCAACATTGGTGGACCAGAGGTAGCTCGTCGAAAAAAAGTCGCTCAACTAGGTAGCGTATTTTTTCTTGCGCTCAGTGGATATTTACTGCTTTCAGGTAGCGCAGCTTCATCGGCTGCACTTGCATTTGGACCTGCGCTGATCGCGGCGGTCGGGTTTGTACAATCTCGAAAAAAGTTCTGTTTTGCCTTTGGTTTACTCGGCACCTTTAATTTTGCAGAACTCGGAAAAATTTCTAAGGTTCTCTCTCAGGAAGAGATTGCCGCAGATCGACGCCAAGCTCTGGTGATTGTGGTTCAGTCAATCGGGCTGGCTCTGGTTGGAACCTTGGTTCTTGCCGCACTCCTCTCCCTATAATTCCCTCGTCTTCCCTCTTACATTATCCGCTTATCAGTGCCATCCTTGTGATGTGAAAATAAATATTCATACTCGCCACGCAGCACTTGCAAGTGACTTTAGAGAGATTGCAGAAGAGAAACTTCATTCAATGGAGCGCTTTAGCGTTGTTATCGATCGCGTTGATGTTGAAGTAACTCATGAGCCTAACCCTCATCAGGGCAAGCATTCACACCGAGTAGTAATCACATCGCATGGATCCGGTCCTTCATTACGCGCTGAAGCAACCGAGTTCAATGACCTTGCCGCATTTGATGTTGCAATAAAGAGCATCGAACTACAAATTAGAAAGTTTCACGAGCGCGAGAAAGACCATAAGCGCGACACCATTCGCACAATGCCGCTGGCGGATTAGTTACGAGATTTTGTTTTATTTTTAGCAGGTGCCTTGGCGCTTCGTACTGGTTCAATGGGCATAGGCCCCAAATTATTCTTTGCACTTTCAAATTCAATTGCTGCTGCAGTGATAGCACTTTCACGTGCTAATCGGGCTGCGCGCTTTTGGTCCTTGCTCTTTGCAGTGGCTATCGCAGATGCATATGCAGCATTTGCTCGATCACAAGCGCTTTTAAAGATTGCGGTCAGCTCTTTCATCGCTGCAAAATAATTTTCTCGATCAATTCGATATTGTTCGAAAGGCGTAAGCGGAGAAATTGTTGGTGCCGGAGTCGGATTGGTCTCTGCCTGTGCGCCTGATGAAGTAATGACAGGGGAGAAGAGCGCTGCAGATGTTACTGCGATGGCGACTGCTTTTCTCATGCCCATAGTGTGAACGAAGTTCATGTGAAGTCTCTGTGAAACGCGCTTTACTAACCGTACATTTCTTGAGAATCCTCCATGGTGGTGGCGCACTCCTTGCGGGCATGGCACAGTAGCGCCATGGCGCAACTAATCATGATCATCGATGACGAAGCGGGAGTTCGCGAACTTCTCGCCGATGCCCTCAAGTTGGCAGGATTTGAAACCGTGACTGCCGCTGATGCCATGGTGGCGCAGACGCTCCTACGCACGACCAAGCCCGACCTTTTGATTGTCGATATCAATATGCCGATGATGGATGGCTTCGAATTCATCGAACGGATACGAGGCAACGGTGACAACACCCCGGCACTCATGTTGAGTGCGCGAGGAGATAGGGCAGATGTCACTCGCGGACTCACGCTCGGTGCGGATGATTACGTTACCAAGCCATTTGGTCTGGAAGAGTTGGTTTTGCGAGTCCGCGCAATATTACGTCGCGCTCACTTTACTGAATCAGCGCCCACAACCCTCTCTTGTGGTCCGATTGCTTTAGATGAGGACTCTCATTCCGTCACCTTTAACGGTGAAACAGTTGATCTCTCACCTACCGAATTTAGATTGCTCCATGTGCTCCTCGAGTCAAAAGGCAGAGTCCTCAGTAAGAGTTTTCTCCTTGATGAAGTCTGGGGAATCAACTTTGAAACTGAAACAACAGTGGTTGATACCTATATTTCATACTTACGAAAGAAGCTGCACCGCGATGGTTTTGAGGGTATCCGTACCGTTCGTGGAGTGGGTTTTCAATTACTCCTTGAGAAGAAGTGAAACTCACCACCACTGCGCGGCTCCGAATCGTCACTCTTGCCCTCACGACGATTCTCACTGCGACCTTAGGAACATTTGTCTCTCAACAAAGCTATAACAACTCCCTAGGAACTATCGACAAATCAATCAATTTTACGATTGAAGATGCTGCCGCTTCTCCCGGCGAAGAACTCAGCGCTGCTCTCTTTCATATTGAAGATTACTCACTAGATCAAGCGCTTTTCCTAGTCTCTCGAGATGGCACCAATACACTTGTTAACCAGTCAACTATCAATCTCTTTGATGAGATTCCTCTGCCGCAGGTTATCGCGGCAACTAAAGCTGTCAGTGCAGGTAATGGTGCCAGCGAGTATCGATTCCGCTCATTACTCATCTCCGGGGGAGATTATCTAGTCGTCGCTGCATCTTCAGCGGATGCGCTAGCAAGTTATCGGGCAAGTCTCTTCTCAGTTGTTGTAGCAACAATCGTGATGTCCTTAATTGCCTTCTTGCTCTTGACTCTTTACACCAGAAAGTTGAAGCGCCGTGATGATGAGGATGCTCTAGCCCGTATGCAATCTTTCCTTGGTGATGCCTCGCATGAACTTCGCACACCTTTGACTGTGATTAAGGGCTATGTGGAGATGTTGAGTAAAGGTCAACTGACTCAAGAGAGCGATCGCGCACGAGCGCTATCTCGCGTCACGACCGAAATCGGGCGAATGGAGACCTTAATTCGAGATCTCCTCTTGTTAGCCGAACTCGGCGAGAGCGCTCATCGCGATGTTGAAGTCTTCGATATCTCAGAGGTCACGAAGGCCCACGCCGAAGATTTTCAAACACTCAACTCGACTCGAAAGGTCATCACTGAGATTGCTGCCGGGATAGAGGTCGAGATGGTTCGCGATCACTTCTCACGTTTTATTCAAAATGCACTTAACAATATTTCTCGCCATACTCCAGCGGATGCGCCAGTCAAAATCACGCTGAAAGCTCAGGGGAAGAGCGCCGTATTGATCATTGAAGATGGTGGTCCTGGTCTCCCAGAAAACGCTTATAAAGAACGCGTTCAATCACTCACTCGCTTTGATAAATCGCGCTCTCGCGAAAGTGGCGGCTCTGGTTTAGGAATGAGCATCATGGCAGGCGTAATTTCAAAGGCGGATGGAGAGCTCACACTTCGCCAGAGCACATTGGGCGGTTTAGCAATCGCCGCCACCATCCCTCGTCATCGTTAATAATCGCGGGCTAGTACGATTGGCTTCATGAGTGAAGAGCAGTTAACGAGCGCACTCAAAGAGATTGAAGAAGCTATAAAGAGCGCCAAACTTGTTCGTGCGGTCTTCTCAGGACGCCGGCGAAATATGCAACCTGAATATGAGCGAATTGACCTCCGCCCAGTTCAATTAAAGGACGGCCTCTCCATCCAAGTGAGTTATAGTGATGGACGTCAGATGACTGCCAAGAACTTCACCCCGCCACAATTACCCATCCAGGAACTTGCGCAATCTGGCTACGCCAATTTTCTGGTGGAGTGCGAAGGCGAAACGCTCTCGCTGCGAGTCTCGAAGAAGGGCATCCCGCTCTTTTCAAGGAGCAAGAATTCACTAGTGCAACAACTTGAGCACGATAAAAGAAAGAAACGTCTCTTGAATTCAAATGATCCATTCCTTCGAGAAGTGGGAATTGCGGATCTAAATGGAAACATCAAGCCTTCAAAGATGGATAAGTACAAGCAAGTTGAAGAGTTTTTGCGGTTGCTCGTGCCGACTCTCAACGATGCAATCGAGGCGGGGCATATACATCAACCTACCGAAGAGGAGCCTCTTGTAGTCGTTGACCTAGGTTGCGGCCACGCCTATCTCACCTTTGCCACACATCAATACCTTGCAAGTGTTGGCATACCAACGAAGGTTATTGGTATCGATGTTCGCACCGCCTCTAGAGACCGCAATAACGCAATCGCAACATCGCTTGGAATTGACCGAACCATCACATTCCTCGCCGAGGAAATTGGCGCCACATCTGTAGTTAATGCAGATGTTGCGATTGCTCTCCATGCGTGCGATACCGCAACAGACGATTCAATTGCGTGGGCGATTAATCGAAAAGTTCCACTCGCGCTCTTTGCTCCATGCTGTCATCACGATATCCAGGCACAGATGAAAATTTCACCCGAGCCATGGTCGCTCATTACCCGCTATGGAATCATGCGAGAGCGACTAGGTGATCTCATCACCGATTCACTCCGCATCCAACTGATGAAATTAAGTGGATACCGTGTTGATGCCATTGAATTTATCGGTGGTGAACACACCCCAAGAAATCTCATGATTCGAGCGGTAAAGACTGGAGCAGAGCCAGAAAGAGGCGAGATTGAGCGATATGAAGCGATGGTCTCGCAGTGGGGAGTAACGCCCGTACTCGCGGCGAAATTGAACCGTTAGACTTCTCTCATGTCTAAGGTACTTGCATCCCTTCCGGTTGGTGAAAAAGTTGGAATCGCGTTTTCAGGTGGTCTCGACACATCTGTGGCTGTCGCATGGATGCGCGATAAGGGGGCAGTGCCATGCACCTACACCGCCGATCTTGGCCAGTATGACGAGAGCAATATTGAGACAGTCCCTGATCGAGCTAAAGAGTACGGCGCCGAGATTTCACGTCTGATTGATTGCAAGACTCCACTTGTCGAAGAAGGACTCGCAGCAATAGCTTGCGGAGCTTTTCACATTAGATCTGGCGGAAAGCAGTACTTCAATACAACTCCACTCGGTCGCGCCGTTACCGGTACTTTGTTGGTACGCGCAATGCTTAACGACAATGTCGAAATCTGGGGAGATGGCTCGACTTACAAGGGTAACGATATTGAACGCTTCTATCGCTACGGACTCCTTGCAAATCCAAATTTGAGAATTTATAAGCCGTGGCTCGATGAAGATTTCGTTCGCGAACTCGGTGGACGTAAAGAGATGTCTGAATGGTTAGTTGCACACAATTTCCCATATCGCGATAGCGTTGAGAAAGCGTATTCAACTGATGCAAATATCCTCGGTGCAACACATGAGGCAAAGAACCTCGAGCAACTCGATGCATCGATTGAAATCGTTACACCGATCATGGGTGTGAAGTTCTGGGATCCTTCCGTAAACATCCCTTCTGAAGATGTTCGAATTCAATTCGTTCAAGGTCGACCAGTCGCCATCAATGGCAAAGAATTTTCTGACGTAGTTGCTCTCATGCAAGAGGCAAATGCAATCGGCGGTCGCCATGGTCTCGGTATGGCGGATCAGATTGAAAATCGGATTATTGAGGCTAAGTCACGAGGCATCTATGAAGCGCCTGGTATGGCTCTACTCTTTATTGCATACGAACGCTTGGTCAGTGCAATTCATAACGAGGACACAATTGCTAATTATCACGCGGAAGGTCGCCGCCTTGGGCGCTTGCTCTATGAGGGCCGCTGGTTAGATCCACAGAGCCTGATGTTGCGCGAATCTTTGACTCGCTGGGTTGCATCAGCCATCACAGGTGAAGTGACTCTTCGTCTGCGCCGTGGAGATGATTACTCTGTCATCAATACAACGGGACCAGCGTTGAGCTACCACCCAGATAAGTTGTCAATGGAACGCACTGAGGATGCTGCATTTGGCCCTACCGATCGCATTGGTCAATTAACAATGCGCAATCTTGATATTGCAGATACTCGCGCCAAACTTGAGATGTATCGTGACCAGGGTCAACTTGGCGGGGGAGAGTTCAAGTTGATTCGCCAATTAGAGGATTAAAGGTTTCTCGACAGTGCTCGCGCATAAGAAAACAATCTTCTTTGCAGGCATTGCGTACATTGCTCTGAGCGTTCTTCATATTCCGGATCCTCTATTCCGATATATCTTCGATAAGAATGCCCCAGTTCAGTTTCTCAATCTCGTTCTCATCTCGACCTGTTACGCAATCTTTATCGCCGTTAAATCCCATCGTTTTCGGTTTCCCAAGTTGGTTACCTATGGCGCGCTAGCCCTTGTTGCAACACAGTTCACCTCAATGATGCTCAGTGGTGATCTGATGGGTTCACTGATTGGCGATGCGGGGCGATTTGTCGGTGTTGCCAGCACCATGGCGCTCCTTGCGGTCTCTATCTTCCATACCCAATTTAAGTATGAAGCATTTATCTCTCTGCTCAAGTTCTACATCGCGGCGATTGAAATAGTGGTTCTGATTGGTATTGCTCAGCACTTTAAATTAATTGAACTACCGGGCGACCATGGAATGACTGCCACTTTAGGGAACCTCGACTTCTTTGCGGCATTTGTGGGTACATCACTGCCACTATTGGCGCTGCTTTGGTGGGAGAGTGGGAAGAAACTTCGTATTGCTTTTCTCATTGCCGCACTCGTCAATATATATGCGCTTCGCCTTGCTGGACCGCTTCAAGGCTATCTAGATATAGCTTTCACGGCTCTTGGTCTACTTGTTTTAGTGGGAAGAAAATACATCCCTCGTCGAACATTAACTTTGAATGTACGTACCTTTCTCGGAACATTTGGATTGATAATTTGGGCAGAGTTTATTTTCCTCATGCCTTTCTTGGGAGATTTTGTCCCAGTACTCGGTAATGACGTCCAAGTAAAGATTCGTTCCAACTTTTGGTTAGCTGGAATGCGTCAATTCTTTGATCATCCTTTGATTGGTGTCGGTCCTGATCAATATGGAAACCATTACGAGCAATATCGCACCCTTGAAGATGTACAGAAGTACTCCAACATTTTAAGTAACGATGCCCACTCTGCCTCCGTACAAACTCTGGCAACGGTGGGAATTTTTGGCACTCTCGCATTTTTATTTTTATTAGCTCTAGTCATCAGATCTATCTTTATTCTCTGGGATTCTGAGAAAATTAATCGGAAGGCCCTCTACATCATCGGGCTCTATCTCTTTGTCTATCTGACAAACTCATTTGTCAGCCCATTCACCTTGACTCACAAGTACCTCTTCTGGGCGGTTTGTGGATTCTTGGTTGGTCAGGTGTATGGATTACCAATGTGGAAATCTCTGGCACCACGTTCGATACGGGTATCGGTTATATCGGGCGCTGCACTCCTGGCTCTTGTGGCAACGCTCTTTGCGCAGGCGCAGATTAATTACATTACCAATGTAGAAAATTACGCGCTGAAAAAAGGTGCACCGATTAAGTTCACGCACACCTCTGTCCTTCCATGTTTTATGTACTTTGATGGAAAGCTCTTAGTTCAAAAGAGCGTGAGCCCACAATCTGCATTTCAATTAGCTCTAGACGAGATTGATGTTCATCCCCGATGTGTTTCGGCGCAGATCGAGATCACTCGAACAGTGGTGAATTCAGGAGAGATGACTAATCTGCGTCAGTTGGTCTATCGACTCAATGAGTTAGCACCTGCTCGCTCCGAGACCCTCTCCTTCGCCATGTATTACGCAAATCGCGCTGGCGATCAGGCTCTCAAGGAGAGCGTAGAGAAGGCTATGCGCGCATTAGGACTGGTTTATGTTCCAGGCACGCTCGGATAGCGCGCTCGGCAGGGTTAGACCGAAGTGAGTTGAGGAAGGTATATTTTTCCCATGTCATTCGATGAGCTCATTGATCGGTTGCGAGACCGATTCTTTAGCTATTGGCGCTCCGAAAAGCGCTCCATCAAATTACTCTCCCGCCTTCTTGCCTTAACTCTCTTTGGTGCAGCGATTTCAACAATTGCTCCAACGCTGGCAGATGAACTCTCTACCGATCCGACAATGCTCGAGCCGGTAGTTCAAACGGTTGAGTCCACGACGACCACAATCACAATTCCGGAGACGCCAACCGCCTCTCCCACAGCATCTGCCTCGCAGAGTCCAGAGCCTTTGATTTCTCGTCCTCCTATGACGCCATCGAGCCCAGAGCCTCTTCCTGAATCAGGAGAGAGCGTGACGGCAGAGGTTGCGGCAGAGCCATTAGCTATTCAACCGAAGTACACAGTGCGAGTTCCGCCTTCTGGGGCGATTGATCCTCGCGCCACCACCTACTTCTTGCCCCACATCTTCGCCTCTCAGGATGACCCGGAGGTCGAATTCACGATGATCTGCGTACGCGGTGGCGCTGGAATGCGCTTTGATGCGATGCAGAAAGGGGTGGCAAGTAACTCCAATGAAGGATCAGAACGGCTTTTCGGCGACCTCAGTGGATACCTCGTCATCTCAGCCGAGACCAACCGCGCCATCAACCTCCTCAACTCTTACCAGGGGCTCTTTATCTCAAGCCTCAACGGCGGACTCTCTGGGCGCTCGCTCTCACTCGATTTTGTCGCCGTAACCAAGCCGGTCGCAGACCCTGCTTTCTGTGCCGCGGCGCGCTCGGGGGCGACTATGACCCTTCGCCCATTGGGACTAGATCTTTCGACGGTCAAGGGCGGCGGAAAGCTCAAGTAGGGGCTTCCCTAAAACGTCACTTTACGCTCCCAAAACCCTCTCATTAACTTGTAATCCCGCAAACCCTCGGTCTAGGATGTGCCTCAATATCACCCCAGGGATAGCCCTGGGGGCGCATACCAGATCGGAAGGAACGCATCGATGACCCTGCACTCACCGTTGAGCGGTCCTGTTAACTCTGGATTTGGCGGCGAAGGTAAGAAGTACAAGTCAAAGATCGTTCTTGGCGTTGCAGTAATGGGATTCATTCCATTCATCATGTCAACATTTGCAGCGAGCGTGACCGTTGGTAACGGTGCCCTGGAATTTGGACAAGGTTCTCAGCAAGCTGTTGCATGCGATGAAAAGATTTATATCGCAATGGGCCAAGAGTGGAAGAGCGCTCCAGTTGAGAACGATCCATCTGCAGGTTTCTTCCGCGTTCGTGCAGTAACCGTTTCTAATCTTGATCTTCAGAATTGCGCAGGAAAGAAGTTGCGCGTTCGTTTGATCGATGGAACATCACAGGAAATCGGACTTGGTCCAATTCCAGAAGCAAAGGTTCTTCAAGTTTCTCTTCCAGCAATTACGCCGGTAAATAACATCAGTGATTCAACAGCGTTATTGCTTACATATCTCACAGGTACAGGTAACACAATCTCAAGCACATTGCTTGCAAGTGCTGCAGTATCTGTAAGCGGAACATCGATTTACGATGGAAGCGTTCTCTCTGCCAACAATGCAGATGTCACCTTCTTCATCGATCCAAGCGCTGCAACTGTCAACATTGATGGTCAGCTTGTATTCCGTACAACAGTCGAAACAATCGACAACCCAGCAGCGCTCGCTGCTGCGGCACCTGCGCCATCTGCATCGCCAACAGCGACAGCAAGCGCAACACCGTCTGCGACACCAACCGCTACGCCATAAAGAATTCTCGCTCAGTAATGAGCGGGCATACCTGAACTTCGTACCACTTACGAAGCAAAGGTGTAAGACCAAAGTGGATCGTTAATTAGAATGGGGAATATAGGAATGGAAATCCTAAAGTTCGAGAACGCTCCGGCGCCTCGTAAAGCGGTTGCTAAGAAGAGCAACCTCAAGTCACTTGCTGGCCTTGCAACA
>JACCDX010247759.1_pt1 | contig 14581 bp, 10 predicted proteins | sample 7449681 | NCBI WGS metagenome assembly JACCDX01 (sample SAMN15323450, study PRJNA562643) | freshwater metagenome | isolation source: river surface water | place: USA:Blue River Watershed | collected 2017-08-18
GAAGAGATCCCCATTCTCGCAATGGATCTTCAACTCTCCCGTGACGGTACCATTCTTAAAGCGAAGATCCAGCATTCGTTTTGATGCACCTTCCGTACCTTTTGCCCCCTCTGTATCATAATAGATTGTCATATGATCATTCAAGTGATACTTTCCGAGAGTTGAATCTCGGACAATCCCAAACTCAAGTTGTAGATCACCTGCTTTGGAATAAGCCTTGAAGATCCCATCTTGAATAGAAACCTTCTCTGACTGGTTCAGATGATACTCGTGATAATCATTCAAGACAATCTCATCATCTTTATAGACGCACTTCTGGAGGACCTTCACACCTGGCGCCTTAAAGTAGTACTTTGTGCAAGGTCCCTCCTTTATTCCATCCTTGTAATGACAAGTCATATAGAGCCTCTTTGAATCCAGCTTCTTTTCATTCTCTTTCTCCATCGATGGATCCAGATAAAACTCCACCTTCCCATCAAGGAGATCGTTCTTACACGTACCCTTGACGATCATTGGCCACACATCAAACTCGCCATTATTATAATCACGCCCTTTAAAGCTCGCAGTCTCCATCAAGCATCCCCTCTCTAACTTTTTATAGATCGGATACTGGAATGGACCATCCACTCTTCTCTTTCGATTCGAGTCCATTACCATAGTCTGCTTGATATGAACGGTTCCATCTTTTTTATAGAGAGTAAAGTCACCCAAAACATATGTCAAAGAGGATGATGAAGATGATGAAGATGATAGATCGGTTGCGATATACGTATCCAACGCAAGAAGACCATACTTTGATCTAAAATAGGCGTTCGTATTCTCGCTTGGGTAGTAAATGCGTAATGCCCCTTCCAAAATCCCATAGCAATAGGTCAACTCCATAGCAACTGATCCATTGGCGTGGTAATACGTAGCCATTCCTTCTTTGACACCATCTTGATAATTGGCTGTATAGAAGAGCTTGTCAGGATGTTGATAGAGGTATAGCTTGTAGAGACCGTGCCTCTTCCCCTCTTCATTGAGTGGACACTCTTCGATACGATGATCCAAGAGATTCTTTAGGTTATGCATAAAGTTCGGGTTATCCAATGAGGCGATGGAGGCGGTAGATCCAAGATTACCCTCTAATCCCCCTTGGAAGATCTCCATACCTAACCGCGTTTGTTGGATCATCTCCGAGATCAGAGGATATATCAAAGTCAGATTATCCACCTTCGTATTAAATTCCATCATATCTTTGTTGAGTGCATATGTATGAGTCCCTCTCTTTCGGAGGTCATTTGGAAGATTCTGCAAGTTGTAACCGATTGCTTGATGTACAATATCCCAGATCCTTTCGATCGGGTTATGATATGCGCTCCTCACAAAGCGTGATATTTGATTGATCAAATTTATTTGTGAATCATATGTCGTTGATGATGTGTAGCAGTGCGCAAAGTTGTTAGGGTCATATACCAGATCGATGTTGGCGGATGTGGATGCAGATGCTGAAGCAGATGGATTCGGGATATTTGTTGGTTGTAAATCATTAAAATAGATAGGATCATTGAAGGAGTTCATAACAGCAGTCGGAACAGATCCCATCAATGTCTGAAATGATTTTGTCACAGGTGTATTCAAATCAATCATTATCGAAGAGTTTATTGGTGCTTTCCAACACTGCGTCCCATCAAACTCCTTGTTCTCACTCTTTCCCATCAGATAGTACTTCAGCATCACTCGCTCCATACGATCTTTCGCAATCCTACCTATCTTCTTCTCCTCGTCCTCTGAGTTAACCTTCTCGGATTCCTTATTGATATCCGCAATGTTGAAAACCTTGATCTCATCCCACTTCAGCATAAAGGTTCTACACGTCGGACACTGCATATCGGATTTCTTCTTCTTTGTTACCAGCTTCCAGTCATTGATACACTGCTTGCAGAAGATGTGATCCGGGGAGTGAGAGCACTTATGAAAGACCATCTCCTCCTCCGGGAAATCCTCACAACAGATATGGCACTGATACTGGGGATCATCCTCATTGAGGAGAGGTTTATTCTCCTCTCCTTTACTAAACGCTCGCATATCAAAGGAGCTTTCCATTTTTTGATTCATCAATGAATTTTATCTATATGTTAACAGATAGAATTCCTTTATGCCGGCATATAAGGCAGCGGTTAAAGATAAATGTGGTGATAAAGAGTAGTAGAAAATGAAAGTAAAGAAGATGGACTCAAGCGATCCCGTTGCTATCTCCGAACCAAGCGCCCCAAGCGCATCCAGCACCCCCTCCATTAAGAAGTCCCTCTTCATCTTTCGCCGAGACTATCACATAGATGACAACCTTGGGCTTCTTCACGCCCTCAAGATGACGGAAGAGAGCGTCTTACCCGTCTTCATCTTTACTCCCGAACAGTCCGACAAGAAGAAGAACAAGTACTTCTCGGACAACTCCTTCCAGTTCCTCCTCGAATCGCTCGATGAGCTCTCCCGCGATCTCCCCGGTGGTCTCTTAATGATCCGCGATGACAACGTCAGTGCCCTTAAGGCGATCCGGAAGGCATTTGCATTTGATGCAGTCTTTTGCAATATGGACTACACTCCCTACGCAATCGATCGTGATGCAGAGATTCGCAAGTGGTGCGAGGCCGAGAAAGATCGCATTCTCTTTGACAACTCTTCCGAAGATTACCTCTTGATGCCGATGGACTCTTTCCTCAAGGCTGATGGTGCTCCATACACCAAGTATACTCCGTTCAAGAACAATGCATACAAGATTGGACTGGCGACCAAGGGCGGATCGACTGCGATCCCCAAGCCGATGAAGATTCCCAAGGCGCTTCTCAAGAAACTGTATAGTGGCAGCAAGTCTCTCTCTGTCCCGGGAACAGAGAAGATTTCAGGTGTGGGCGATGCTGCCATTACCAAGTTATATGAGAAGAATCCCGAGATCATCTATCACGGCGGCCGGAAGGAGGGTTTAAAGAGATTGGCCCAACTGGGGAAGTTCAAGGCGTATGCGACTGAGCGAAATGTCTTGTCAAAGTCGACGACACTCCTCTCCGCCTATATCAACTTTGGCTGCGTCTCGATCCGGGAGTGCTTCTGGGCAATTGCCGATAAGCTGGGTGTTCATCACGGCCTCAATGATCAGCTTCTTTGGCGTGAGTTCTGGTACTATGTGGTCAAATACTTCCCTCACGTCGTCAACTATAAGGGACCAAATAGGCCAATGTGGTCGGAGTATGAGAAGATCCATTGGATGAATCCGAAGAAGGTCTTTGAGGCGTGGTGTGAGGGCCGGACGGGGTTCCCTGCGGTGGATGCGGGTATGAGGGAGCTCAATCAGACGGGATATATGCACAATCGGGCGCGCTTGATTGTATCGGGGATCTTGGTGAAGAACTTCGGCGTGGATTGGAGGTGGGGTGAGGAGTACTTCTCGCAGAAGCTGGTGGATATCAATGCTCCGGTAAATTCGGGGAACTGGCAATGGTCGGCGAGTACGGGGGAGAACAAGGGGGAGTATTATAGGATTATGAACCCGTGGACGCAGAGCGAGAAGTTTGATAAGAACGCGGAGTATATCAAGAAGTGGGTTCCGGAGCTCAAGGATGTCCCGGCAAAAGATATCCACAACTGGGGGGCCACCTGCGAGGAGTATTTAGCAAAGGGAGTGGAGTATATGAAGCCGGTGGTGGAGTATAATGCGGAGATGCGAAAGGGGATTATGGATATGTATAAGGAGGGGATCCAGGAGGGGCGAAAGAAGTCCTAAAAAGCCGTAAGATGATATATAGAAGATCACCGGGATCACCTGTGATAGATGACATCATTAACGAAGAGTTTCTGGGTATTCTCGGTATGCTGGATGCATTCGAGGAAGTAGGAGGCGGTTGCGTGGCGGCGATCTCCATCGCTGGGGAAGGTGGCGTTGATCTCGGCGAGCTTTGCGCAAATCTCGGGATCCTCTGTCTGAAGAGAGAGATAGAGGAAGTGGGGCGATCGGATGATCTTAACAAACTTGCGATTGGCGTTGATCTGATAGACGGTGACATTGATCTTCTCTTTGCCATCACTCTCCAAATCCACCTTCCGGATCCATTCCATTACATCATAGTAAGATTTATGCATAAAAACATCATAGTCACTTGTGATCTGCATCATTGGGAGGGAGGGGGTGGAGGTGAGGTTGCTGGAATCTTCTTCAATGTTCTCTACTATAGTATCCATCTTTTTATCAATCAAATCATCAATCAAATCATCAATCAAATCATATATTAGATCTATAATATATGATTATAATCGCGGAGGATGGAGTAACGCGCTTACTCATCATCTTTGAGGGGTTTGTAACGGTCTTTGACACTGGCGAAGTATTCGATGGCAACTTGATTGACTGGCGGTAGCTTCTTGGTATTGAGACCTTTCGTTTTAAAGATCTCTTGGGTACGCTCTTCGTGACCATTAATGATGCCGATTACATTGGCCATACATTCATCACGTGTTCGCAAGTTAGGTACAACGTCGCTATCATAGACGTATTGTTTGGTCTTGACGTCATACTTCTTGTAGAGAGTATCGTGACGGAACTTGTCTAAGTTGATACGGTAATACTTCTCAACGTTCTTAAGATCTTCTCTCTTTGCGGGGCTCTGTTGCTCTACCAAACGATCGGCGGCTTTACCCATCTTTTGATGGACCATATAGACGGCCTTATCATTGGGCAAGACGTCGACTTGGTTGTTGGTGTATACGATGGCGACTTTGTCTTGGAAGAAGATGTTCTTGTTGACGTCGTTTTGAAAGACGAGGCTTGCCATATTGTCGTATAGATAGAAGTCATCATCCAGTTTAGATGGATCAATGTGGTCGATACAGTAGCCCTCTTTCATAAAGTCACGTACAGCGAAGTTCATATTACTGTTGTTGTTGTTTTGGATGTTCTGGTTAAAGATGTTCTGTATAATGACTGGTTGGGCTTTTTGTGCTTCTTCCTTCTTTTTATTCGCCATATTAATAATCATTGTATTTTCACACAGACGCGACCCATACTTTAAGTGATGAATATAGCTTTCTTTCTTCTTAAACAACTTGTCACAGTTATGACATACATAACCTTTTGCTTTTGAAGTAGGGGTAGGAGTAGAAGAAGGTGTAGATATAGATGGGTTGTTATGAGGGTCAAATATAGTTAATGCTTGATAATCAGTGCTTTGAGGTGCTTTATGAGGATCTGGTAAAGACGGATCCTCAATAACTTCTCTTTGGGATGAGTGGATCATCTCTTTATTATATGGATCTTCTTTTTTATCTGAATCATCATCATCATCAATCTTACTAACAGCCATAGCTGCTATGTTATCACGAGCATTGAGTGATGGTCCATAGAAGTCGATGTAGTTTACATCATTGTGATATTCCTTGATCAGCTTAATGAATGTACTGTTTGATATGATAGAAGGTAACTTACCATCAAAGAAGTACCTCTTCTTAATAGAGAGCTTATGGTATTCCTCCGGTGTTAAGTACTTATCAGACACATACTTGAGATTACATATGGTCTTACGATCATAATGCTTTGACATATCATTCTTAAGATGTGTAGTATAGAAACAACGATGGCATAAGAAGAAGGAGTTATCTTTTGTGAACTTATGGATGTTGAACTTCGGCATCTTAACAAAGTTAATGTGCTCTTATTACTATTTGTATAGTATATTTTTGACTCAATTCAAACGCATTTAAGCCTTCTTGACTTGAAGAGATAGAAGATCATAACCTATATAAGTATACTTATTGTAAAGTATAGAGAGAATGTTACTGAGTATGGTAATAGATATCTTACTTATAGATCTATATCTTACTTATATAACTATATCTACTTATTCGATCTCTTGTACTTATTCGATCTCTTGTACTTATTCAATTTACCCGATTTACCTGATTTACCTACTTTTGCGCATTTTTCGCTTTATAATACGAGTTTTGTACGAGTTTTGTACGAGTTTGAAATCGGCAAAGTTACTATTTTACTTCATTTTATAGAATTGTATTACTGACTATGGTAATGAATCTTTATTCTCATACAATAGCTTCCGCTTTTTACGGTATTTACAGCATTTCCGGTATTTCCGCACGAATACGAGTTTCGTTTTTCATCGAAGAAAAGTCCTGAAAAACTTTGACCCGATTCGATTTCGTTTTGAGTTGAGCATTTTGACGAACTTTTTCAAGTCAAAATCAAAACTCGTATTCGTGCGGAAATACCGGAAATGCTGTAAATACCGTAAAAAGCGGAAGCTATTGTATGAGAATGAAGATTCATTACCATAGTCAGTAGTAGCGTACTAAGATGTAGTATAAAATGTGTAGTTTTTAAAATACGAGTTTGTACGAGTTTGTACGAGTTTCGTACGAGTAGTGTATAAGTTCGAGAAAAATCTCTGAAAAATCTCTGAATGCATACAGTGTATACTCTGGATATCAACCTTAATCGCATTACCATAGTTTAGAATATTGTTATAAGTCAATCAGTTCTATTACCATATATTGGTAATAGAATATCATACATACGATATAGTCTATCTGATATACTTGCGACTCTTGGTAATAAAATCATACAGTATAGTAGTATATCTTCTTATCTATCCATTCATATGGGAAAGTACCTTCTTCTCTTTCCGGTCCATCTCTTCAAGGAGATCTCTCAGATCCGTGATGGGAAGTATGACCGCATCTATCTCCTTGAAGATCCCCGATACTTTACTGACTTTCGCTATCACAAGCTGAAGCTCGCTTATCATCGCGCCTCGATGAAAGCCTACTTTGACTACCTTGCCGCCTCTATGCCCTCTCTCCGTCCCAAGCTTCACTACGTTGAATATAAAGAGATTTCACGGGGGTTTTATCGGAAGTTGGCGGGGGTTTCTGGGACGGAGATTGAGGCATATGACCCGGCAGATCACGAGGTGGAGGCCCGGCTTTTGGCGGCGAAAGTAAAGATCATCCCAACGCTCAACTTCGCAGTGACCCGGGAAGAGGCGATCGAGAAGTTGCCTGAGTATATGAACGCGAAGAGCGGCAGATTTAACTTTATGAACTTCTACAAGTATATGCGCCGGAAGACGGGTATCCTCGTAACCGCCAAAGGTGCACCCGTTGGCGGGAAATGGTCATTTGATCGCGAGAATCGAGACAAGTACCCCGAAAAGGGAGGACCGCCTCTTCCCGGAATTTCCTCTTCACTCGTCCCGGATTACGGGAAGAACGCAAAGTATGTGGAAGAGGCGAAGAGGTACGTGGAGAAGCACTTTGGTAAGAACTACGGATCTTTGGACAACTTCATTTATCCGATTGATCATAACGGCGCCCGGAAATGGGCCGAGGAGTTCTGCCAGAAGCGCTTTCAACACTTCGGCCAATATGAGGATGCGATGCTCTCTCGAAAGGATCGGATGGAGGGCGGGGATGGGGGCGAGGACGACTTCAGCGATCAATCTGCTCGAAGAGCCAAGATTGATAAGGACCCTTTGGGGCGTTCGATCCTCTTTCATTCGGTCTTGTCTCCAATGATGAATATCGGGCTAATTACGGACAAGGAGGTGATCGAGATTGTCCTCAAGTGCGCGAAAAAGAAGCGGGTCTCCATTGCGAGCTTGGAGGGATTCATTCGGCAAGTGATCGGATGGCGCAACTATGTATACGCGATCTATGCGACCAAGTACGGAAACCCGGAGATGCCGGGAGCGAAATTCCAGAAGATGGTCCAGAAGATGAACTTTATGCGGGCGACAAAGGCGCTCCCCTATCGCGCATTTTGGACGGCAACGACGGGGATCCGGCCGGTGGACGATGCGATTCAGGGCTTTATCGATTATGGCTATACGCATCATATTCAGCGACTGATGGTTTTGGGCAACTATATGCTGTTGCTGGGGATTCGCCCGAAGGATGTCCATATGATCTTTATGGAGTGGGCAATTGATGCATATGATTGGGTGATGATGGCGAATGTCTATGGGATGTCTCAACACGCGGATCGAGGTAGAATGATGACGAGACCTTACTTTTCCTCGGCCAATTATATCCTTACGATGAGTGATTATAAGGGGTCAGAGGAATGGGTGGAGAAGTGGAATGGGTTGTATGGCAAGTTTATTGAGAAGCATAGGGAGTACTTAAAACGCGGTTACGCTACTGCAAGAATGGTCACTTTTTATGAGCGACAGAAGAAGGGTAAACAGTAACGTAAACAATAATTGGATGAAGAAAAGTTGATGGATAACATCTTTTACAAAAAGGAATATACAAGTTGATGAATCCCAATCAAACCACATAGTGTTTGTTTGTTGATTTTATTCAGGATGTCGACTATCCCAGAGAAACCCATCCGTAGAGATGGATGCAATGAGCATCCTCTGATGTCACGTGTGCAAAGAGCGGCTGCCGCTGTTGAAGCGAGGAATCCGGAGGAGGCTTCAGTGCCGCCTCCCGCTATGGACCCTGAAGCGGGTCTTCCTCTCTTCCTGCGCAACAAGTACGTGTTGACCGTGGGACTTCCCCCCCTTTCCCAGCGCGTTCCGGAGAACATGGACGACTGTGAAACGGGACGTCCTCTTTCTATGCGCCAGGCGTACTCTGAGGTGGTAGAGGATCAACTTCTACCCCTCCACGTGCGTATCAAGGGCACACCTCCGACTGAGGAGAATTATTATGCCGACGATGATGCCGACGAGGCCGATGGTCCCAAAAGGGCCGTGCGTCGCCAGGGAATGCTACGGGCATTGTTCCGTCCGGTCGACCACGAGGAGGTGGTCGCAGAAGATCCAAACAGGACCGCAGCAGTGGAGCTGGTTTGCGAAGCACTGGCTCGTATGAATGGGGTTCGTTGGTTGGAACGTGATGCGGCATTTGTTACAGACCACGGTGCCATCGACTTCGCTGTAGGTAGTGAAGTTATTAAGATGGTTGACGACTCCCTGCTACCTTCTGGCAAGGTGGCGTCCACAGAGATTGAGATGAGTGAGATGGGACGTATGGACGCCAACTCGGTGTAACGAACATGTGATGCATACCCCTCTTGTAGGGGCAGCTGATCGGTTGTTGCGCCAAAAAGGTACTACCAGGCCTCATAAACTGGTAAAAAAAAAAAATTATAACTCTTCTTACGTTCTATTAAATCGTGTATCTATCGGAAGTTGTAAAGACGAATGTTACCATACGTAAAAGTAGTCAAAAGTTGATGGATAAGAAGCTATAAAAATGGCAGGTGTAGGGATTGTGTACTCAAGCAACTTTTGTTTGATTTCATTTTCTTTGCAAGATGTCTTCCAGTTCGAGCATTTCTGGATTTGGCGGAGCTGGCGGTGCTGGCGGTGCTGGCGGTGCTGGCGGTGCTGGCGGTGCTGGCGGAGCTGGCGGTGCTGGCGGTGCTGGCGGTGCTGGCCGTTATGGCAAGGGCCGCAAGAAGCGTCCCGCGGAAGAAGCGGCGGGAGGAGCAGGAGCAGGGAACGCGCAGAAGCGCGCTACTCGTTCTGCTGACGAGGCGCTGACACCTAGGGATGGGGATCTGGACAAGATAGCCCACGATGTGGCGGCTTCTCTTGCAGCTGCGGCAGCTGCGGCAGGTGCTGGTGGCGAAGCTGTCCGTTCTGGCCTTCCTACCGAGGACGAGATGAGGAGGGTGCTTGGTAGTGTGTACCCCAAGGCGTATGACAGATACAAGGCGCAGGGCAGTGAGTTCCCTCCTCCGCAGCTTCCTACGACAAGCGGACCGCTGTACGATGCGGTCCTTGCCAGTCGCAGGGGCGACGATCTTGGAGCGGCCATTGCTGTTGCCCATCTGGTCAAGATTTTGCTGGGAGTGATGGACATCGGATACATCCTGGTGATGAAGGACGTTCCTGGTGGCCATATCTTGGCCAAGACGCCTGTGAAAGGCAACCCTAAGGTGCTGGCGGACCAATTCCGTGCTGGCGTGTCCGGTGCGATGGAGAGGATTATCAATATCCTGTGGTACGTTTGCACCGGGTACCTACTGATCGAGATCACGTACAACACGGATCTTACGATTAAGGGCATCCCTGTCAGCAAACTCAACATCCACCCCTCTCCGCACCATCGGGTCTTCTTGATGGGAGATCTTTCCCCCGCAAGCGCGGGCGCTGCGGGCGGTGCGGGCGCTGCGGGCGCTGCGGGCGGTGCGGGCGCTGCGGGCGCTGCGGGCGAGGCTTTCGACCCCGTGGCTTTCGATCGAGCCTGGATGAACATCGCGGTGGCCCAGGTGGCCCAGGCGGCCCAGGCGGCCCCTACGTCCTCATCTTCCTCATCGTCCTCATCTTCGGCACCGGTGGCCCAGCCGGTCCCTACGTCCTCATCTGCGGCTTCGGTGGCCCATACGGTCATCGGGCTGCGGGAGGAGGATGTGCAGCTGATCCTCAGCTTGCTGGGGGATGGTGGTGCGGCCCCTACGGCCTCCGCTGCAGGCGAGGGGGCCTCGGTGGCCCTGGCGGCCTTTCCTGAGGCCTCTAATGAGGAGTTGGAGGCGGCCATCGGGCTGCTGGAGGAGGGCCCCCCTCCTTCCTCTGCCTAAGGGACCACGTGCGGATAACGTGATGGCTCTTTTGAGCCTGAGTCGTTGCTGCGCGGGGCCTTGAGGCGTACAAAGGCGCTACCGGCCTCAAACTGGTAGAAAAAAAAAATTATAACTCATTATAAATACTTAGAGGAGATTTGAAGGGATCCTTAGGGTAAACTTCCCGCAAACCATCGGGTTTTGCCCTCCTTTGGAGGGCCTATGCCAGAAAAGTTGACGACTCCTCCTTACAGGAGTCGCTGCTACTTTTCTGGCATATGCCAGAAAAGTAGACGACTTCCAAAGGGCGCTGCAACCGCCACGGCTCTTCGAGCCTGGTTCTGCACCTTTAGGTGCCAAGAAGGTTGACGACTCCTCCTTACAGGAGTCGCTGCTACTTTTCTGGCATATGTCAGAAAAGTTGACGGATAACAAAGTCTAAAGACAATTGAGATACAATGCTAAGTCGCGTACAAGCTACTTTTTGTTTGTTTCGTATTTTATTCAAAAGATGCCTGCTAATACTAACGGTAATACTTTTGGAACTGTCTCGCTTGATGAGCGGCTCGCCTGGTGGCTTCTCGAGGACCCCAATGTCGGCGGTACCTCCGATGGTCATACTGTCGTCGCGCAAGACGCGACGACAGTGACCATTCGGGGCCCTGATGGGACGGAGACGACTATTGGTCGCCCGGCTCCTGCTTCGGCAGGTGCTGGAGCCCCGCCCCTGGCCTCGACCGACCCTCGCAGGGCGGTTTGCCACGCGATTCGCGTGTTTGCGAGCGGTGCTCACATCGGGACCCTTGGAGCGTCCGACGCCAACCTTCACCCCACTGACGATCTGATCGGCAGCGCGGCTGGTGCAGTTGCGCAGGGCAACCTCATGGTCGCGGCGGCGTACATCGAGCAGGTGTACAACCTGCTTCTCGATGCGCTCAACAAGGGCTGCACCCTGGTCTACTGGACGAATGGTGGTAACTACATCTTGTACAGGGTGCCCATTCAAGGCAACGCCGCCGAGCTCGCTCGCGAGCTTCACGCCGGCAACCCTGTCTTTATGGCGGTCCGCACGCAGCTCCTTGAGCTGGTCTGCACGGGCGAGCTCGTGACCGAGATCCACATCGGCGCTGACAGCGCTGATCTGATCACGCGCGAGCAGCGTATCCAGGCGACCACGTTTTCCGGCGCTTGCACCGAGCTCTACAACCATCTCCATCGTTTCGCAGATCGTGAGAACCCCGTGTACGGCCAGTTGATGCCTATTTTGGCGGAAATGGTCGGACCCGGCACTTTTCTCCACATGGACGAGGATGACGGTGCGATGGAGGCAGAGGCGGCGGAGGGCGCGGGTACACCCCCCTCTGCTATCCCTGCTGCCCTTCTCGGCGCCGAGGGCGGCTTTGCTCTCCCTCCCCGTGTCTCTGCGACCGGCGGGCTTTCCCGCCAGATTACCGCTACGACTGCGTCGAACGCGGCTGCCACTGCTGCGGCTGCTGCGGCTGGGGCCCCGATGAACCCGAGGGCACTCGCCTTCCAGGCCGCTGTAGAGCAGGACCGGGAGCGCGACCGCCAGATGCACGAGGAAGACGCTCGCCGCGAGTACCGCGAGGAGCAATTCCAACATCTACGTGACCAGATCGCTGACTTGCGCCGTTATCGCACGAAGTGCGAGATGGAGCTGGCTGCTGCTAAAGCGGCAGTTGCTGCGGCTCAGCAAGCCGGTGCAGGCGCAGATGCTGTCCTTGAGGGCGGCAACCTGATGGACCATCCTGGCTTCCGTGAACACCTCCGTTTGATCCAAGCGCAGAACCGCCTGATGGAGGCTCAGCAACATCTTGATCGTCTTCATCCGCTTGAACAGCGTCTGGTGCGTTTGCGCAGGCGTAATTTCGAGGACGATGAGGACGACGAGGACGACGAGGACGCCGAGGTGCCGGAGAACGCCGAGGAAGGCGTGACCGGTGCAGCGATGTCCGTCTCAGTTGTAGACTTGCGTGCGGTCGTGCCCAACCCGGACCCCGCTGCTGAGGCGGCTTCCACGGAGGCAGCTCAGGCGGCTCTCAAGATGGAGGAGAACGAGGACGCGTAACCGCGGCATCGGCCGCAAGAACCCGTGCGAGACTGCCTTTTGGCAGTCAAGCACAAACAGGTACTACTAGCCTGAGACGCTGACCCGGACATTGTCCAGGGATGAGTCTAAATATGTAGAAAAAAAAAATTATAACCCTTATAAATCCTTAGAGCAATTCTGTTCGTGATGGATCATATCGATCTGTTAATATACTCTACATATCTATTTTATGCATAAAATCTAAAAAGCGATCATCCAATGGTAAGGATGAAGATCTGATCTCTCTAAGTATCTATCAACATACACGTCCAATCAACCAAATTGATCTATCCAATGAAGTCATCATCATCAAACAATCTCATTCTCTATTCCAAAGAGTATCAGAGGGATCCCACAAAACCCCGCCCACCCAGCTGCAAAACCAGATCAAAGCTTCAAGACTATTCTACATCGATCAATATCACACCGATCTATGAGCGTCTTACCAAGAATGACAACAAAGCGCTCAACTGGCTTTGCCGTAAGTATAGCGTTCGATGCTCTCTATCTTCCACTGCTCATAATCCCCCTCGTCAGATCCTTCATCTTGTTGGATGGAAGGAGTCGGAGGCTGATAAGGCGATTGACTTTCTTCAATACTTAGAGACCTATAAGACGTCCCCTTGGCTCCTGGATGTAGACCTTTGGGGCCTTACTCAACAGCGTCCAGCGTATCTCTTTATTGATGGATCGAACATATCCGCTGCGATTCGGAACCGTTTTCACATCGACGTTGACTATCCAATGATTCTGGACGCGATTGCCTTTGAATGCCCTAAGATCGTTCATAAAGAGGTGATTGAGAGCTTCCTCTCCCATCACGTGGATCGGAGAGAGGAGATGTGGGATGATCTGGGGATTATGTCGACTATCTTGCCGGCTCGCCCAGGAGAGAAGGAGGAGATCATTGATGAGATGCTACACGAAGCAATGCTCCGAGAGATTGAAGCCTCCTTTCTTCCAGGCCATCTGATCTTGCTCTCAGGTGATGGAAACTGGAACCAACATTATAAACCTAAAAAGGATGACAAGGATGATGGAGATGATGAGGATCGCCCTTCCAGTTTTCCCTTAGTCGTCGAGAAGGCGATCCAGGCAGGATGGAGTGTCGATGTATGGTCTGTAAAGCACTCGTGCAGTAAAACGTGGATAAAGTTTGAAAAGAAGTATGCCGGCAAATTCCGGCTCCGTTACATTAACCCTCTTCTCCGGGATTGCGTCTTCCCAATGGAGATGAAAGAGGCCAAATCAATGGCACATCTCGCCAAAAAGCGTTGTGGGCATATGGAGAGTATCCTCTTCCCTCCCGAAAGTTATGTACCGAAGGAAGGCTACAACTTCCCTGGCATATGCCCCTCCAAAGGAGGGCAAAACCCGAAGGTTTGCGGGAAGTAGCAGCGACTCCTGTAAGGAGGAGTCGACAAAGAGAAAGAGTAGATCCAATCCTTTGATCGACCACCATCATATTATACATATCATCATATCATCAAACTATTTTATTCATAAAATCATACAATCTTATTACGATTCATCGTAGTAAGATATGTTTATGATAACGGGTGATTAGAGGTTGATAAGAAAGGATCACACTTACTTCTTCTTGGAAGCGGCCTTCTTCTTGCCCTTCCCCTTCTTAGGAGCAGCATTCGCTGACTTGGGAGGGGGCACTTCCCCGGAAGCCTTCATCTTCTTGTAGATCGGCTTGGCCATTAGGATCACCTCCTTCAGGTCCTTCGAGGGGTTCTCCTTCTTCAGCTTGATCACTAGCTGCATCCAGGCATTGAGCGGGCGCTTCTTCTTGGCGCCGCCATCCATCTTGGGTTGTTGATTGCACGAGGACATTCTATAATTTCGATGAGTATTCTATCTTAGGATCATATTTTTACGCAGCTAACTTGGAAAATAAACGCACC